>CETR01023479.1_pt1 | contig 13673 bp, 18 predicted proteins | sample 531281 | NCBI WGS metagenome assembly CETR01 (sample SAMEA2622568, study PRJEB7988) | marine metagenome | biome: marine biome (ENVO:00000447); feature: mesopelagic zone (ENVO:00000213); material: "saline water (ENVO:00002010), including plankton (ENVO:xxxxxxxx)" | depth 696 m
GAGACTTAGGGATAATATATGGGATCAAGATAGCCCAGAAGGATCAACGCCAGTTCAATCTACCAAATTGCTTGATTCCATAAACGCCGAGTCCAAGCCCGGAAAGGGATGGACTAAGGGAGACAGAGAGGAGTTACTGGCACTTGCACAAGACTCCTTTGAAACCAAACAAGAAATTTCTGAAATTCAAGCAAGACTTGCTTTCCAAGATAATGTGCGAAGAGGCTTCCCGACTACGAATTTTTTCGAAGATGCCTCTGACACAAGATCGAGATTAACTGAACTCCTAGATTTGGACGCTTCCATTGAAGAAAGAATGGGTGAATTGGGTGTAGACATAACGCCTAGAGTAACTCCAACTTATGTTAGGGCAGTAAACACCGCAGCTTTTGACGCCAATACACTGTATGCCAGTGACGCGCCATTAATCCAGAGATCTCTGGCTTGGTTACATCAGAACCGCATAATAGATGATGAAGACGTAAGGGACTTTCATGGTGAGTTATTCGGGATGTCAGCGGCGGCCCGACGTGGGGAACAGGACGCTGATTACACACAAGACACGGAAATAACGGGAGCAGACTTACTTGAAGTATTAGAAGAATTGATTGCAGGCGGCGTAAGTACAAGCCGCTATAACAAGACAAATCCACCAGAGGTTATTCGTGGCATGCTGCAAGAATTTGGATATGACAGCATGTCTATTTTCCATTCTCGCACGTACCGTGCTTCGGATGGTCGTATGGTAGACGCCGGTTCTCATGGCTTGGTGGCATTCGACACCGACCAAGTAAGGCATATAGAGGCAGCTACATTCTCAGATCGTGACGCGAGAATTTATTACAGCGACTTTGAAGGTGCTGCGAACGATGTCTTACGTCGTGATATGAACAACACGATTGTTAATGATGGAAGAAACGCCGGTAGTTTGCCGGACGATCTGGAGGCAGAGGGGATGCCTCCGGCAGAGGCAGAGATGCTTGATAGATGGAAGCGCAAGCGCGGTCCCTTCACAGAAGGTAATGTCGAACAAGTGCGTCTTCTGAGCAACATACACTTGCGTAATAATTCAGAGCGCATGGATCGGGACGGATTCCATTGGGCAGCTGATTGGTTTGGTGGATTTTTCCCGCAGCACCATAGACGTTTCGCCAGTATATATTTCAAGCTAAAGGATCAATTGCAGGAATTGCCTGACGCCAAAAATGCTGCCCAAAGATGGGGGTCTAAGGTAGGGGAGATTGGGACATTAGGCCGCTTTGGTAGATCTGCCGCGGGCCGGGCTGTTGGTAAGATTGTGGGTCAACCCGAAAGCTGGGGAAGAATTGTAAGGGCGCTTAGACGTGGAAACGATAGCAGGCAATTCAAGTCTCTCACAACAAAGGAAAGAGATGTCGCAGAATCTATTCAGGCTGCGTTTATTAACGAACGCAAGGCTCTTGTTGCCGCTGGGCAATGGATGGGCGACAGAGGAGATAAGTATTTCCCACAAATTTGGAGAGGAGAGGCTATCAAGGCAAACACCCCTGAATTTATAGACGCATTAGTCCGCTATTTCACAATAGAGAGGCTGGCCAAGGGGATTGAAGTAGATGAGTCCAGTCGAGAGGGGCTTGAAGCCAGCGCCCGTGCGGTGGCAAACAGACTTCAGGAAGACACCAGTGACGGCATCATATTCCCAGAGCATGCCAAGACGTCATCTGCCGCTGAGAACATAGATTTCAGTAGAATTATACACTTAGACAAACACCCTTCGGCTCTCAAAGACTTGGAGCCATTCCTTGAGGGTGACATAGATTTTATCCTTACCAAATATTTTGAAGCGTCTACGCGTAGATATTTAATGGTAGACAAATTCGGAATGAATACTCATGGCCTAAATGATTACCAATCAGTTATGTCAGGCGGGAAAGAGGCAATACACAGGCTACTAACTGCTAATAAAGTATTCAGGAAAACAGCATCGACAGGGGAACGAATAACTTTTGACCAAGACACTGGTGACTACATTGGAGAGAGCGGTCATTCTCCAGTAATGATGACACTTACTACTCAGATGCCATTCTCCGATGGACGTCTTTCCCCGGATCAACAAAAGGCATGGGTCGATGATATCATTGATACTCATTTAAGAGAGGGCCGACCGGGTGCAGAATTCTTATTAAGAGAACTTGGTGAAAAAACTCTGATCCCATCTAGTGGTGGCAAACTACCCAAGCCATATGAAGTTCGGATGGAAGCAATCTTAGGCGCCTTGGACGATTCCAAGACTCCTGAGGGACATCTCTTCAAAAGAATCAACAGCACTCATTATGATCACCTTGATAATATGATGTCGGTTTACAACAAAAAACCAGTGCTTGGGGCGCTAGGCAAGCCCGGATTGCAGGCTTCGAGAGCCATTAGACAATTTAATAATATTACATTGCTGTCATACACGATGTTTACGTCTATGGGGGATGTTATTCTTCCTGTTATTAGATCTGGAAGCATGGGGTCTGCCTTAAAAGCATGGAGAAGATACGCCACTGATTCAGACTACAGAACCATGTTCCGAAATACTGGCACAGCCATTGAGAATATAGTCCATGAACGAATGGTCTACGGATATGGGGCAACAGACGGTAAATTAAGCACCGCCTTTCACAACGCCACCCTGCTTACACCTTGGACAGATTTTATGTCGAAGGTATCCGCCGCTATTGGTTACGAATCATTTAAAGCACAGCAAAGAATAGCCAACGCGCAGTACAGGCCGGGTCTTCCAGACTCAAAGCAATCAAGAAAATATAAAGTAGCAAGGAGATTTCTACGGGTCTATGGGTTGGAGGAATACTTACCCTCTGGCCCTAAGGCGCACATTTCACTTGATGGCCTAGAGTCAGGCTTAATAGCGGCGACGACAGATGCTAGTTTGCCTGATGGTGGCGCCCACCATAAATTGTTTGCCGAGGCCATGATAAAGTTTTCCAAGGAGGCGACATTTGTGCCGAACGCAAATGATGTTCCTCATTGGGCACAGACTCCTACTATGGCACTGGTAGCCCAGTTAAAAACATTCCCGTTGATGATGGGAAGATTAGTCAATGAAGTTCTGGTAAACGACACAAAACTTTTTGGGCATGACATGGGTTGGTGGAAATTGAAGGACCCTGATCGTGTGCGAGGGGTAGGCAACCCTGCCAGAGTAGGACTTCTGTTTACATTAGGCCCAGCCGGTGGCCTAGCGGCAAACACCGCTAAAGATTTTATCCAATTCCGGGGAGGCGAAGACAACAGAAGCGCCGAAACCAGAGCGCACAGGATTAGCGAGACTATGGCTGGGCGAGGTGCCGAGGCTTTCATGTCGGCTTTTGGTTATAATCCTAAATACCACGGTACGGATGTAGACAAGTATATTGGTCATTATCTAATGGGATTCGCGTTACTGGGTGGATTTGGGTTGTTCGGAGACATGATACATTCAAGTGTTGAAAGTGCAGACGACGGCGCTTATGGCACATTAAGAATGTTGGGAGCATTAGGTGGGCCTTCCGTTGGTTTGCTAGGATCAGCGTGGAACACAGGCGCTGGCTTGCTGGACTTAGGTATAGAAGGAACAGAAGGGCCACCCGGCAAACGACGACAGGCGCTAAGAGAGGTAGCAAGCCGTGTCCCATTTGTTGGCCAAAATAGATTTACGCGTGAGAATATGGTAGACGCAGTGCTTCCTCCAGCAAAGGAAAAATCTAGTAGCAGTGGCAAATGGAAATTAAACAGAGGTACTCTTCGATAATCTGGGCAAGACCAAATTTCAGATGGTCCGAATTAAGATGCAAAGGATGTGATGGAACATGCTCGTTCTCAGCCAAGGGACAACCAATAGCCCACATTGCGAATGCCGCGCTAGACAAGCTGCAAGATCTGCGTCTAAGAATAAGAAAGCCGGTGACGGTGTTGTCGGCAGCGCGGTGTCCGCTGCACAATGCTCGTGTCGGGGGCGCGCCCTTCAGTCAGCATCGCTCAACAGACGTCCGGGCGTCGACAGCCTTCGATGTGATTGCGGACACGCCCCTAAAGGCTATTGTAGAGGCAGCTGAAGACGTGGGATTCGGTGGGATAGGCACGTACAGTACGTTTATCCATATAGATGACAGAGGCACAATAGCGAGGTGGTGATGGAGTTTCTACTCTCCGCGTTCTTCGGGGGCGCAACTGGGCTGTTCGGGTCTATCGTAGGTAAGGTATTCGGGTGGCTGGAAACCAGAGAAAAACGAAAGAATATGGCTCTGGAATTCACGCATGAATTGGCCATACTTGAGGCCCAAGGTCGCATACACGCAGACGAACTTGAGGCAGAGAGCGTGATAGTCCAGAACAAAGTGGCTGGGGCTGTTCGTAAAGAGTCCTATAGACACGACATATCGTCTGGGACTACCTATATGTGGGTGTCTTCGGTGCTTCGTCTCGTGCGCCCAACCCTGACCGTCATGTTGATTGGGCTTACGGCCTCAATCGTCTGGACATGGGAAAGTACAATGGTTATTGAGATCGCAAATCAGTGTGTTTACTTGACTGGTATGTCGATAGCTTGGTGGTTTGGGGATCGGGCGCCTCAGGAGAAGAAGTGATTTCTCCGCCGAGGGCGCCATACCCAATGATATCAGTCCACCCATCCTGACTGTCGTTTTTCTCTACTAGCCTTGCTATCTTCACTCCTGTCATACAGAGGATAACTTGTGCTGGACTAACTTTGCAGCCTAAAATTACCGACCATATTTTGGCTATACGCTCGTGATTTTCCAAGACGTCGCCATAATCTTCTGCCCGTGGGCCATTGATTAGTTTGGAGGCTTTGTCTAGGAAATCATTTCTATGCATAATCTAATTCCGCTCTAATAGTATTAATCTCATATTCATGGGTTACTACATCAGTGCGAGCGACACTAAGTTTCTCACGTAAATGTCTACGTTTGTCTATCGCCCTAACCAACTCACCATTGTCGCCGTGTATCTCTTCCATATGCTCATTGATACTTGCCATCTCGTTTTCGATCTTGATGACCTTAGACTTGGCTACAAATAGTCTTGTAATCTCAGACTTGAGATCCTCTAAATGGCTGTTCATAGTGGCAACGGCCTATATAAATCATAGTCTTTACAAGCCTTTGTAGCCTCTTTTTGATGCTCATTGCAAAACCAAATTCCATTTTCTTTTGGCTGTGCGTGTTGGCATGTCTCACAACTTACTGGTACGGGGTCATCATCCCAACAAACTCCCCTCTTAAAACAGCCCTTACATCTCCAGTCTGTTTTGTCGTGTGATATTTTTGTCGCTTCGTTAGCAAAGATTACCTCAATCCGTGCCATCAAATTGGCATACTCAAGTTCATCAAAGGTAAGCACTTCAATCCAGTATGAAGAGTCATTCTTGTTGTAGGCAATGAATAAAGTTTTCCCAAGCCCAGACATCCCCATCATCATTTGACACTGGGCAAAATACCTTGGGTGAGATTTCCGTACGCCATATTTCTTATACTTTTTCCAAGACGCGTCGTTCATAGACTTAACTTCTAAGACAGATATCTCTGAGTATTGAGTCTTTGTATTCTGTATCTCGACGTGCCCATCTAGGTGGGCATTAACATGCCCACCAAATAAGTTATAAGCGTGTTGTCTGCCAGTTAGGCCATCCTTTTCCCATACCCTGATGTCACCCTTTTCCTTCATATCTTTTATAACTACGTCTTCTAAGATATGACCTAGCTTAAAAATCCTTTTAAGTCGGGCGTCAGGGGAAGTCTCTGGGAACCCCCTAAGAGAGAAAGAAAGAAGGGCATCGCATGGATGCCCTATATTACTAGCACCTATATAGTTCCGGGCCTTTTGAGGCGGCTCAGAGTCGTAGCCGTCGTCTATAGCCTGTGTAATTTCAAGGCAGTTGTTTGGGTCTAGGAGTTGATTAAGGTCCTTAAATGAAAATTCCTCAGAATGGGATTTCGTCATCTAGTTTCTCCGCCTTTTTCTGGGGGGCAACTTCACCCACAGGCAACCAACGCTTAACTTCCGTATTCTTGCGAGCATTGCCATCACGGTCTTTCCATTCTTTGCCCATGCCAACTGTGATGCGGCATGTTAAACCATTAATAGTTTCAACATCCCCCGGCCTATCTGGATTAGGGTGCGCTGCGGCGGCAAGGAACGTCTTGAGTTGGCGATGCCCAATAGTTTGTGCCTGTTCGGATGTGTGGACAAGGTTGAAAAAGGTTCTTATATCCCCTGCTCCATCACTATCCACGAACTCTACTACCAATCTTTTGTTGTTGGTTTCGCCTATCGACTCAACTCTAGCGTTTTCTGCGACAGCTACATATTCACCGGGGGCCAGTCTTAATGACCCAGCTTGCTCGACATTGCTTAAATCGAGAGATTGAAAACCTTCCCACTTCATTTTAATTTTCCTTTTTCGTTTTGGTCATAGCGGAATATTCATCGTCGTCCATTTCCATGCGTACGAAAAGTTCTGTTATGTCGTAACACTCTTCGAATGGATCGAGACGGTGTCTAGGATCGCGTGTTTTACCGTGCCATCCATGTACTTCATCAGTAACAATATACCTTTTAACTTTCGGCTTGCCAGTATCATCGACATCAGTTGACCTGACCCCGCATAATACATGGTCAAAGAGAGCCGGTATCTTCTTGCCTACAGCCTGCCCTGCTACCATTGGCCAATACTGAGTGACGTCGTTGGCGTCTTTTTCTTCCTTGGCCAGACAGGTAATGTAGACGTGGTACGGAAGATCCCGAACCCACTTAAGAGATCCGGTCATCAATCGTCCATAATCAGCCCACAAAGCAAACGTATTCTTGTTTCCTTCATGCTCTTTTTCCAAAAATTCCATAAGTCTTTCGCCAAGTTCGGTTAAGCTGTCGATACATATCCACTTGTACCCCATTGCTTTAAACTCAGCAGTCTGCATCAATTTAACAATAGACCGAAATGAATACACATTGTTGTCTTCATCAACAGGCCCGTTCCATGAAATAAACGGAAGATAGTCTATATCAATATCTCCTATAGACTTCAAACCAGCTTCGCCTGATATCACAAACCCTTTGCCATACCTTTCTTGAAAATTACGGCACTGCCATGTCTTTCCAAACCCGTGGTGGGCGTAGAGTAATGTTTTTACAGGTGATTTTTTTAAGTTAGCTGTAGACATCATCTTTAATTTCTTCATTCAACCTTCTCCACTTTGACTGTAGGCGTCATCAGAGTGCGAGTGAGGGCATCGTGAAACACTCTCTTTTCTTTATCAGATAATTTCTTGAACGCGCGTTTATCAATGCTGATTGATTCCTTCGCGAAAACTGGCATCCCGGTTCCCTGTGAAAAAATATCTCGCAGGGTTTCTTGGCTCCAGTTCCACCGTTCACTTCGTCGCACAATGATAGTGTAATCGCCAGCGTCAAAGGTATGTTCACCTTCAATTTCTGGCGCCATTCTGCTTAGTTCATCTACTAACGTGGCGCGTTTTGTTTGGAGTTCTTCGATTTGTGATTCGACTGCAATAAATTCTTCGGCAGTCTTAGCAATGCTAAGTAGCGTCATTACTTCTCCTATTTGCACCCAGCCAATGAATGGGTCTTGCAAGAATGTGTTATTTCTACTATACACCCCCAGTGCTTTCAAGCCTTATCTCAGGGGGGTTCAGTGAAATTAAACATACAAAAAATTGTCGATGACTTTGGTGGCGCGAGTGCCGTGGCCGACATAGTCGGCACCCCCAGAACAGCACCTTATGGCTGGATTAGGCGGCACTATATTAGCTCTAGGGTCTTTGAGGCCCTCAAAAACCACAACCCACAAATGAAACTTGATTCATATTTTGAAAATGAAAAAAACAGACGAGGCGCTGGAACTTCTTGACCGTGGCTGGTCAATCATACCAATAAGACCTGATACAAAGCGGCCCAGAATACGATGGCGAGAATTTCAAGACCGCTTACCTACTGAGGAAGAAGTTAGTTCTTGGTGGGATACGTTCCCAGATGATGAGATAGCCCTACTTACTGGGCATTTATCAGGTCTTGTTGTAGTCGATTGTGATAATGAAGAGGCACTTCACGCCGCTTTCGACGCCAACATGAGAAGTCCCGTGCGGGTTAAGACCCGCAGGGGGTGGCACCTTTACTTCAAACATCCCCGTGACGGCATACGTCGTGGCCCCAAGGCTGGCATTAATTCGCGCGGAGACAATTGGCCGCGCATCAATGGACTAGATTTTCGTGGCGATGGGTCTTATGCGCTGGTGCCACCATCTACAAATTACACATGGGAGATAGTCCCAGCGCATTACTTAGAAGACGCGCCGCTGTGGAAAGATTGGACGCCAGAACTGCAACCAGTTTCTTCTGGAGAATTTGAGTTCGGCGACCTTGATTTGAGTGATGTCCGCCCTCTTAGTGAGTTTATTAGTGAGTGGGACCGTACGTCTAAATTTGCATCTGAGCATTTCAAAGACGGGAAAATCCCCACTGGCGAGGGCAATGGTCGCAATGAACGGGTTATGAAGTACGCATCTGAGTGCCTGTTAGACGGCTATTTTGGCGCAGAACTAAGGGTTAAGTGCAACGCCTTCATGGACGAATTTTTCGTAGACCCACTCCAAGAATCAGAATTCACCTCCACTGTAGCTAGTATGGAGCAGTCAGAGAGGCGTAACCATCCTGAAAGGTTTGATGAAAGAGGCGAATATATTTTCCGGCACCCGGATAGAACAGATATCAAATCTAGCGCACGGACTAGACGCCTTATAACCATGAATGATATCAAGGAGTTAGAGGCAGCAGCCTCGTCTACGCACTATCTGATAGAGCCTTGGCTCCAGACAGGAAGCATCACGCAGATACATGGCTACTCTGGCCACGGGAAAACCATGTTTGTCCAACACAGCATGGCTGCGCTTGCTTCTGGTCGCAGATATATGGGGCCGTTTGAATGTAATGGGCCAGCTAAAATACTCTACTTAGATTTTGAAATGGGGCGCAGCACAATCGCCAGAAGATTGGCGGAAATGAGGCAAGTTCATGGCGATACTATGGACAGGCTTATGGTATGGACACCTTTCATTGATGAAGTGGAAATGAACTTTCACACGAAGGAAGGTGTAGCTGAGTTACAACTGTGGATAGAATTTTCTAGCCCAGATGTAGTGGTCATTGATACCATCAGGACAGCATGGCCGGGACTTCAAGAAAATTCAGCAGAGCAATGGAGTCTAGTGAACAGTCTTGCTGTGCGTCTACGAAATGCCGGGATAGCAGTCATCTTAATTCACCACAGCAACAAGCCGTCAGGAGAAAATGGGCTTGGGCGTGAAGCTGGCAGCACCAACCAACTTACAGTTGTGGAAACTCAGATCAGAATTACACAGGTGTATGAGGATAAGGATACAGCAAAAAGTAATGCCGCCTTGTGGGATGGGGATTACCCATCTCCCGTATGGCCAAAACTAAGTTCAAGAGTACCACCTGATTGGCGTTTGTATATGGTCCTTGAAGTTCGCTATGGAAAAGTGCGTGAGTGGACTGACCTACATGATCGTATCCAATGGATAGGTTTCGCAGAAAATAATATCGAAGATGAAAGAATAATCGTCGCCTCTCGCAGCACCAAGCAAAAAGCTAAAGACATGGCACTTGAATCTACGGGCGAGGAAGATATAGCGAAGGCATTAGGTCGGCCGATACGGGTAATAAAGGATTGGCTATCCTAGTCCTTGTTGGCGTTCCAGATATCTTGGCGAACACACAGCGTTGAGAATGGCAACTCACTGAGTTCTGAGGGCAGTGTCATCCTTGTTCGCTCTCTCGCCTCATCACACGAATAATCCAGTTCCCACCTTTTGTTTGCGTTGAGTGTCAAATTTACAGGAAATGGCTCTGATATAATGCGGATGTATTGATCACCGTTACATCCAGCGGGGTCTTGGCAAATAGAAAAAACCATTAGAAACATAACCTGTACATCGCCGATAAAAGTTAGCATTTACTCTCTCGAATAAGGGTTTGATCCAGTTTTATTCGGGCCACCCCCGAGGATATGATCCGCTAATGACATACCTGTTATTTGATTAGGTAGATCCCATCCATCATAGACTCCACCTTGAGCCTGTCTATCAATTGGGATGGTAACCTTCTGGCCCACCCAAATTTCGTTTGGATTTACTATGTCGGGATTGGTTCGCAAGAGGGCGTCTAGGGAGATCCCGTGTGTCTTGGCAATCCCAGTAAGGGTATCACCTGATTTAACCTTTATTTTAATGGGCTTTAGTGGCATTTCGTTGCCACCTAATCCAGCGCCAGTATCTCTTATTATCCCAGAACCAGTCTCTCTTTCCATGAAATGTGTCCTTTGTATCTATCGTTCCTGTCGTGACTGTATCAGTTTTTACGGCGTCTTGGCCCTATATATTTTATTTTAGCTCCGGGCCAAATCTTTCTAATCTCGTCTACAAACTTAGCTACTTCTGGAAATCTGGAACGATTCAGCGCTGCTAGGTACTTTCGTTTTGACATGATCTAGTCGATATATTGTGTGGCAAAACGCTAATAGCGCCAGCGCCGCTCCCGCGGGCGCTGGTGAGCGTGCTTACGCAATCGCTCAAACGCAAGCGTTTTGCCATATTTTCAGCAAAAAGTCAACTTCCTGTCTACTAAGTCATTGCGTCTATTCATTCTTTTGTCTAATTTTACTTAACCTTTAACGCGCGGATCGTACATGCCTAGACCAGTTGTGATTTCGGCTGGGAAAATGGCTTGGCTTTATAAAAATCATAAGCGTAAATCTTATGCTGAGCAGGCCCGGTATTTAAAAATTAATGTTGATACTCTAAAGAGAATTCTTGTGAGGGAAGGACTTCAGGAATTTGAAGGGGCTAAATACCAGCTACCAAGGGGCCATGATATAAAAACATGGGAACGCCCTTGCCTTATCTGCGGCGACAAGACGCCCAGACCAAAGTGGCGCTTTCATTGCGTCCAGTGTCGCAAGACTCTCGGGTACGAAGAGGATGAATAGCCCTAAAAGAAAGGGTGACAGCTTCGAACGTGAGCTTGCTTACTACTTCAACCAGCAGTGCGGAACCAACTGTTATCGCACCCCCCTTTCGGGGGGTGGTAGACGAGACTTGGCTCCTACAGCAGACATAACCGGGCTGCCTGAACTATTCGTAGAAGCAAAGAGAGTGGAACGTCTAAATTTCCATGATGCTCTAGCCCAAGCTGAGCGCAACCATCATAGAAGTGGGGCAGATGAGGATATCACTGTAGTAATCAACCGTAAAAACCGACAGACTACGGGGGACTCGCTGTGTTTGCTCAGACTGGACGACCTAATACGTCTATATGTGGTCTATTTACGTTCAATAGGAATAAAAGGAGAGGCAGATGACGAAGACAGTTAGCGTCATTGTTGATAACGCAGAGAAAAGATTCCCGTCTGAAATCGTCGAGATCAAAGGTCAAGACGAGAGCCAGTTTGCAAAAGATTCGATGCTGAAATCAGTCGCCTTTCTAGCAGCGGAGATTCTTTCTGGAAGAATAGTTGGATTCGCGGCAATGACAATAAATGATGACGGACAATCAACCAGTTCCATCTATACGGGAACCTGTCTTGATGATGTACACCTTACTCTAGCTGGACTTGAGATACTCAAAGACAGATTTAAAGATGAGTGTATAGGTTTTGACGAAGAATGAGGGCCTGCCCCGGTTATGCAATCACTGTAACAAGTGGAAGCCACTCAGCAAATTTAAAGTATGGCAAGGAAAAGGGAAAATATCATCTAGTCATACATGTATTAAATGTCGGCGCATAAAATACTCTGGGATCAGAACCAAGCTCAGCAAAAATCTAAGCCTAATAAAAGAAAGAGCGGCGATTGCCCCGGACATAGACGTTGAATTCCTCCTCAAATTACTAGACGACCAAGATTGGACTTGCGCCCTCTCCGGCATAAAGATGACTGCGGTCTGGGGAGAGGGACGTGTCGGGACCAATATCTCTATTGACCGCATAAGCAACGACCGTCCGTACACTAAAGACAACATACGTCTAGTCTGCCTGATAGCAAATGCGATGAAGGGGAAGATGAAAGACGAGGAATTAATTGAATGGTGCCGAAGGATTACGAGGACGACGAAGCCTAGATCCTGAAGCAGAATATAAGAATGAAACTGTTCTTATTAATAACGCTGTTTTTGATGGCATTTTTTGCTGCGGACTGGGCATTAGCTCAGCAAAACCCGTGTACTAGAGACAGAGATAGCTTTGTTAATCAAATTACCAAGCAGCAGCAAGAGGTTAGATACCTAGTATTAGTGAGAAATACGACACAGATTTTCGAAGTCTATTTAAATAAGGTAAGCGGCAGCTGGACTATCCTTAGATCAAATGCAGACGGGTTGGTATGTATTATGGCTAACGGCCAAGACTACATAGAAGACAAAAGCTACGGCAAGGAGTCATCCTATGTCCATTGAGGACAATATCCGCGTCACAACCCACGCTGAATTCTCTACATGGCTCCGTGACCCAAGGGCCACGTCGCCATGCGTCTACCATGTTGGTAATCTGGGCGCCGACAGAGCAGGGAAATCAACCAAGTCTAAAGTTATCAATGAAATCGGGAACATTGCTCTAAACGCAAGCGACAGCGGCTTCGTTACACTGACTCAAAGAAATAGTGATGTCAGGGGAATCTGGGGATCTGTTTGGAATTACGTTGCAACCAAGACGTCTACACCAGTTCCAAAAAGGAGAATACTAAGCTCCGCTAGAATAGATAGGATAACCAGATGATGACTACGTTCCTACCGGCCGCACTTGTCTCTGGATTACTTTTTATTGGCTCTGCCGCCAACGGTCCTCCCGGTCCTTGCGGATCACCGTACCTAGAACTGGAAAATCTCACTGGCTATTGGAGTTATAGATGGGGCAGCGACTATAAAGATTTCACTGAAGACGAAGTACGCACGTTCTTAAAAGCAAAGGGACTGGAAGAATCGGAAATCACCGGGATCAGAATCTTTAGTGCAGACGCCCATGAAGACTACGCTTTGACAGCAACCCGGCTGTTTCAAAATCACCTGAATGGCAAACCTCTGGTCAAATTGCGCTGTGTTGTTAAGCTCAACGGGTTCGTTGCTTTTATCATGGACCCTGAAGACCTTGAGGAATTATTCGGCAAGACGTACGAGGAGATAGGTAGACTAAAACCAGACTAAATTGGTATCCATATGTTGTGGTTTGAGTCTCTCAAATACTACATCTAGTCCCATCAAAAAAAGGAATTAACAATGGCAATCAGAAAAATCCAAGGAACCCGTGGCGTACTTTTCGGCGCTGGCTCCACCGGCAGAGAGCCTCGCCGACAGCAGGAGTCACCTAATCCCTACCGCATGGCAGAGCATCTGTCTCCGCCTCCATCATTCGGCGCACAAATGACACGGTTTCGTCTAGGCCAGAGATTCCGCCCGCTGCGGGGAAAAAGATAGCGCCCAAATGACAGAGTTATTCGCCCACGAAAAATGGATAGACCCAAAGCGACGCTCGGCTGAAAGTCTGGCTACTAACGAATTATTCAGTCAGTTTCTACACCCCGCTGTAGACAACCCGATGCTCCGCG
>CETR01005587.1_pt1 | contig 13657 bp, 11 predicted proteins | sample 531281 | NCBI WGS metagenome assembly CETR01 (sample SAMEA2622568, study PRJEB7988) | marine metagenome | biome: marine biome (ENVO:00000447); feature: mesopelagic zone (ENVO:00000213); material: "saline water (ENVO:00002010), including plankton (ENVO:xxxxxxxx)" | depth 696 m
AAATTTAGCGATGATGAGCAAGCTGTTGAATCCCGGAATCTAATTGCAAAATTTATTGATGAAGCGATCACAGCTTATCCAATAAACAAAAATAAAGTAACACTATTAGGCTTTAGCCAGGGAAGCATTTTAAGTTATGCCGTTGCACTCTCTTATCCAGAAAAAGTAAAAAATATCGTTGCGCTAAGTGGATATGTCAATAAAGACATCATCAAATCTGGCTTTGAAAATAATAATTTTGAACATTTAAATTTCTATTGTTCTCACGGAACAGTAGACCAGGTAATCCCCATCGAATGGGCGCGAAAAACAAAACCCTTCCTTGACAATTTGAATATAAAAAATACCTATTCTGAATTTCCGGTAGGACACGGAGTTGCTCCACAAAACTTCTACGAGCTTAAAGAATGGTTGGAGAAAAATGGGTGAATTATTGTAATTGATTGGCTAAAATTGAGTAAAGATTAATTGTTAATGTATCGGCTCCTTTTGCATTCAAATGCCCGCAGTCATAAAACAGGTCATTTGAAAATCCTTTAGATAGATTTATAAGGTTTGGATAGTACATTTTTAGAAAATCTATGTACTCAGGGTTTCCTAAATTTTCACAGTATGGAGCCGTGAAAAGAAAAAGCTTTATATTTTTCTCATTACATATAGCTCTTATCTTATCTAAAATAAAATTTTTTCGAGGCGGTCTTGTATTCGGTAAAGCGTATTTCCCTTTTTCATTGATAGTCCCAAATTTCGGAGAAAAACCATCTTCTAAAGCTATTCTGGGGTTCTTACCTATTACAGACATGAATAATTCCCTAAATCCTATTTTAGGGTCATTGATCATATATCTATAAAAAGGAATATACATTTTTGTTTCAAAATTATTTAGATAATTTTCTTCATGCAACTTTACGATTTTATTACTTCGAATAAAAGGTAGCGCTTCAGCATTAGAAATATTAGAGGGTTCCATTCCTTCTATATTATTATCTAACTGTAAAACTAAATTCTTAACTCTATTTTTTTCAATCAGTAATTTTAGCAGTAATAAATTATCATTTAATCCTGCTCCCTGAACACCTAAATTCAAAGTTTTTAAATTAGAAAGAGTATCAAACATAGATGTATTTATATGGTTTTCTACTCTGGAAGATCCTAAAAAGACAACGTCATAATTTTCCGGTTGCTTTTTTAATAAGTACTGAAGTTTATTCCGTGGAGAGGATTTGATATAAATCTGGGTATAAATGAAATCTGAAATAACAAGTGAAATAAGAACTAGACCTACAATCAAAAATAAATAGTTTACAAATTTCCGCATATCTAAAACTGAAAATATATAAATTCACTACTATTACTATACACTCCAAACCAAATTATGCCAATAATAATACTCGCTAATTTCAGCTTCTTTAACTTACCATTAAATGGATGCTCATTTTTTCGATTAAACCACTCGATCATGATAAAGATTAAAATTAAAACTAATAACTCCGGAACATATCTCTCAATAGATAAGTATTGTAATTGAAGCGTCACATTTCCAGGATCAAACATCCTCTTAAGATACAGGTAAGCGTCACTTAGCGTTTTAGATCTAAATATAATCCATCCTGTAACAACTATAGCATAAGTTTTAAATATCGCAAATAATTCTCTTAATCCAGGTAAGTTATAATTTGTTGTAATACCAGTTAAATACTTTCGGTTCTTCTTTAATAAAAAAGAGGGAACGAAACATAAAGCATGTAAAAGTCCCCAAACGATAAAAGTCCAGTTAGCACCATGCCAAAATCCGCTAACCGAAAAAATTATAAAAATGTTTCTAAGGCTTATAGCTTTTGAAACTCTATTTCCTCCCAAAGGAATATACAAATAATCTCTAAACCAGGTGGATAATGAAATATGCCATCTTCGCCAAAATTCGGCTACATTTCTGGAAAAATAGGGATAATTAAAATTCTTCATTAAGTCAAAACCAAAAAGCCGGCCTAACCCAATGGCTATATCTGAATATCCGCTAAAATCACAATAAATCTGAAATGAAAAATAAACTCCTCCTAACAATAAAGACAAGGAATCCATTTGATCATACTTTTCAAATATCTGATTCGCATAATTAGCGCAATTATCTGCTATCACCATTTTTTTGAAAAATCCCCAAACCATAAGATTTAAGCCCTGAATTGCCTTTTCTCGATCAAAATTTCTTGAATTCAAAAATTGAGGTAAAAGGTTTGTTGCCCTCTCAATAGGACCAGCTACAAGTTGTGGAAAAAAGCTTACATAAGCTAAAAAAGGAATTAATTGATTAGTAGCCTTCAATTGTCTCCTATAAACATCTATAGTATAACTTAGAGTTTGAAATGTATAAAAGCTTATGCCTACTGGTAGAACTATATTTAAGGAACTTTTACTAATTCTTGCCCCAAAAAAAGTAAAGACATCAACAAAATTATCTAAGAAAAAATTGAAATATTTAAAATAGCTTAAAAAACCAAGATTCACTATTACACTGACAAGTAAAAGATATTTTCTTTTTGATACTGTATTTGTATTTTGAATATTTTTTGCAATGAAAAAATCAACAATACTGCTAAAAATAATTAATATCAAAAAACGCCAGTCCCACCAGGCATAAAAAACATAACTGGCTAAAACAATAAATAAATTTTGTAAAGTTAAATTTTTTCTTACTATCCAATATATAGAAAAAACAATTGGTAAAAATATAGCAAAGTCAAATGTATTAAATAGCATTATTTATGGTAATACTTATTTTTAGTCAAATATAGAGTACATTTTATTTGAACCCATATTATCATTAAAGTTATTTTAACTTTATAATATGACATTTATTAGGTTTCATGCCTCAAATTACTGGTAAATTTGTACCACTTCTTTAAAAGAGAGAAGTATTTTGAAACTAATTTTAACTGTTAAATATCCCCATACAACTAGGGAATTAGCATCAAGATCTCATTAAGGTGAGAAAAAATAAACACTATGAATAAAGGTATCTACATTGCTACCATGGAAGAAGACAGTGGAAAGTCTTTAATCTCCCTGGGCTTAATGCAAACACTTTTAGGAAAAACCGATAAAGTAGGATATTTTAGACCCATTATCGACGATTTTCCAAAGGATCAAAAAGACAATCACATTGAAACCATACTTTCTCAGTTTGATATCGAAATCCCTTACGAAAAAGCTTATGGTGTTACCCGTAAGGAATTGGTAGACAAAAGAAATGCTGGTAAAGCAGGAGAAATTATCGATGTCATCATCCAGAAATATAAGTATCTGGAAGAGCAGTTTAATTTCGTTTTGGTTGAGGGCACCGATTTTTCTGTAAAAGGAAATGTATTTGAATTCGACACTAACGTCACTATTGCTAAAAACCTGGGATTGCCAACAATAATTATTTCTAGCGGAAAAGGTAAAACTCAACAGGAGCTTGTGGATGCCCTAAACTTTGCTTACAGTTCTTTCAATAACCGCGATGTAAAAGTTATTGGTGTAGTTGCCAATAAAATACAGGAAGAAAATATTGAAAAGATCAAAGTAGATCTTGATAAGTTTTTCCCTAAAGAGGTTGAAGTTTCTATCGTTCCCATGATCAACACGCTACTTCATCCCACCATTAAAGAAATCGTGGAGGAGTTAAATGGTAAAGTTCTTTTTGGAGAAACGCATTTAAATAATCAAACCGGAAGTTTTGGTGTTGGTGCTATGCAGCTTAGAAATTATATCACCAAGCTTAAAGAGAATAGCCTGGTAATCACTCCAGGGGATCGTGCCGATATTATTCTTGGAGCCTTACAGGCTCATATTTCTGCCAATTATCCTCCAATTTCGGGAATTATACTTACCGGTGGACTCATACCTGAAGAAAGTATTTTAAAACTCATCGAAGGACTTTCTCAAATTGTTCCGATTGTTTCTGTACAAGGCGGCACTTTTGGGGTGACTAATCAGATTGGAAGTATTAAGTCTCAGATTTATAAAGACAGTAAACAAAAAATTATGACGTCTTTGGCGGTGTCTGAAAAATACCTAAATCTCGATAGCCTGACTGAAAAACTATTCAATTTTCAGCCAAAAGCACTTACTCCAAAGATGTTTCAGTATAGCCTGTATAAACGTGCACAACAATCCAGAAAACGTATTGTCCTTCCTGAAGGAACAGACGAGCGTATCCTTATTGCCACGATGCGTTTAATCGCTTTGGATATTGTAGATATTACGCTTCTTGGTAATATTGATAAGATTAAAAATAAAATTGCAGATCTTGGCTTAAACATAGATCTAAATAAAATCGCTGTGATCGATCCTGTGCATTCATATAATTATGAAGATTATGCCGAAACTTTTTACGAGCTTAGAAAACATAAGAATGTAAATATGGATATGGCTCGGGATATGATGGCTGATGTTTCCTACTACGGAACCATGATGATTCATAAAGGTGATGCAGACGGGATGGTTTCAGGAGCGGCACATACCACCCAGCATACTATTAGACCTGCCCTTCAATTTATCAAGACAAAACCTGGCGTCTCTGTTGTATCTTCAGTATTTTTTATGTGCCTGGAAGATCGTGTTTCCGTCTTTGGGGACTGTGCAATCAATCCAAACCCTAATGCTGACGAACTTGCTGAAATTGCCATTTCTTCCGCAGAAAGTAGTAAAGCTTTTGGGATAGAACCAAAAATTGCGATGCTGTCCTACTCATCGGGGACTTCTGGAAAAGGAGAAGATGTAGATCGCGTTCGTGAAGCTACAGAAATTGTAAGAAATAAACGTCCCGATCTTAAAATTGAAGGACCTATCCAGTACGATGCAGCAGTAGATGCTACGATAGGAAACAGTAAACTCCCAGGTTCTGAGGTTGCAGGACAGGCCAGCGTACTTATTTTCCCAGATCTTAATACCGGGAATAATACTTATAAAGCCGTACAACGTGAAACCGGAGCTTTAGCCATTGGCCCTATGCTACAAGGACTTAATAAACCTGTTAACGATCTTAGTAGAGGTTGTACCGTAGACGATGTTTTTAATACCGTAATAATAACCGCAATCCAGGCACAAGGAATTTAATATGAATATTTTAATAATCAACTCAGGTAGTTCTTCCATAAAATACCAACTTATAAAAATGCCGGAGGAAACGGTGGCAGCAAGCGGACTCGTGGAGCGTATTGGTTTACAAGGGTCTTTAATACACTACAAAACCGGGGAAGACAAAATGACCAAAGAAATTGATATCCCAGATCACGAAACAGGATTAAATAAAATCACCTCTTTCTTAATGGATAAAGAAGTAGGAGTGGTTGAAGATAAAAACCATATTGAGGTGGTTGGACATCGAGTGGTTCATGGTGGAAAAAGTTTTTCCAAAACTGTCGAAGTTACTGAAGATGTAAAAGAAAAAATTAGAAATCTTTTTCCTTTAGCACCCTTACATAATCCGCATAATCTACTTGGAATCGAAGTTGCCGAAAGTGTATTTCCTGAAGCAAAACAAGTGGTAGTTTTTGATACGGCTTATTTTCAAACAATGCCAAAGAAAGCCTATCAATATGCCATTCCGAAAAAATTTTTAAATGATCACGATGTTAGGGCTTATGGCTTTCACGGCACCAGCCATAAATACGTTTCTGAAAAAGCGATCGAATACTTAAGCGAAAAGGGACTACCTTCAGAAAAAATTATCAGTGTACATCTTGGTAATGGTTGTAGTGTCACGGCTATAAAAGATGGAAAAGCTATTGATCACTCCTTAGGAATGGGACCTGCAAACGGACTAATTATGGGAACCCGTGCCGGGGACATCGACCAGTCTGTTATCTTTTATCTTATCGATAAACTTGGCTATTCTCCAGAAGAGGTTAAGAATATTTTATTAAAAGAAAGTGGAATGCTAGGGCTTACCGGCTATAGCGATATGCGAGATATTGAAGAACAAGCTGCTGAAGGTAATGAAAATTGTAGACTCGCACTTTACATGAATGGTTATAAGATCAAAAAATATATTGGTTCCTATATCGCAGCGATGAATGGTGTGGATGCCGTTATTTTTACCGCAGGAATTGGTGAAAATAGTAGTGTTATTAGAAAGATTGCTCTAGAAGATATGGAATATTTAGGGCTGTATCTGGATCATCGAAAAAACGATGTGCGTGGTAAAAGCATTCGTTCTATCAATTTGCCGGAAGCTGAGAAACAAATTTTAATTGTTCCCACTAATGAAGAATTAGAGATTGCCAAACAGTCTTATTCTTTGGTGAGCTAAGTTAGTTAGTTGTTGTAAGTTGAATAAGCTCAGATTTTTAAAGAATCTGAGCTTATTTTTTAAATAAACAGCACTTCGATTAATTCTTCATTGATACCAATGCTTTTAATTCTGGTAAATCCTTATACTGTTCCAGACTCCAATCCATCTGGAAAAGCCAGCTGAAGAACGGTTTACATATCGGTAAGACCAACTTCTGCCCGTAACTGTCTACTTTGTCTGGATTTTCAATAGGTTGAAAATACTTTTTGCCAATTGATTGAATCCTGAGATTTCATTTTAGCAATAAGCTCTCTAAACTCGGTGGTGTTTGTTTTTCCCGCTGCTGAAGTTTAATTAATTCTATCCTGATCGGTTTCCAAAATAGAATATATCTGTATCACAAACTACTCATTCTGAGCAAAATTAGATTGAAAATAATATAGAAACTAAAATAACTGATGATAATCTTTTTATGATTGATGTCTTTCTTTCTTTAAAAACGAACCAGGGAAAGATTTGTTTAAGGAAAAAATTAGTTTACGATACTTATAATTTGGATTTCAAGAATAAAGATGAAGCTACTAAAATCAAAAGTAATTTTTATTATGAAATTGAATATATGGAATGACGACAACAAACAGTTAGTACAGATTATGGAAATCAATAAATAACTATTTCTTTCATACTTCGCTGTAGCTTTTATTCCGTAGGATAAAGGAAAGCATTTAGAGGTTCAAATTCAACATTACCATCATTAGTAATATAATAATTCAATAAAATTTCTCCCCAGTGTTCTCCATCCGTGAAATTGGCGATTAGCCATTTATGATTCAGTAGCTTTACTTTATTAATGCGCATTGGACCATTCATTCCTTCAAACGGTACCATTTTATTATCCTCACTACTTCTATTCATATCGATTAAAACATCCTGCACTTTTCGTTCAATTTCGGCAGCGTCAAAACCACTATTTTCAAAATAGGTCATAGCGGGCTCATTTCTTTTCAAACTAAAATCGTAAAACCCATCAGATGCTACTATATTTATATGGTCGTCTTCCGTCTCTAATTCATCTAATCGCTTTTGTAAGCTAATGATTCTGTTTGTTTGATCATCCAGGATTTTCTTATCATTTACATAAATAAAAATCGCGAACAATGCAGCGAATATGAATAAGTATAGTAGGATCTTATTTTTCATCAATACTGATTTTCAAATTGTCGTAGGCAAGATGTACGTTTTCAGGTAGTGATTGTTCTACCTCATCATGAAATCCCAATAAATGACTAATATGAGTCAAATATGTTTTATTTGGCTTAATTTTCTCGATAAATTCCAATGCTTCCGCCAGATTAAAATGAGAATGATGTGGTTCTACTCTTAAAGCGCTGACCACCACCACTTCCAAATTTTTAAGTTTTTCAGCTTCAGTTTCAGAAATAGACTTTATATCGGTTAAATAGGCAAAACCACCCATTCGATATCCATATACCTGTAACTGGTTATGCAGGTAGCTTACCGGGGTGATGTGTTTACCTTGGATCTCAAAATCATTATCAGTAACGATATGTTCGTTGACACCTGGGGCACCGGGATATTTATTTTCAGTAACAAAAATATAATCAAAACGTTTTTTGAGCGCATTTAAAACCCTTTCATGTGCGTAAATCGGGATATTGCCCTGTCTAAAGAAAAAGGGTCTAATATCGTCTAAACCAGCTACATGATCATTATGCTCGTGCGTAAAAAGTATAGCATCTAATCTGGCAAAATTATTGGCTAACATTTGCATTCTAAAATCGGGACCGCAATCTATTAAAATGTTTAGTCCCTCCCACTCTACCATTACTGAAACCCTTAGACGTTTATCTTTAGGGTTTTTACTTAAGCAAACGGGATGAGTACTACCAATAATGGGGATTCCCTGTGATGTTCCTGTACCTAAAAATGTAACTTTCAAGAATGTTATATTTGTGACAAAGTTAGGTATTATTTTTTGTTTACCTTAGTGTTTTAGTACCTTTGGAAGCGTAAAAAAGGAAAATTCATCTAAAAGGAAAAATATGCCAATCACCATAATGGGCGACAAGGAATTTGAGAATGTTCCTTCTATAAAGAGTAAAGCTCTTCGTATCAATCTAAATGAGAATATTTATGGTACCTTTTCTGAAATTGGCGCAGGACAGGAAACTGTAAGAAACTTTTTTAGAGCTGGTGGTGCTTCGGGTACCATTGCCAAGGCGATGAGTGCTTACGATAAAGATTTTAGTGATGCTATCTACGGTGTGGAAGATGACAGAAGATACGTTACTGAAGCCCGACTTAAAAAAATGCTTTCTCATGAAATTAAATTGATTGAAGAAAGGATTTCAAGAGAAAAGCACCCCAATAAACTTTTCTTTAGTTACGCCAATACCGTGGCCACCATAGACTTCGCTAAAAAGTATAAGGGACACGGCTGGGTTGGAATTCGTTACCAGGTAAGCCCAGATGAAGACTATAACGAAATTAGCCTTCATATTCGATTTAAAGAAAATGATGCCCGGCACCAACAAAATACGTTAGGAATTTTAGGAGTTAACCTCATTTATGGGGCATACTATAAATATGACAATCCTAAAAAATTACTGCGCTATTTATATGATCATATCGATAAAGATCAGTTAGAGATCGATACCATCAATTTTTCTGGCCCAAGATTTAAAAAGGTAGATAACCGTCTTATGAGTTTACAACTCGTTAAAAACGGCATGACCGATGCGGTAATGTTTAGTCCGGACGGAAATAATGTACTTCCTGCAAAAATTCTATATAAAAAGAATATCCTTGCACTTCGTGGTAGTTTTAGACCGGTTACGAAGGTGAACATGGATATGTTCCAGAAATCTCGTGAATTGTTCTTTAACGAAAACCGGGTTTCTGAAGAAAATACCGAAGTGATTTTTGAAATTACCCTGTCTAACCTTAGAGCTGAAGGTGAAATAGATGAGCGTGATTTTATGGATCGGGCAGAATTACTATGCTCACTAGGGCAAACGGTAATGATCTCAAACTTCCAGGAATATTATAAGGTAGTGGAATATTTTAGTAAGTATTCTAAAATGAGAATGGGGCTCGCCATGGGTGTAAATAACCTCGTAGATGTTTTTGACGAAAAGTATTATAGACACCTAAGCGGTGGTATTTTAGAAGCTTTTGGTAAATTGTTTTTTAAAGATCTTAAGGTTTACCTTTATCCACTTAAGGATCCTGAAACCGGCGAAATTACCACAAGTGAAAACTTAAAGGTACATCCACGTATGAAGGAATTATACAAATTCTTTAAATATAATGGTCGCGTAGAAGACATTGAAAATTATAATCCTGATATTCTGGATATATATTCAAGGGAAGTCTTACAAATGATCTCAGACGGAAAAGAAGGATGGGAAGAAATGCTTCCTGAAAAAACCACACAAATGATCAAAGAACAAAACTTGTTTCATTATAAAGAAAATAAAGAGCGAGCTCAAAAAGTCTGATTTTTGTAATTTAAAATCACATTTCTAATAAAATAGCTTCTTATTGAAGTCCTTAAAAAAAAAAGCGATCATTAAAATGATCGCTTTTTTTTAGGACTTTTTCTTTTGAACAAATGGTTAATCTTTCCGAGTAACCATTAATCTTATGAAATTCAGTCACATAAATAGACGGTCCAAATAATTAATAAATATCTAAAAAACAAATACTTAACATCTACTCCCAACCAAATATTTAAATTTTATCTGGATTGATTAAAAATTATATTAAATTTTTTATAATTGTTTTACATCACTTTAATACATTTGCTTTTATTGTTTATAATAAATCTAAATAAAAACAAAATGAAGAAAAATTTACTTTTATTATTTCTAATCTTAAGTAGATTTTATGGGGCTTCTGCCCAAAATCAGTCTGCAGAACTTAGTGGATTTGTTTTTGATGAGCAACAAAACCTGGTTAGCAATGCCCATATATACTTAAAAGATTCCAATTATGGAGCATACACCAATCAGAATGGTTTCTTTAGCATCGCAAACATACCAAAAGGAGAATATACTCTTGTGATTTCCGAAATCGGCTTTATAAGAAAAGAGCTAACAGTTAATATTCAATCGAATAAAACTATAGAGGTCATCATTCAAAAAGAGATTACCTCCCTCTCGGATGTTTGGATCTCTGGAGAAAAAGAGGCTTACACGACTCGCAAGGTTTCTTCTTCCCTTAGACTAGATGAAGAAATCATCAATATTCCTCAAAATATCCAGATTATTACCAACGATGTCCTAAAAGACCAGGCGGCGATCTCTATCATGGAAAATGTCACCAGAAATGTTAGTGGTGCACAAATGATAGAGCATTGGGGAAATTTTGCTAGAATTAATATGCGCGGCTTTAGAATCCCTCCCTTTAGAAATGGAATGAATGTATTATCTACCTGGGGTCCGATGGCCGAGGATCTTGCTTTGGTTGACCGTATAGAAGTAGTAAAAGGCCCATCTGCCTTTATGTTATCCAGTGGAGAACCCGGTGGACTTTATAATGTAGTGACCAAAAAACCAACAGGTAAAACCGGTGGAGAGATTAGCATACTTACCGGTAGTTACAATACTTTAAGAGCTACAGCAGACATCGAAGGGAACTTATCTGAAAATAAAAAACTGCAATATCGATTTGTAGGTGCGGCATCTACCAAGGAAGCTCATAGAGATTTCGAGCCAGAAAATCGCTATACCCTTGCGCCGAGTATCAAATATAATTTTAATGATAAAACCTCGGTAACAGCACAGTATACCTATCAATATTACAAAACAAAACTTATAGGATCTGCTTATGTTTTTGCTCCTAATGAATACGCTGATGTAGACCGTGATTTTACATTATCAGATCCAAGGCTTGGTCCTTCGGTGATGAAAGAACACTATGGATTTATAAATTTTAAACATCAACTTAATCAGAATTGGAATTTAACCGCACAACTTAGTTATCTTAATTATCAGCATGAAGGTTCCAGTTTATGGATCAATAGCGCATTCGGAGTTCAGGAAAACGGTGATTTATTACGTAATATTAGTATTTGGGACGCCAAAGAAGAACAAAAGCTAGGACAAGTTTTTATTAATGGTAAAGAGCTAACTGGTGATATCTCACATAAAATTTTAGGAGGATTAGATTACGGAAATAAAAATTACATAGCGGATTGGTCGCAAAGCCTTAGCATAGATACTCAAGATAATCCTTTTAATATTTATAATCCACAGCCAGCAGCCCTATTACCTGAATTTGACAGGAGTAAAAATTTACAACAACGGGCAAGCGGAATTATAACTTCTAACTATCTTTCCTATTACCTTCAGGATCAATTGGGGTTTTTTGATGATGCACTGCGTCTTACTCTTGCCGGTAGATATACAGAGTTTAAAAGTAGTGCTTACGGCGTAACATCAGACGATAAAGTATTTACACCACGTGTAGCGGTATCTTATTCGATTTTGGATAATTTAGTCATCTACGGAATGTACGACCAGTCTTTTTTACCAGAACAGGGAACGAACAGATTTGGCGACGCTTTTGATCCGGTAACCGCTGAGGACATTGAAGGAGGTTTAAAGTTTGAATTCCTGAACGGAAAATGGAATGCTACCGCCACCTACTTCGATATTCATAAAGATAAATTCCTGGTAGCCGACCCTGAAGATGCCAACTACTCTTTACAGGTAGATACCGATATTACTTCCCGTGGTTTTGAATTTGATACCCGTGGAGAAATTACCAAAGGTTTAAACTTAATTCTAAATTACGCGTATACTAATGTAGAAGACGCCGATGGAAACCCTATTGCTGGTTTTTCAAAACATATCACCAACGGATGGTTAGATTATACATTCCAGAACCAAAATTTAAAAGGATTCGGGATTTCACTGGGCTACCAGTATCAGGTAGACCGTTCATCCTGGGTTTGGGGTGCCGATGGCCAAACAGATTTACCAGATTATTTTAGAATGGATGGAGCCCTAAGCTGGGAGAACGATAACTTTCGTGTAGCTCTTAACCTTAATAACCTTCTTAACGAATATCTATACTCTGGTGCAGATTATGGTACTTACGTATACTGGCAAAGTGAACCCGGAAGAAACTTTAGATTAAGCCTTAATTATAAATTTTAAGCTTCAAATTACTCCAACTCCCTATAGCATTATTATAGGGAGGATATAATCCTAACATCTAAAACTCTAACAAGTGATTTTTTTCAGCATTAAAAGAAAAGCTGAGAATAAACAGTTTAACTAAATTTATTTATATGAAAAAACTAAGCCTAATTATCCTATTCTTGCTTTGCTACAGCACATCCTTTGCACATTATTTATGGATAGAAACAAGGCCTAATGGTGAACTGAACAAAAAACAAGAAGTAAAAGTTCATTATGGAGAATACACCTATGGTGTTATCGAAAAAACCGATGGCGATGCTTTTAAAAGTGTTTCCAGTTTTGAAGTTTGGGTTATCAATCCTGATGGCACATCTACGAAACTGAATTTGGATAAAAAAGAAGACCACTATTTAGGGTATTTCACCCCTACTGAAGAAGGTACTTTTACCATTCAGCTGAAAAATGATAATATTGATGTGATCGATTATAGCGAATATGACTTTGGGATTTTTAAAACCCATTACCAGTCTTTTGCGAAAATAAACGTGGCCGATGCACCTACAGCTTCAACAATTACGATGAAGGGTTTAAGCATTAAGGAAATTCCTTCTGAAAATGAAGAAAAAACATTGCAGATATATTATGAGGGAGAACCGATTAGCGAACAGGAAGTAAAAATATATGTTTCAGATCTTTGGTCTAAAACCTTAAACACTGATGATGAAGGTAAAATTTCATTTAAACTTCCCTGGAACACAAAATATACCGTAGAAACTACTAAAAATGAAAATGTCCCCGGTACTTATAATGGTGAAGATTATGAATTTATCTGGCATTGTGCCACCTATTGTTTTCCGCAGGAATAACACTGGAAGAATCCCGAACCTGAATTTGAATGAAATCCTTACAAAATCTTTCGTACCCAACCTTCTATTTTGTTGCGTTACGAAACAAATTTTTAATAAAATTCATTCAATTTGTTATAATGCCAATAATAATCAAGGCCAGGGTAAATAACTCATTTACTTAAAATGCATTCAGTAAATCCTAGGAATACCGATAGGATGTATAAAAAAATTATTTTTTAACCAAGGCATCTCGATAGCTCTCTGGATATATTAGAACATTTAATCTCGATTATTGGATAAAATGGCTGCCCCCTAGTGTAAGAAAAAAGATGTAAAAAACATCAGATTGGGATTCAATATCATTT
>CETR01025680.1_pt1 | contig 13607 bp, 11 predicted proteins | sample 531281 | NCBI WGS metagenome assembly CETR01 (sample SAMEA2622568, study PRJEB7988) | marine metagenome | biome: marine biome (ENVO:00000447); feature: mesopelagic zone (ENVO:00000213); material: "saline water (ENVO:00002010), including plankton (ENVO:xxxxxxxx)" | depth 696 m
CGAATTAGATCTGGGATTTTGAAGGCTTCTTCTCTAGAGAGGGAGTCAACTACTATGTCTCTTTCTTCTTCGATTTCCTTGTTGACTAATTCCTCCATCTCCATGGCAAATTCAGAGGACATATTTTCCAATTCAAAGTCCATCCTTGCTGATAGTGGCGTCATATTTCCCCCTGTTACCAAAGCACCATAGTCTCTCCAAACAACACCACAAAGGATGTGTAGGGCTGTGTGAGTCCTCATCAATTGATAACGCTTATCCCAGTCTAGTGATCCGTGTATTTTTGTACCCACGGTTGGGATTGGCCCGTCGAGTTTGTGTATTAATGTGCCGTTGGCTTTAGACAACTTTTGCACAGAGGCGCCACCTTCTTCCCAGATGATGAATCCAGTATCACTGGGCTGTCCACCTCCCCCAGGATAGAAAGCTGTTTGATCCAAAGCTACTCCTGTCTCAGTGGCCTGAGTCACAGTAGCGTCGAACTCTTTTAAATAGCTATTTTCGTAACAAAGTATTTCTGTCAATTGAACCTCCTCTATGTCGGTAAATCATGACTAGTAAGGGGGGACGTTTGTAAATACAAGGCTTCCCGCGGCCATGAACATTCCACCGACACCCTGGCAGAAAGATACTTTCACGTCAGGCACTTGGTGAGCCGCCTCACCTCTCACCTGCCTAACAGATTCTTGGATTGCAAACATTCCGTACATTCCAGTGTGGGTATATGAGAGGCCTCCTCCGTTGGTATTCATTGGTAAAACACCTCCAGGTGATGTGCTCCCTTGTTCTATGAATGCTCCTGCCTCTCCTCTGGACACGAATCCAAGATCTTCTAGACCAAAAATGGGTAGATGGGCAAATGCATCATAGATCATCAAATGGTCAATATCGTCGTGGTTTAGCTCCGCTTCTTCAAAGGCTTTCTTACCGGAAATTTTAAATGCAGTCGAAGATGTCATATCGTACATTTGGCTCACTATAGGTGTTTCTACAGATTCTCCTGTACCCAATATGTAGACAGGATTTTTGGCAAAATTATTAGCCTTATCTCTACCAGTAATTATTAAAGCTCCACCCCCATCAGTAACGAGACAGCATTCTAAAAGATGGAATGGGTAGCAAATCATCCTGCTTTCTAGAACGTCGTTAATAGTTATTAAATCCCTATACATTGCCCTAGGTACCTTGTTTGACCACCTGCGTTGAGCAACAGGAACAGAGGCCAATTGTTCATGGGTGGTGCCGGTTTCTTTCAAATATCGTAGTACCCCCAAACCGAATTGGGTTGTGGGCCCGTAGACGCCATAAATAGATTCAAACTGCCCGGGAAATGTATTGTCCTTTATACTCTCCAAATTTCCTGTAGAAGACGAGTTTGAAGGGGTAATTTGTCCCACATTACTTCTTCCGCTCTCAGCCATTGATACTAGTACTGTTTCACAGAGGCCGCTTGCGATCGCAGCGGCTGCATGTCTTACGTGTATTAAAAAAGAGGTTCCTCCCACCTGAGTGTTGTCTATCCATTTGGGAGTAATACCGAGGTAATGTGCAAGAGCGGCAGGATTCATTGTTGTAGCGATTCCGTCTATCTCTTTTTTGTTTATGCCACAATCCTTTATAGCGTTTACAGAGGCATCGACATGAAGTTGGAAGGGGGTTTTATCAGGAATAATTCCCAACTCAGTAGTCTCTGAAGCTCCTACAATGGCAGTTTTATACTTAAGTGACTCCATTTTCACCAACCGTTTTACAGTATTTTTTTTGTTATCGGGGATATTTTACGTATTATCAGGACACCATTTTGGGATTGTTATCTCAGAAGTAACATCTTCAAAAACAACTTTTAATGCCATATCTAATATTAGATTTTCAGGGGTATTTTCAATGCCCACAATATTGGACATCATCCTTGGTCCTTCTTCTAGTTGCACTATAGCTATGGCGTAGGGAGCATCTTCCTCAAAACCTGGTGGGGGTCGGTGGTTAATCATGTAGGAGTATAAAAATCCTCGCCCGCTCACTTCAAACCATTCGATATTGTCGGAGAGGCAGTTTGGACACACTATTCGAGGATAAAAGAAGGGTTTGAAGCAATCAATACAACGCTGTATCCATAGTTGGTGTTCACCAATTTTAGTCCAAAAGAAATCAGACTCTGGAGTCGGTATCGGTATCGGTTTTCTATAGATCTTATCAGTCATGAATTTTTAGCTAGGGCCTGCGGATTTAAGCATATTTTCCTTCACGGCGAGAATACCAAACATCCTGTTTTATTGATCTAACTTCCTGCATTGTATGGATCATTTATTCTTGAGGTCAATGAGTTCCGGTTTGATTGTCAAAATCTTAGTTCCTATGTATTTGATCATTCCTCTGAATAGAAATTCTATTTAGAAGGATCTATACAAATCATCTAATTGGTCTGTAATTGAAGACTGCCATGGTCTGGATGTGAAATTCAGGGCTTTTTCTGCTAATACCGATGATATTCCAGAGTTGCTCCATAAGGTTCTAAGCGAGCTTGCAGTAAACCATGTGTCTCGGCCAATAAATCGATTTACATACCCGTTTGTTTGACCTGCTAGCAAGGCTATTGTGTTCGGAATTTGAATAGTTGGCATTCGCTTGTCGGTCAACAGGCATATGTGTCTTAAAAAATCTTCAACTGAAACTTTGCTTCCTGATAAAAGATAGTGCTGGCCGTTAGTTCCCATACTTATGCTGTTGACAACAGCGTTAGAAACATCTCTCACGTCTACAAAATCATATGCTCCTGATACGAAAGCATGGGTGCCGTATTTTAGATGCGCCCTCAGGAATTTTCCGATTTGTGAAGAGCCGGGATCGTATGGTCCTATTATTCCGGTAGGACATATCACCGTAGCGTTAAATGTTCCTGTTTGAGCCGATCGTAGAACTTCAAGGGTGGCTTTTGCTTTAGTGAATCCATAGTCGTCGTGAGTTAGATAAGGGTTGATCTCAGAATTTTCGTTAATTAGGGTTTTCTCGGAACTAGGAGTCACAGCTTGGATGGAACTCACATAAATCAGTTTAGCCACTCCCACATGTTCGCATGCCTCAATTACGTTTCTTGTGCCCTGAATATTTATCCGGGATAATTCCTTTCTCATAAGTGGCATAACAGAGACTTTGCTTGCGAGATGGATTACATGTTCGGAACCCATAATTGCTTCTTTCAGGCTTTCTACGTCTTCTAGATTCGTTCTGCGGATTTCTAGGCCTAGCCTTTCAAAATATTTCACGTCTGACTTGTCTCTGCAGATTATTCTCATTGGCAGTTTCAGATCGTGTATGCGCCTTGATACGGCGTGCCCTAGGTGTCCGGTGGCTCCTATAATCGAAATAGTCATATTTCTACGGATGATTTTGGTTCATTTTAACGGTGTTCAGTAGATTTTTTTATCCTTAAGTTTTAACACTAAAAGGTTTAGACTTATAGTCCAGATAACTAACCCAATTAATGAAAGAGGTAGAAAGAATTTATGGTCCCATAAGCTTGATTCACCACTTTCCTGATTCTTATGAAAATAAACCTTCATTTTGAAACATAGTGTGCGGACGCTAAGAAGATCATAACCATAATTTCTACTGCATGTATTCCGAGCCTATTCTCGTCGTTAAAATGCACTAATCCATCCCCCAATAAGGCAATATAGCAAAACAGAACTTAACTCTTGGAGCACTGGTTAAACTGTCTGAATCTCTTAGTGTCCCCGTATCAGCTCGGGTTCCAACATCTACAAGGGGTAGCAAAACGTAGTTTTATACACATTAGCAATTTGAATTTTCAGATGTTCCTATATTGGTACTTGAACTTGACAAGAATCGCGGCTGAAAGAAGAAGAATTGTAGAAGAATTTAGTAAATTAGTATTTATTACCCAGTCGGCTAGTACGCTAATGATAAATGCTGAGACTCCTGTGTAGCTTGGTCTTTTCGTGAGAAACAAAATTGTGGCTGCTGGAGGTATTGCTATAAGGGCTCCTAATGGTATAACTCCTATTACTGCACCCATTCCCGTCGCCATTCCCGTCCCTCCACTTATTCTGAAAGGGAATCTTACTTGATGTCCTAACATTAGGGTGAGAATAGAGAGAGAGGTAATCCATGAAGGTTGGTCGGTTAACGTCAATGGCAAGGTTACTGCAAGCCCTTTGCATAGATCCAGGAAAAATACCGTAATGCCTGCGAGAGGGCTTATCTCATAAAATATATTGGAGGCACCTGGGTTCCCGGTACCCACATTTCTAATGTTGCGACCACTCAGTTTGCTGATCACATCCCCCAATTGAGCGACACCGGCAAGATAGCAGAGTATTATCCATAGCGGAATCCATAAATATGTATCGAAGAAGATGTTATTAATCAAGTTAGAATGGCCAAAATGAAGGGACTATGTCTGGACGAGTTTTCAAGACTAAAGAGCTAGAAGATAAACTCTATAAAGACGTTGAATTTGTCAATACGTTACTAAAAATACTCCCTCTTCTTTTCTCAATCGTATTCGTGCACGCTGGATTGTCAGGAAATGCTCACTTCACCTTACCAGATAAAGTGCCGGTATCTAGTCATTATTTTGTGACAACAATTGGACTCATCTCCTGGATTTTTGCTGCAGTTATGGTGACAAGGGACCTCATATTGTTCCAAGGGAGGTCTATTTCCTTAAAAGATATGTTTAAAAAATTCACAGAACTTCTGGTGACGCTGGTCGGGGCCTTAGTTCTTTGCTCCGTGATTAATGTAGCGGTAGTTCTTTACTATTTATCGTTTCGATAATTAAGATTTTTTAATAAAACATATGGAGTGACGAACTGTGATCGAATATCGAAAAAATACTTGGGATGAATTTGCGAGAGTAAAAATCACCAATGCAAGGGGAGAAAATGGTTATAGGACGGAAACGGATCTTAATGCTCATAGGTTGATATTTGAACCGGACAGGGCTTGGTCGGCCTTTGATGGTGACCATATGGTAGGTAATTGTGTGAGCTATCCAATGATCATGAACATTCCTGGTGGTTCAATTCCGATTGCGGCCGTCGCATCTGTTTCGGTGCAGGCGACTCACCGAAGGAGAGGCATTAATAGAAACATGATGAGGCTCCAACTTGAGGACATTTATTCTAGAAACGAGCCATTAGCTGTCCTTCAAGCGTCTGAAAGCATTATTTATGGCAGGTACGGATATGGTATGTCTTCATTCGAAGATAGCCTGTCGATAATGAAAGAACATGGTGCTTATGCCCATGAATATCGACCTTCCGGGCGATTATATTTTTGTGATGAAGATGAGGCTAGAACTATATTTCCTGATATTTATCAGTCGGCGATACAGAATCGGGTTGGCACAACAGTGCGCGAAGATAACTGGTGGCAATTCCGATTTTTGGAGCCAGGTCTCAAAGGAGGGGATCCTCGAAGTTGGTTTGTGAGGCACGTAGAGTCAGGGATAAATACTGGTTATGTGAGATACACCATCAATGGCCGTGTGCTCCATATATTGGAACTTGTTTCTTCAACATTTGAGGGTTATAGCGCCTTGTGGCGATTTTGTTTAGATATGGATTTGGTAGATACAATAGAAGCAGCGCATAGGCCAGTGGATGAAGAACTACGCTGGATGCTCGCTGATCCTAGAAGGCTGATAAGTAGTTCAGAAGATAAATCTTGGTTAAGGCTAGTGGACGCGAAGTCTGCTCTCGAAAATAGATCTTTTTCTAGTGAAGGGTCGTTGACACTTCGGATAAAGGACGATTTCTTGCCCTGGAATGATGGAGTCTACACACTCTCGACGGATGGGCATAATAGCGAATGTGTGGTTAGTGAAAAATCCCCTGATATCACGTTATCAACATCTGATGTAGCGGCCGCTTATCTTGGTGGAGTCCGTTTTGATCTCCTCGCTCGGTCAGGAAGAATCAATGAACATACACCAGGTTCAATAGACCTACTCGACAGGTTGTTTGCCACCGACCGTATGCCTTGGTGTATTGACGGATGGTAATTAATTCCTAACTATAGGGAGGATTACATGTGATCCGAACTCGGAGGAATGGTGTATTGTCTGCAGGGCAGAAACAAACTCCAGTTCCGACCCGATTTCTCCTCCGGTGTTTAGGTTCCTATCAAATCGTGGGAAATTGCTGCTCGAGATTTCTATCCTAATTTGATGCCCTCTAAGGAAAACGTTACTAGTGGACCACAGGTCTATGTGATATTCGATTACCTCTCCAGGGATTATGAAAGAGGCGGGATGTCGTGGATTACGAAACCTAGCTCTTATAATCCCGTCGGTTAGATTTCGAGCGAATCCTGAGGCATCGACATCGACAAGTTTTGCCGTGAAATCGGTGTCTGCGGCCGTGGTTGAAGCGTAAAGAGTGACTGAAATCGGTCCTGTCACCTCCAAAGGTTCTTCAAGAGGTGGTGTCGAATAGACTAGGACATCAGATCTTTGTTCAATCGGTCTTTGGTCGAACACGCCGTTTTTCATGAACACATCATCACAGCAAAGTCCTCCTCCAGCAGTCGGAACTGGGAACTGCGGATTGTAGTGGTAAGAGTCTGGGGGCTCATCGGAAGGTGTAACCTGGGATAAAATTCCGTCTCCACGCAAAGAATTTGCTCCACCATTGCTATGCAGATAAAACTTTGTATCAACAGCTCTGGCTAATGGCCATTCCTCTTCATCCCGCCACTCATTTATTCCCATAACGAATATACGGACTGATTTGTCGATAGCTTCTTTTGCGGTGTCACCTTTCAACCATTTGTCAAAAAAAGAGAGCGTTCTCCCGTGGATATTTTCTTTGTCTCTACTTGACGATGTTCCGTAGTTGTAACTTCCTGCTAAGGTTCCTGTATTTCCGTGTACCCAGGGCCCTAGTAGCAACCGTTGTCCATCTCGAGCAGATTGGTTAGCTCCTGAAGATTGCATACCAGTGAAATTTCTGATTGTGCCCCCTAGGAATATGTCATGCCAACCCCCTATGTTCAAGGCGGGTATTTGGATTTTGTTATGGTTATCTTGGATGCATAAGGACTGCCAGTATTCATCATATTCCGGATGACTCAACCAGTCATAATAGTAGGGTGCCAAACCATTTTTCAGAACTTGCATTTCTGAGAGAGGCAAGTGTAGAAATTCAGGCTTTAAGTTATCTTTCGAAGAAATCAGGTTTTCTAATGCCGAGTTTCCTAGTTGAAGCTGATCAGAAAGGTTATTCCAGTTTCCATGAGCGAGAGATCCAACTGACCAAGACAAATTAAAACCAAGTTCAAAGGCGCCACCTTGCCACGCCCATCCTTCATGGTAGTCAGACGCCGTTACTGTGGGAACTATAGCCGCTAAGGAAGGAGCCCCGGATTTGGCTGCTAACCATTGCGTAGCTCCTACGTAGGAGGCTCCGTACATACCCACTTTTCCGGTTGCCCATGACTGTTCAGCCGCCCATTCTATGGAATCAAATCCATCATCGGTTTCATTAACAAATGTGTAGAATTCACCTCCTGATGAATACCTTCCCCGAACGTCCTGTATGACTACCGCGTACCCTTGACTTGCTGCGTTTATTGCATCTAAGGGTCCGGACCGGCTAGCGGCGGATGATTTGTCATAAGGTGTGCGAGTCATTAGAACTGGGTATTTGCCATCGGCTGCAGGTCTGAAAACATCGGCATATGTTTTTGTTCCATCCCGCATCGGTATTTCAAGGTTTTGATCGAATCGTATCGATGTTTTAATTGTCATAAAAATCCCTCCCAACTGCTATATTCATCAGCCACACTTTTCGATGGTGATTTATCTGTGGCCTGGAAGCCTTCGTAAACTTATCACGTCTGCTGTACTATGCGCAGAGCAATCTTGGAGTGCCCCACGAATGATAAGTAATTTCGGAAAAAAAAATTCTCTCGGAAGTTCTGTTAACTATAAATGGTGGGTTCTTTTTGCTGTCTCCGTCGGGTTGTTCACATCGGTATTTGACCACGGTAGCGTCAATGTAGCACTTCCTTCGATTGCTGACCACTTCCGGACTGACTTGCCGACCACGCAATGGATCGTCATTGGATATGGATTGACTATCGCTGCACTGCTATTACCCATGGGGCGCCTTTCTGACATTCTGGGTAGAAAAATAATATATGTTCTTGGATTCATAGTATTTACAACAGGGGGATTCCTTGCAGCAATATCTCTTAACATTGAATTGCTGATAGGGGCCAAAATACTTCAAGGAATTGGTGCAGCAATGACTCAGGGGACCTCAATGGCAATGGTCATATATGCCTTCGGGGACAAAGATAGAGGAAAGGCTCTTGGCCTAACGATGAGTGTGGTTGGAATAGGGGCGGTGGTTGGACCAGCTATAGGGGGTTTTTTAGTCGATTATTTGGGTTGGGGCTCAGTTTTATACACAACTGCTGGGTTAGGTGTAGTGTCCCTAATAGTTGGTGTAGTTGTTTTGGATACTGAACGTAGCGGGGGAGGGGACGGTGCAAATGATCACTTCGACTGGTTAGGGGCCACTTTTTCTGCAGCTACATTGATTTCTCTACTACTGGGAATGACTCTTGGGCCACGTTATGGCTGGGATTCATTGTCTGTGATTACGGCATTCGCCATTTTTTTTGCCTCAACAGGGTTTTTCATTTGGTGGGAATTGTATGTTGAATCCCCGATGTTGGATCTTAGACTGTTTGGTACCGGCCTCTTTGCCACTGGAGTTTTGGCAAGCTGGTTATCATTTTTGGGAACTCAACCCGTAAGGTTCTTAATCCCATTCTATCTACAATTCGTTCTTGGATTTAGCCCGTCTGCGATTGGATGGATTATAGTTCCGAGCGCATTTTGCATGGTTATAGCAGGGCCCATAAGCGGTCGTCTGTCTGACAAATACGGTTGGCGCATATTTAATGTGGGTGGAATGTTGGTGGCTGCTATTGGGTTACTAATATTGGTTAATCTCGGTGTGAAAGAATCCCTTATGGTTGTGTTAGTGGGAATGGTTGTTCAAACACTTGGTTCAGGAACTTTCTGGCCTTCCAACAATAGTTCTGTGATGAGTGTTGTTTCCCCCGCGAGTTATGGTGTTGTGTCATCATTTATGAATTTAGTCAGAAACTCTGGAAATGTTGTCGGTATCGCGATCTCCACTGCTATTGTTACAGAGACTATGGGTTCGTTGGGTCACCCTCCAACTCTTTCTGCTATAAACGAATCGAGTGGCTTATCTATATTGAATGCTTTTACGATGGGGTTAAAAACTACTTTCTGGGTCTGTGTTGGGTTTACCTTGGTGGGGGCTGTGGCTTCTCTCGTTGTAACAACTAAGAAAAATTAGATCTTTGCGGCGGTATTAAAATATTAGGCAAAAGTGATAGGGGTGAAATATGCATGATTTATTGATATGTAACGGCACTGTAGTCTCTGCTTCAGGAGTTGGTAAATTCGATGTTCTCATTGATGATGGGAAAATAACATCTCTTTCATCCAACTCTGATAACAGGGTCGAAGCTTCCAAAACCATCGATGCAACGGGACGCATAGTTATACCGGGAGGCATAGAACCTCACGCTCATATCGGAGGACCTCGGCAGCCTGAAAGGTCTGGAGCACTGCCCGTATCAAAGGCCGCATTATATGGAGGCACCACAACAGTCATTGATTTTGCCACCCAGATACCAGGACATGACCTGATCCATGCCGTCAGGGAGGCTGAAGACCGATGGGCGGGCAATGCTTTCACTAACTATGCTTATCACCCGATCATCACGCATGGAGCTGATCTAGATTCAATACGCCAAATACCCGACTTGGTTAAAGATGGAATAGCCTCGTTCAAAATTTTTACTACAAGTATTAGACCTCCAAGCCCTCAGATGCAAAATAACCACATCGACTTTGGCAGACTGGGTGAAATTATGAGCCAGGTAGAAGAGTCTGGCGCGATTCTCCTTGTTCATTCGGAGGACGATGAGATGGTTCACTATAACTATGACCGTTTGAAGACGACTGACGAATGGGACTGGTGGAACATGCACAGAATACACACAAACCAGTCTGAAGATTTATCCTTCAGGAGAGTTACTAGGCTTGCTGAAAGGACAAATTGTCCCATCTATTTTGTTCATGTAAGTGCCAAAGAAGGTGTTAACGAAATCAAGAGGTGCAGATCTCTTGGACTACCCATATACGGTGAAACGTTACACAATTACGTATGTTTTACTTCCGATAATTATCGTGAAGATAATGGCATGAAATTTCATACCTATCCGTCCTTAAAGGGTGATGCTGACGTTGATTCTCTCTGGGCTGGGTTATTGGATGGCACGATTTCAACTCTGGCAACTGACCTGGTCTCTACCACTTGGGAAGAGAAAATCAAATATAGGACCGTAGCTGATGTCACCGGAGGTCATAATGGGATTGAAACTAGAGTCGGTATTGCCTATACCGAAGGTGTCGTAAACAGAAATATGCCTCTGGAAAGGTTCGTGGATATAACTTCAACTAATGCAGCGAGACTTATGGGTATGTATCCTCAAAAAGGTGTGTTAGCCCCAGGTAGCGATGCCGATATTACTATAATAGATCCCCAAATTGACAAGGTCTTGTCAATGGATGATCTTCACTTAGAAAACTATAGTATCTGGGAAGGGTGGCATATAAAAGGGTGGCCGACGACGACGGTTTTGGGAGGGGAAATGGTGGTTGAAAATGGGACAATGATCACTGATAAACGGTCTGGGAAATTTGTTGAACGATGTATTTCCAGCGAAGTCACCAAATCTCCAGTCTGCTGAATTGTAGGAGCGAGCAGAGTGAGCTCATTTCAATTTATCTTCAAGGCTTTCGTACATATCTTTCACGAGAGAGTCCATATCAAACTCTGGCTTCCATCCCCACTCTTTTCGCGCGGGTGAATCATCTAGTGAAGCCGGCCATGAATCTGCAATAGATTGCCTCAAAGGATCAATATTGTAGGTAATGTGAAATTTTGGATTTATTTTTTTAATTGCCTCAGCTAATTCTGAAGGGGTGAAACTCATTGCTTGAACATTGAAGTCTGAGTGGTGAGCAAGGTCAGTTATGTTCGCGTCCGATAAGTCTAAAAGTGATTTTATGGCATCTGGCATATACATCATTGGAAGAAGTGTATCTGGACGAAGATAACATTCATATTTGTTATCCTTTATTGCCCCGTAGAACATTGCTACCGCGTAGTCTGTAGTCCCAGCCGTTGGTTCTGTTTTCCAGCTTATTACTCCAGGTAAACGTACTCCTCTTACATCTAGCCCAAACCTTGCATGGAAATAGTTTCCTGTGAGTTCAGTGAATACTTTGGATATTCCGTAAACTGTGGAGGGCCGTTGTATTGTGTCGTTGGGTGTCAATTCCCTCGGTGTGTCTGTCCCAAAAGCTGCGATTGAGCTGGGAATAATGACCTGATTAACATTTGTCTCAAGGGCTGTATTCAGAACGTTGAATACACCATTAATGTTAACTTGGTGAGCTTTTTGTATGTCCGATTCTGCAAGAGCTGACAGTATAGAACTTAGATGAAAAATTTTTGTTATACCACGGGTCAGTAACGTGGATTTAAGTTGATCAGGTTCTGCAACGTCCACAATTTCAGAAGGACCGGAAGAAGCGATTTCATCCGGCAAGGGAGTTTTATGTCTTCCAGCTAGAACATTTTCTGGGCCGTATCTATGTCGGAGTTCAGCTACGAGCTCAGTTCCTATCTGTCCGGCTGATCCTGTCACTAGTATCATTTTTCACTATTTTCATTTGTTTTATAAGTTGGATTAATTGAATGGCATCTAAAATGCGGAAGATTTCAGATCATTAGATCTCCCCCGTTTATGTCCATAGAGGCTCCCGTTATATAAGCGGCCTTCTCTGAAGCTAGGAACATGACTAGTTCCGCTACTTCTTCTGGGTTTCCAAGTCGTTTAATCGGAAAGCTATCTGCGTATTTCTCTACCGATTCGTCAGATATGGTGTCCCGTACCATTTCCGTGTTTATGAGACCTGGACACAAGGCATTAACAGTTATACCAAACTTTGCCACCTCTTTTGCTGTATGTCGGGTTAAACCCAATATCGCTGCTTTTGCGGCGGTATAGTGAGCACCACCAACGGTGCTAATATTCTTGCCTGCTGTAGAGGAAAAATTAATAATCCTTCCCCAGTTGTTTTTTTTCATAACTGGAATTACTTTCTTAGTGCATAGGAAAGTGGTAGTGAGATTTCCTTTAATGACAAATTCCCATTCAACCAATGGTATGTCCACTAGTTTCGTAGGTCTGAGCACTCCTGCATTATTTACCAATATATCTATCGATCCGTATTCACTTATGGAGTTTTCAACCATATCGTCTACAAAGTCTTCCTCTGAGGCGTCGCCGATTCTAAGTGAACAAGTCCCGCCAGAGTGACGGATTAATTGTTGGGTTTCCTCCGCAAGATCTCTATCGAGATCGTTTATAACTACTGAAATATGCTCCTGAGCCAATTTAAGTGCTATAGCTCTCCCCATGCCTCGTCCAGATCCTGTGACAAGGGCAATTTTTCTGTTCGTGTTTGGCATTTATCTCTATCCTAAAATTCGCTCAGTTAGGCCAGGTTGTTTTGTGGTTTGGATCTATATCAACACGTGCTTATCTGTACCAGCGGGTCTTCCAATTGAGTAAAAGTATCAACATATTCCATTTTCAGTGTGATAAACAAGTCTACTTTCAGATTCGCATTCTTAGAATTTTGCCCCATGTATTTTTTATCCGGCCTCTGAAAAATTTACCCTTTCCCAATAGAGTTCCAATGGAGATCAATAATAAGTAATAAAGCGGAGGAATTATGATTATATATAAAACTCGGTAAGACCATGGACCAGATAGGAATCCTCCTTTAATACCCATTATGTCGGATAGGATTAGAGGAGCGGTTTGGGTAATGAGTATGCCTGTTAATGCGAAGACACACATGATCACAATGGTTCCCGAAATACCTTGGCCCTGTAATTGAGTTTTGAAATATTTCTTTAAATCAATCATTGGAAACCTATGGGGACGAACTTGGCGCGGTTCTAACCTGAAACCAAAAGTGATTAACTTACTTGTTGATAATGATCAGAAATATGGCTGTGGAATGTAGGAATCAAAGTTCCCCACGTCTGAAGATTCTTGTCGCCCCGATTATTGCCGGTGGAATATTGCCACCCAAGGTGGCTCCTTTGATGATACCCGAAAGTTCTGCTATACCAGGCATTCCTCCCATAATGTAAACATCTTTTCCAATTAGCCACCCGAACCCGGCACCTATAAAGGCACCAACTACGCCTGAAACTAGTGTTAAAGCTACCGTTCTTTTTGTAGATGTGAAACTTACCCAGCCTACTCCTGCTCCTAGTCCACAAGTGAAAACGGTAGAAGTCATTGTGACTACAAAAAATAAAGAAGTAGGTGCCATTAAAGCACTCATTAAATAACCAACTCCAGCTCCGACGAAGGCGAAGAATAATCCTAGCCATAGCCTTATGAAGATGGGAAGTATGTAGTTGGTTACCAGGTACATTTTGCCG
>CETR01102334.1_pt1 | contig 13472 bp, 9 predicted proteins | sample 531281 | NCBI WGS metagenome assembly CETR01 (sample SAMEA2622568, study PRJEB7988) | marine metagenome | biome: marine biome (ENVO:00000447); feature: mesopelagic zone (ENVO:00000213); material: "saline water (ENVO:00002010), including plankton (ENVO:xxxxxxxx)" | depth 696 m
GGTCCCCTACTTTGACCAACATATCTCCCCTGCTTACATTTACCTCATCTTCCAAGGTAATGGTCACAGATGACCTTCTTGGAGCGGTACTATATTGTTTATCGTAAAAATATATATCCTTGATTTTGGAGCGTGTCATTGATGGCAATACCACCACTTCGTCTCCCACATTAAGCTCTCCGCCATATACTTTTCCTGCAAACCCACGAAAATCATGAAAATCATCTGTTTTGGGTCGAATCACATACTGCACTGGAAAACGGGGCGTACCTGTATTGTAGATATCTTTTTGATCCAGTTCTTCCAGGTGGTCCAATAAGGTCTGGCCCTTGTACCACGGTGTATGTTCTGAACGGTTTACCACATTATCCCCTTTTAGCGCACTCACCGGAATAAAGGTAATGGTCTGGTCTTGATAGTCCCGTTTCTTCATCAACTCCTGAAAATCAGCTTTGATCTTGTTGTACGTCTCCTCGGAAAAATCCACCAAATCCATCTTATTGATGGCGACGATCACATCTTTTACCCTTAAAAGGTTGTTGATGAAAAAGTGACGGTGCGTCTGTTCGATCACTCCTTTTCGTGCATCGATCAAAATGATGGATGCTTGGGAGGTCGATGCCCCGGTAACCATGTTACGAGTATATTCCACGTGACCAGGGGTATCGGCAATGATATAACTTTTAGATGGTGTTGAAAAGTAGATATGGGCCACATCAATAGTGATTCCCTGCTCTCTTTCGGCTACCAATCCATCGGTTGCCAATGAAAAATCGAGATAATCGTACCCTTTTTGCTTACTGGTTCGCTCAATGGCCTCCAATTTATCGTCGGTCATTGATTTTGTATCGTACAGCAATCTTCCAATCAAGGTACTTTTACCGTCGTCTACACTTCCTGCTGTTGCTATTTTTAAAACTTCCATTCTTTCTTCTTCCTATTAAAAGTAACCTTGCTGTTTACGTTTTTCCATTGCCGCTTCAGAACGCTTATCATCTATACGGGCGCCCCTTTCCGAAATTCTGGAGTCCCTGATTTCGGCCACCACCTTATCAATGGTATCGGCATGCGATTCAACGGCTGCGGTACAGCTCATGTCCCCCACGGTTCTAAAACGCACCATTCTTTCTTCTACTTGTTCATCGTCCGCCCTAAAAACCACATCATCTTCGGCTGACCATATCAATCCATCCCTTAAGAACGTGTTTCTTTTATGGGCAAAATAGATGGATGGTATTTCTATATTTTCCTTTTGAATATAGCTCCAAACGTCAAGCTCTGTCCAATTACTGATCGGGAACACCCTTACATTTTGACCAATTTCGATTTCTCCATTGAGCATATCGAACAGTTCTGGCCGTTGGTTTTTTTCGTCCCACTGTCCAAAATCGTCACGTACGGAAAAAATACGTTCCTTAGCTCGTGCTTTTTCCTCATCCCTTCGTGCTCCGCCAATGCAAGCATCAAATTTAAACTCTTCTATGGCATCCAATAACGTCGTGGTCTGAAGCATATTCCTACTGGCGTACTTCCCTGTTTCTTCCACTACTTTGCCCTCATCAATGGAGTCCTGAACATTACGAACTATGAGTTCCACGCCAAGTTCCTCTACCAACTTATCCCTAAACTCAATGGTTTCCGGAAAATTATGGCCGGTATCTATATGCATCAAAGGAAATGGGATTTTGGCGGGCCAAAAGGCCTTCTGGGCCAAACGCACCAATGTTATGGAATCCTTTCCTCCGGAGAATAGCAGTACAGGTTTCTCAAACTGTGCCGCAACTTCACGCATGATGTAAATGGCTTCATGTTCCAGAGCGTTCGCGTTAGGTCTTTCAACACCATTCAAGGTCTCTGGCTTTTTAATTTCTTCTGCAAGTGTGCTCAAGGCTATATCTTTTAATTTCTATTACCTATGTAATCGGCAATAATTTATTTTTATTTATGTGTGCAACCCGCATTCACGGTTGGCCAATACTTTTGTTGGGTCAAAATATTTATGCTCGTTGGGCAACCCCTGCTCTTTCAAATAGGCATCCAATTGGGTGTCGCTCCAATGATAGAATGGGCTTACTTTCAAAACACCGTCCTTGCTCAAACTCAACACATCCAATGAATCCCTGAGGGCTGTCTGACCCTTGCGAAGGTTGGTAAACCATACATCCGGCTTGTGCTCATCCATTGCCCTGCGAAACGGTTCCAACTTTACCTGCTCGGTAAACTCCTTGTGCAAAGGATCATCAATTTGAGGGATTCCCATTACGGCATCACGATGGGAACTGGTTTGTTTGGGCACATAAAGCTTGACATTAAGACCTAATCTAGTGATTAACTCTTCTGCATGCCTATAGGTTTGCGGGGTATTATAACCCGTATCACACCAAATTACCGGTATACTGTTATCAACTTCGGTCACCGCGTGCAAAATAGCTACTTCATAGGGCCTAAAATTGGTGGTTACCACCGGTTTTTTTCCATGATTGATTGCCCAAGAAATAATTTCCTCGGGGGGAATGCCCTTAAACTGCCGGTTCAAATTTTTAATTTCTTCTTGAGTCAATGCCATCGATCTTGATTTTATTTACCCCATTTGATGGAGTTCCAAATTCTTTCGTGAAAAAAATAAAGCACCATTTTGGTAACCAATTCAACCAACCCTATTGAGAATGCCAAACTAAGGGTACCTGTAACCACCCAGGATATCAATATGGTATCCAAGGTGCCCACTACTCTCCAACTAATGGACTTAACAATACTCCTTTTCGGACTTTCCGATGCACTATCCTTGGTATAGGTACTTTGCTCCTTTTCGTTTTTTATTATCAACTGATCAGTAATCATTTTATTAATTTTAATTACCCTATCGGATAAGTAGGGAATTCAAAAGTAAAATTATTTTTTAGAACAAAAAGCAAAAAGAACCTTAAAATCACTTTTATCCCATAGTTTTGGTAGATTATCGAAAATAAGGCCTGAATTTTGAAGATTTTAAACCTGCAGAAGGGATTAGAACAATTGTTTAAAGTAAATCAGCCAGTGTATTGTTTCGGTAAACGTCCAGAGCGCTGTCCCTAACCTGAAGCATTAATTTGTGCACTGAACACTCCTCCTCATCGGGACAATCGTCGCATTTTTCGTAGAAATTGAGACTTACACATGGCACCATCGCAATCGGTCCTTCAAGAACTCGCATTACGGTGGTCATATGAATTTCATGCGGCTCTTTGATCAAGTAATACCCCCCACCCTTTCCTTTTTTGGAACCCAAAAGTCCATTTCTTCGAAGGGTCAACAAAATACTTTCCAGAAACTTCTGTGAAATATTCTCGCACTTGGCAATTTCCGCAATCTGAACAGGCTCCCTGTCCTTTACTTTTGCGAGATAGGCAAGTGCTTTGAGTCCGTATTTTGTCTTCTTGGAGAGCATCACACGAATATAGGGAAAATTAACAATCTACCTCTTTAAATAACCGATAGAAAGATTACCCCAAAGCCTGCTCGATATCCGCAATAATGTCATCGATATGTTCCAAGCCCACCGATACCCGGACCATTCCATCCGAGATTCCCACGGCATTACGTTCTTCTGTGGTTAACTTACTGTGTGTAGTGGATGCCGGATGGGTCACGATACTTCGAGCATCCCCCAAGTTGGCCGATAGGGATAATAATTGTATGCTATCAAAAAACTCCCTACCTGCTTCCAGACCTCCTTTTACCTCAAAGGCAACCACGCAACCACCTGCTTTCATTTGCTTTTTGGCGATCTGGTGCTTGGGATGTGATTTCAAGAATGGATATTTTACCCATTCAATTTTATCATGTCCTTCCAGATAAGTTGCCAACTTCAAAGCGTTTTCGCAATGCCTATCCACGCGGATGGCCAAGGTTTCCAAACTTCTGGAAAGTACCCAGGCATTAAAAGGCGACAAGGCAGGTCCGGTAATTCGGGAAAAACGATACACTTTGTCCATCAAATCGCCACTACCCACCGTAATTCCGGCCAGAACCCTTCCCTGACCGTCCATCAATTTGGTTCCTGAATGGATGACCAAGTCCGTACCGAATTTTATGGGCTGCTGCAGATAAGGCGTGGCAAAGCAGTTATCGATAATAAAAATAAGGTCGTGCTTTTTGGCAATATTCGCCAACACCTCCAAATCCAACACATCTACCCCCGGATTGGTCGGGGTTTCCGCATAAAGAATTTTGGTATTGGGTTGAATCAATCCTTCAATTTCCGACAGGTTATTGGCATCAAAATAACTCGTCCCGATATTCCATTTCGGGAAAAACTGGGTAAAGAGGGTATGTGTAGAGCCAAAGATACTTTTTGAAGATATTACATGATCACCAGCATCGAGCAAAGCGGCCAAGGTTGAAAAAACGGCGGCCATACCCGAGGCATAGGCAAAACCATTTTCCGCACCTTCCATCTTGCATACTTTTTCAATGAGCTCGTTTGAATTGGGATTGGAATATCTGGAATAAATATTCCGTTGCTTTTCTTCCGCAAAGGAGGCACGCATATCCTCCGCATCCTCGAAAACAAAGCTTGATGTCATATAAATGGGGCTGGAGTGCTCCAAATTTTGACTGCGCTCCATTTGCGTTCTTATTGCCTGTGTCTCAAATTTCTTGCCTTGCTTGCTCATATCTTTTCTGCTATTCTTAAAATGTCACCAAATACTCCTCTTGCCGTCACGGCTGCTCCAGCTCCCGCTCCTTGAATTACCAAAGGATGCTCTCCATAGGATTCCGTATAAATTTCAATGATGGAATCAGAACCTTTTACCTGGCCCAAAGCGCTTTGCTTGGGCACCGAAACCAATTTAACCTCCAAAACTCCTTTGTCCTGTTGCAAATCCCCGTGCAAATCGCCCACGTAACGAAGTACGTGACCTAGTTCTTGATTCTCTTTGATTTCCTTATACATTTTATCCATCTCGCCGATTCGCTCCATGAATTTTTCAAAATCCAAAGCTTGAAGCTCTTCGGGAATCAGGTTTTGTACATCAATATCCGAAAATTCGTTCTGAAGATCCAATTCCCTAGCCAAAATCAGCAACTTCCTCCCCACATCATTTCCAGACAAATCCTCTCTTGGATCAGGTTCGGTAAACCCACTCTCCATAGCTTCCTTTACAATTTCTGAAAAAGAAACATCTTTCTCCGAAAAGGTGTTGAAAATATAGCTCAACGACCCCGAGAACACCCCTTTGATTCGGGTAATGTTCTCACCGGACAAATGAAGCAATTTGATGGTATCTATCAATGGGAGCCCTGCCCCTACGTTAGTTTCGTACAAATATTGTTTTTGATTTTTATCCAAACAGCTTCTAACGGATTTATATTTCTCAAAACTCAACGTATTGGCTATTTTGTTTGATGAAACCAAATCAAAACCGTGGCCAATCAAAGGTTCATACTGCTCCACGAATGTTTTGCTCGCCGTATTGTCCACAGCGATCAGGTTTTCCAGATGATGTTGTTTGGCAAAAGCGGTAATGTCCTCGATTTGATATGGCTGCCCTTCTTTTTCCAAACGTTCTTTCCAATCAGACCCAACTCCTGAAGCATCCAAAAGCACCTTTCGCGAGTTGGCTACTGCAAACACTTTTAAATCGATGCTCTTTCGGTCCTCAATACTGGTTTTTGAATCCAGAATTTGGCTGATCAAGGTACCCCCAACATTTCCATGACCGAACAATGCTAAATTGATTTTCTTGGCTATCCCGAAAATCTGTCCATGAATGACATTGATGGCCTTGTTCAAATCATTTTTTTTCACGACCATACTCACGTTCTTTCCCGTAACCGTATTATTGAACAACAACGGTGTAATCTGGTTCTTTGCCAAGGCATTGAAGGGTTTATGGAAACTGCTCAAATCCATACCCACAATGGAAATCACCGAAACATCCTTAACCACGGAAATCTGGTTGATATCCTTGGAAGAATAATCCGTCTCAAATTCTTGGTCGAGCACTTTCTTGGCCTTATCTGCCTTAGAAGCATCCACCACAAGACCAATGCCCCTTTCAGAAGACCCCTGCGAAACAATACCCACACTGATATCATTTTGGCCCAATGCCCTAAAAATGCGCATATCCACACCGACTTTACCCAGCAACCCCCTACCCTCCAAATTGATAAGGGCCATATTGTCCAGCACGGAAAGTGACTTGATGCCACCATTATCGGTTTTTGGACCGATCAAGGTGCCCTCATTGTCATCATTGAAGGTGTTGCAGATGCGCAACGGAATATTTTTTTCTATCAATGGGATGATGGTCTTCGCATGTAGAATGTTAGCCCCAAAATTGGCCAACTCGTTGGCCTCACCATAGGATATAACGTCAATCAACCTAGCATCGGCCACCAAATCAGGATTGGCTGTGAAAATACCGTCCACATGGGTGTAATTGATCAACTCGCCTGCATCCAAAAAGTTGGCCAACAAGGCTGCTGAATAATTACTGCCGTTCCTACCCAAGGTTGTGGTCGAACCATCTCGATTGGAACCGATAAACCCAGTAACAATTGGAATTGTGCCACTCTCCAATTCATGGAAATAGCGAAGCACATTTTCTTTGGATGTACTCTGATCCACCTCTGCATTGCTATAATTGTCATCTGTTGAAATCAACTTTCTGGAATCCAAAAGCTTTGCTTTTACCCCGGATGCGGTAAGGGAAGCCGTTACATATTTGGCGGACAACAGTTCACCGAAGGACAGTACCTCATCCTTCGTCTTGAGACTGTAATCGCCCGTTAAGGAAACCCCATTCAATATTTTTTCAATGGCGGCCAATTCTTCATCAATGTCAACGCCATCAAAATTGTTTTTCTGATAATCGGCAAATTTCTTTAAATCCTCTTTGAAATCAACTCCTTTGGCCGCTTTCTCCAACAGATTTTCCAATTGGTCGGTCGCTTTGCCCCGAGCAGATACCACTACGGCAAAGTGCTCTGCATTTTTCCGCCTTTTACGGATGATGTCCAATACACGCTCAATGCCCTCGCCATTGGCCAAGGATCTGCCTCCAAACTTCAATATTTTGATGCGCTCCGTATTCTTCTGGAAAACGGTCTCCAAAAGTTTCTCCAATTGTTCAAACTCCATCAAAAAGGCATCGTGCCCATGCACGGATTGAACCTCACCATAGGTAACGTTTGTATTGGCCTGCGCCAAACGTTTAAAGGTCTCCTTATTCTCTTCCGCGGTAAAGAACAAATCGGAATTCACCCCGATAATATGGATTTTGGTATCGCTATCTTGTAATGCCTTGAAAGCTTCTTCCCCATTCCTTGTAATGTCGATGGATTTCAACAGTTGATTCATCAACTTATAAGCGGACAATTGGAAGCGCTCTTGTAATTTTTTACCGTGGTGCATCAACCAAGATTCCACATTGAACACTTTCAACTCTTCGTTAGTGCTTCTTTTGAATCTTTCCTTGAAGGATTCTGGTGTTCTGTAGCACAACATGGCATGCATACGTGCATCATGCACAGGTTGTTTCGAATTTACCAAGAACTGCTCCTGAATCTGACAGTTGGCAATCAACCAATCCGTGGATTTCCAGTCAGATGCCACAGGAATCAAATGTTCCGTAATATTTGGGTTAATGGCCGTCATTTCCCAAGCAATTCCACCTCCAAGCGAACCACCGATGATGGCAAAGAGTTTATCGATTTGCAATTGTTCCAATCCCCAGAGGAATATTCTGGCAATATCTCCTGCTACAAAATCTTTATAATTTTCGATGATGAATCCATCGAAACCGTTTCCAGGGATATTGAAGGATAAAATCGTGCACTTCTCCGTGTCGATACATTTCCCATCACCAATCAAATCGGACCACCATCCATTTTCTCCTGCCACGTTTGAGTTGCCGGTAAGGGCATGGTTTACCAAGATGATGGGCGCAGTACCCAAGGGTTTTCCAAAAACCTGGTACGACAACTTTATCTCTTGAACGGACCCGTTCAATGTTTCAAAATCCGATATGGCCAAATGCCTTAAATCCATATATACAACAATAGACCCCTAGGGTCAACAATTAATAATAGTAAAGGTTATAAGAAAGAAGGGGGCAGAAACTACCTGTGATGTTATCTATTCCCAAATGGGATAGAACGTAGCACCTTCATGACAAGCGTCAAGGGTTGCTAAGGCTTCAACGGGTCTATTCCCTCCACCTTTCTTGATAACTAACAATACGTGTTTGAACTTCGTGGGACAAATATACTGATGGAAAGATTGATTTTCCTAATCTTTTGGGAAATTTTCATCAATTGCACTGTCCCACGAAACTCTTCACTTTATTATTTCAACACCGTGAACTCAATGTTGGAATCGGTAAATACGGTATGGGTTTGGGTTTTGAAATCGGATTCGTCCGCCTTAAAGATATTGTCCACATAGGTCTGTGGGTTCAAATCGATTAGTGGGAACCAAGTACTCTGCACCTGAATCTGCAATTTGTGTCCTTTTTTAATGGTATGGAACACATCCTGAAGCTTGATGTCCACATCGGTCTTTTGATTGGGCGTAAACGGTTCCGGGTCGGAAAAGCTGTTTCGGAATCGACCACGGAGCACCTCGCTCCTTACCATTAAATGGTAATTGCTCATCTTAAGATGATCCTGCATTTCCTCATTGGTTTCGGCATCGGCTGGGTGCACATCGATAACTTTCACGATCCAATCGGCCGCGGTGCCTGTAGTGGCCACTTTCAGTTTGGCCAAAATATCCCCGGCCAAAGTAAGGTCTTCCTCCATCACATCGGTTTCAAAAACCAGGACATCCGAGCGTCTTGCCGCAAAACGCTGATCATCGGTCATATATTTTCTCGGTGTGAAAACGGTCTTCACATCTTCGGAATAGGGAACGGGTTTCTTTACATTGCTGACAAACTGAATTCCCGTGGTTTCCTTGGGTTCTGATGTGAGTTCTTGGTCATCGGAGAGGTACATGGTCTGTTTAACAGCGTTTTCAGGCGGCCAAGCATCATATTTTTTCCACTCTTTCTTGCCTGTATCGAACACATAGGCCTCGGGCAATCCAGAATTTCCATTACCCTCTCCTTTTAGGAAATGATTGAAAAACTTGGTCTCAATCTCCTTCTGGAAGAATAGGGATATGGAATCACCGAAATAGTAGTTGCCCACGGCATTTCGTTGCTTTGTTCTGGCCCAAGCTCCGTGATCCCATGGCCCGAACACCATGGTATTGTAGTTGTCTTCGTTGTATTCTTCAATATTTTTATAGGTTTCCAACGGACCATGAAGGTCTTCTGCATCAAACCATCCTCCTACAATCATGGTCGCAACACTGCTCCTTACATTTTTCAAATGCTGGATCAGGCCCCTACTTTGCCACATGGCATCGTAATTGGGATGTTCTTTCAATTCATTCCAAAAGAAATCATCGGTCACACCTTCGGGACGCATGGTCGGGGTATCGGCGGTTTCATATTCAAAGAAATGGTCCAGGTTCTTTAATGGTCCCGCGTCCAAAAAGAACTGGTACTGATCCTCTGTGGGCAGATTGGGAAGCGTGTACCAAGCTGTATCTATGGGCTGGTCCCCATTGGGTCTCGGGGTTCCAAAAAGTGAGGTGGCCCTGAAATAGCTCAACAGATAAGCACCATTGTGATGGAAATCATCAAAAAAGAAATCCCCGATACAGGCCTGTGGCGAAGCTGCTTTCAAGGCAGGATGTGCATCAACTGTCGCGTAGGTAGCATAATAACCAGGGTAGGATATCCCCCAAATACCTACGTTGCCATTATTGTTCTCCACATTGTTCACCAACCATTCAATGGTATCATAGGTGTCCGAACTTTCATCCACCTGATCATCGGAGGTCTTATTGGGAATGTAGGGGCGCATATTCACATAATGTCCCTCACTGAGCCATCTTCCCCTGACATCTTGGTAAACGATGATGTTCCCTTCTTTCATCAAATGTTCATTGGGACCGATTCTCGTCCTTAAATTCCCCTCTCCATATGGTCTGGAACTATATGGGGTACGCTGCATGATAATGGGGTACGCTTTGGAAGTATCCTTTGGAGCATAGATAGTGGTGTGCAGTTTTACCCCGTCCCGCATTTCAATGTCCACCTCTTTTTTGGTGTAATTGTCGACCACGTAGGTGTCTACTTCTTGCACCTCGGTCTTTACGGTTTTTTTACAACTGACGGTTACCGTCAACATTAAAATACATAGGAACAGAATTCTAACCGAACTTCTCATTTTTGTTATTTTTTGATATGCTAAAGCTACTAAAGTTCGTGTTAGTATACCAATAAAAAAAGGAGCCTTGACAAAGCTCCTTTCCGTCCATGTTTTCAATGGTGGTTTACAAACCAAAAGCCTCTTTTACCTTGTCTACCATATCCAATTTCTCCCATGTGAAAAGCTCCACTTCCTTTTCGATTCTTCCGTTATAGGGAGATTCAAAAACCTTCGTCGTGGTTCTGGGTTCTTTGCCCAAATGACCGTATGCAGCCGTTTCCAAATAAATGGGATTACGAAGCTTAAGGCGATCTTCAATGGCAAATGGTCGCATATCGAAGAGTTCGGATGCCTTTTGTGCAATTTCCCCATCGGTCATATCCACATTGGAAGATTTATAGGTGTCCACAAAAATAGATGTGGGTTCCACTACCCCAATGGCATAACTTACCTGTACCAAAATTTCGCCGGCGACGCCTGCCGCCACTAAGTTCTTGGCCATATGACGGGCAGCATATGCTGCGCTTCTGTCAACCTTGCTTGGGTCTTTTCCACTGAAAGCCCCACCTCCATGGGCCCCTTTTCCCCCGTAGGTGTCCACCACGATTTTTCTTCCGGTAAGACCCGCATCGCCATGCGGTCCACCAATTACAAACTTCCCGGTTGGGTTGATGTGATATTTGATGTTGTCGGTAAAGAGTTTTTGAATACTCTCGGGCAGCAATTTTTTTACCTCGGGAATCAAGATATTGATGATATCGTACTTGATCTTGGCCAACATGGCCTCATCCGAATCAAATTCATCATGTTGGGTGGAAACCACAATGGTATCAATCCGTTGCGGCACATTGTCATCTGAATACTCAATGGTCACTTGGGCCTTTGCATCGGGACGCAAATAGGGGATTCGTGTCCCCTCTTTTCTTAAATCGGCGAGCACCTCCAAAATCTTGTGCGAGATATCCAATGCCAAAGGCATGTAGTTGTCGGTCTCTGTTGTGGCGTAGCCGAACATCATTCCTTGGTCGCCCGCGCCCTGCTCCTCTTTTGTTCCGCGATCAACACCTTGGTTGATGTCCTGCGATTGCTCATGAATCAATGAGATGACCCCACAGGAATCGCCACTGAATTTATATTCGCCCTTGGTGTAGCCAATTTTGTTTATGACCTCCCTGGCAATGCTCTGCAAATCCACATAGGTATGGCTCTTTACCTCACCTGCCAACACCACTTGACCGGTGGTCACCATGGTTTCGCACGCCACTTTGCTCTCGGGGTCAAAGGCCAAAAAATTATCCAACAATGCATCACTGATCTGATCCGCGATCTTATCCGGATGCCCCTCACTTACGGATTCTGATGTAAACAAATACGCCATTTCTCTTTTTTAAAATGAAGATTTGACAGAAGTGCGAAGAAGTTCTAGCCCTTGATGAAGAGATGCCAACGGAGGCCGGCACGAACTGCTTTAGCATTTTTCGTATACCTTTTACGGGTAACCGAGGTTGCAATCAGTCAAATCTTTCCTCGTTTTGATGCGCAAAAGTACATATTTGGAACATATTTTAAAACTTTGTCAGTCACTAAAACAAGATGGTCCATTTGAACCAGTTTTTTTTCTTCACGCGGATATACTTTGTATATTGCGACGATTAGAAATTCCCTCATCCATAAACACCAACTTAAAACAATCACATCCCATGCATATTGCTGTAGCAGGAAATATTGGCGCTGGAAAAACCACTTTGACAAACTTACTTGCAAAACACTATAAATGGGAGGCCCATTTTGAGGATGTGGTGGACAATCCTTATCTGGATGATTTTTACACCCAGATGGAACGTTGGAGCTTTAACCTTCAGATCTATTTTCTGAACAGCCGGTACCGTCAGATTTTAAAGATCAGGGAAAGTGGCAAGAGTGTCATCCAAGACAGGACCATTTACGAGGATGCCCATATTTTTGCGCCCAACTTGCACGCGATGGGCCTTATGACCAACCGTGATTTTGAGAATTACAAAGGTCTTTTTGAATTAATGGAAACCTTGGTGCAACCGCCGGATTTAATGATCTATCTCCGTAGTTCTATTCCCAATCTGGTAAGTCAAATACACAAGCGAGGGCGTGATTACGAAAATTCCATTTCCATTGATTACCTCAGCCGTTTGAACGAACGCTACGAAGCTTGGGTAAACACCTACGAAAAAGGCAAATTGCTCATTTTTGATGTGGACAATCTCGATTTTGTGGACAACCCAGAGGATTTGGGCGAAGTCATCAACCGTATCGATGGGGAGATTCACGGGTTGTTTGAGTAATCACTTTAAGAAACAGGTATTCTTTTAAAATTCATTGTGAATTGGATATTGGGTATATTTAGCCACGCTTTACGCCTTAATCAAACCTATACAATCACATGAAAGCATTCCAAAAGATTCAATATGCAACCCTTGCGTTTGCACTTCTTCTATTGTTCAGCACCAACGCACAGGAACTGACCAAAACAAGCCCCGAAGATGTGGGGCTATCTTCTGAGCGTTTGAACTATTTGACACAAATCTTTCAGGATTATATAAATGATGATGAACTATCCGGCGCCACCATTCTTGTGGCTCGAAAAGGTAAAATCGCCTATTTTGAATCCTTTGGCAAAAACGATATCGAGAACAATGTCCCCATGACCAAGGGCTCCATCTTCAGGATAGCCTCACAAACCAAGGCCATTGTCAGCACAGGAATCATGATGCTTCAAGAAAGAGGGAAACTATTGATCACAGATCCCGTTGGAAAATATATGCCTGCCTTTATGGAGACGAAAGTAGCCGTGGCCAAAGATGATGGCCCATACGAAATCGTCGAGGCTGACAGACCCATAACCATTCGTGATCTGCTCACCCATACTTCCGGGGTTTCTTATGGATATGGAATCGCAGCGGACTTATGGCAAGAAGCCAAAATCCAAGGTTGGTATTTTGCCGACCGCGACGAGCCCATCCAAGCAACGGTAAATCGAATGGCAGAACTTCCATTTGAGTCTCAACCCAGAACAAAGTTTGTATATGGCTACAACACCGATATTCTTGGAGCGTTGATTGAAGTTGTTTCAGGTGAATCCCTTGATGTTTTTCTTAAAAAGAACATTCTGGACCCTCTTGGCATGGTAGACACCCATTTTTATCTCCCTTTAGAAAAGAGGGAACGCTTGGCAACCGTTTATTCGGCTA
>CETR01135853.1_pt1 | contig 13470 bp, 15 predicted proteins | sample 531281 | NCBI WGS metagenome assembly CETR01 (sample SAMEA2622568, study PRJEB7988) | marine metagenome | biome: marine biome (ENVO:00000447); feature: mesopelagic zone (ENVO:00000213); material: "saline water (ENVO:00002010), including plankton (ENVO:xxxxxxxx)" | depth 696 m
CTCGCGCACACCCGCCAAGCACGCGGTGCTATGGATTTTGATACGGTTGAAACCAAAATTAGTTTTGATGATAACCGTAAAATTGAACACATCACGCCTATGGTGCGCAATGATGCACATCGCTTGATTGAAGAATGCATGTTAATGGCCAACGTGGCCGTGGCCAAGTTTTTACAAAAACATGAGTTGCCGGCACTTTATCGCGTTCATGCGCCGCCAGAAGAAGATAAAATCATTGCATTGCGCCAGTTTTTACTTGAAATGGGCTTGAAATTAGGCGGTGGTAAAAAGCCAGGTGTCAAAGATTTTCAACGAGTCATGCACGAGGCAGCCGCCAAGCCCGAGCGCCATCTGATTGAAACGGTCATGCTGCGTTCACTTAAACAAGCGCAATATTTAGTGGAAAATCAAGGTCATTTTGGGCTAGCTTATCAAGCTTATACCCATTTCACCTCACCCATACGCCGTTATCCTGATTTGCTGGTTCATCGCGCTTTGGGGCATATCATTGATAAACAAGAAATCAAGACTTTTGCTTATAGCCAAGAAGAGATGCATAAATTAGGCAAGCATTGTTCGATGACTGAACGGCGCGCTGATGAAGCCACTCGCGAGGTCGTCGCCTGGCTTAAATGTGAATTCATGCAAGCAAAAATTGGCCAAACTTTTAAGGGTCGCATCACGGGGGTGACCGGTTTTGGTATTTTTGTTGAATTAGACGAACTTTTTGTCGAAGGTTTGGTGCATGTTACTTCACTTACCAATGATTATTACGTATTTGATGCAACGCGTCATCGCTTAAAAGGCGAGCGTAGCAGTCATGTTTATCAATTGGGTGATGCGCTAGAAATATTAGTCGCTCGGGTCGATTTGGACGAGCGTAAGATTGATTTTGAATTAGCCGAGACGGATAAATCATGAGTGCGCAATGGCTGTATGGTGTCCATGCTGTAAAAGCTTTGTTACAAAATGGCCGGCGCCTGCCTGCAAAGCTTTGGCTTAATCAAGCACGCCAGGATGCCACCACCCAAGAGATCCAGCAGCTAGCGCAAACGCAAGGCATACCGCTAGAACATGTGGCATTGCAAACTTTTACGCAGCAATTTGGTGAGGTGAATCATCAAGGCGTGGCTGCCTTGGTACCAGCGCTACCTGTTTATCAAGAGCGTGACATTGACACATTACTTGCCCAGCACACCGAGCCTAAATTAATTTTAATTCTAGATGGTGTGACTGACCCCCATAATTTGGGTGCGTGCTTGCGCAGTGCTGATGCGGCGGGGGTTGATTTTGTGATCATTCCCAAAGATAAAAGTGCAAGTATCACACCAGTTGTTAGCAAAGTCGCTTGTGGCGCGGCCGAACATGTGCCAGTGATTCAAGTCACCAATTTGGTGCGAGCCATTGAGCGTTTAAAAACTCATAACATCTGGCTTTATGGCGCAGCAGGGCAGGCGAGCCAAACGCTTTATCAAACCACTTTAACCGGTTCAGTAGCCTTGGTACTAGGCGCTGAAGGACAAGGCTTGCGACGGCTTACCAGTGTGCATTGTGATTATCTTTTTTCTATACCTATGCAGGGATGCGTAGAAAGTTTAAATGTTTCGGTAGCAGCAGGTGTGGCTTTGTACGAAGTGGTGCGCCAGCGGCTAAAATAAAAGTCCGATGCCGCCCACCAATCAATGGTTGGCATCGACATTTTTAGTGCTGATCAAGAAAAATTTCAAGCGTGCGGGTTAAGCGCGCAATGATTTCATCAGCTTCTTTTTCAGTCAAAATTAAAGGTGGTAACAAACGAATCACGCACTCAGCGGTAACATTAAACAGCAAACCTTCGCGAAGGCCCAAAGCGCGCATGTCCGCAGCCGGCCTATCTAATTCAATGCCTAACATCAAACCACGGCCACGAATGGCCAATACTTCGGGTTTATCCATAAACGCGGTCATTAGACCTTGTTTAAGGTAACGCCCAACTTGTTTGGCTTGTTGCGTTAAATGGTCTTGCTCAATCACATCAAGCACAGTTAAAGCGGTCGCACAAGCCAGTGGATTGCCACCAAAAGTCGAGCCGTGATTGCCAGGTTTAAATAAATCACAGGCTTTGTTATCAATTAAACAAGCGCCAATGGGCATGCCGTTACCCAAACCTTTGGCGGTGGTTAAAATATCTGGTTTAATTTGTGGATGCATGTAGGCAAATAATTCGCCGGTGCGGCCGTTACCTGTTTGAATTTCATCCAAAATAAGTAGCCAATCATGCTCGTGACATAAAGATTTTAGCTCAATTAAATAAGCATCTTCAGCCACATGAATGCCGCCTTCGCCTTGGATAGGTTCAAGCATGACCGCAACCACATCATCACGATTATGCGCAATTACCCGCAAAGCATCGATGTCGTTAAAAGGGGCGCGAATAAAGCCTGGCACCAGTGGCTCAAAACCTGCTTGAACTTTACGACTGCCAGATGCAGTTAAGGTGGCCATGGTGCGACCATGAAAAGCATGCTCCATCACGATAATAGAAGGCGTTTGGATGTTTTTTTTATGGCCGTATAAGCGCGCAAGCTTGATGGCCGCTTCGTTGGCTTCAGCACCTGAATTACCAAAAAAAGCTTGTTGCATGTTGGTAAGCTGGGTCATTTTTGCAGCCAACTGCCATTGAGCTTCAATGACATACATATTAGAAGTATGGATTAATTGGGCGGCTTGTTGTTGAATGGTTTGAGTCACCCGTGGATGCGCATGCCCTAAACCACATACGGCAATACCACTTAATGCATCCAGATAACGGCGACCATCTTTATCATAAAGCCAGATACCTTCACCGTGAGTAAAGGTAACCGGCAGGGGGTTGTAGCTGGTAATAAGTGCCATAATCGCCCTCTTGGCTTAAATTAAAGCATGTTTTGTTCAACAAAAGACCAATTAACCAGCGCCCAAAATGCTTTAAGATATTCAGGGCGAGCATTGCGATAATCGATATAATAAGCATGCTCCCATACATCACACGTCATAAGCGGCGTTAAACCTTCTTGGGTTAACGGTGTTTGAGCATTGCTGGTACTTATAATTTGTAGGTGACCTGAGGTATCTTGGACAAGCCATGCCCAGCCAGAACCAAATGTTCCAATGGCTTTTTGCGTAAATTGCTCTTTAAATTCACTAAAAGAACCAAAGGCGCTATCAATCGCTTTAGCCAGTTGACCTTCTGGTTCTCCACCGCCGTTGGGTGTTAAGCAATGCCAATAAAAGGTATGGTTCCATACTTGCGCTGCGTTGTTAAAAATACCATCTTCGGCGTGCTTGATGATTTCTTCTAATGACATATCAGCAAATTTGGTATCAACAATTTGTTTATTTAAATTATTTACATAAGTTTGATGATGTTTACCATAATGATATTCAAGGGTTTCTGCAGAAATATGTGGGCTTAATGCATCTTTAGCGTAGGGCAGCTCAGGTAAAGTAAACGACATGGGTATCTCCATATAATAAAAAAGAAAGTATTGTCTAGTGTAGCAAAATAATGAGCAGATTCAATCTGAATAAAACGGTCAAAGCAATTCGTCTATTCATAAGAAAGCGGTTGCATGGTTGCGAAATGGTCTTATTTTCGCCATAATTATGTTTTTTCTCTATCGTTAAAGTGAGCTTTTTTATGGAAACTCTGGATAAAATCAAACAACAAATCAGTGATAATGCCATTATTCTTTATATGAAAGGTTCGCCTGAGCAGCCTCAATGTGGCTTTTCAGCGCGTGCTGTGCAATGCCTTAATGCATGTCAAGCTGATTATGCTTATGTAGATGTTCTAGCGCATCCAGACATTCGCCAAACGCTACCATCTTTTGCTGATTGGCCTACATTCCCACAGCTTTATGTCAAAGGTGAGCTTATTGGTGGGTCAGACATCATCGCTGATTTGTATGAGCAAGGTGAGCTTGAGCAAATCATCAGCGAATCTAAGTAAACCATCATGTGGCATGCGCCACTTTATTAATCCAAGGAGAAATACATGAGTGTGCTAGTTGGTCGCAAAGCCCCAGATTTTACCGTATCCGCCGTTTTAGGAGATGGCGAAATTACGGATAAATTTAATCTGTATGAAACGTTAAATGGCCAGTATGGCGTTGTCTTTTTTTATCCACTTGATTTTACGTTTGTTTGTCCATCTGAGCTTATCGCGCTTAATAATCGTATGGCAGCTTTTCGTGAGCGCCAAACTCAAGTGATTGCAGTTTCCATTGATTCACAGTTTACGCACAATGCTTATCGTAATACGCCGGTTGAATCAGGTGGAATTGGTCCGGTCGAGTTCACTCTGGCAGCTGACATTAACCATACCATTTGCCAATCTTATGGCATTGAGCATCCTGGTGCTGGTGTGGCGTTTCGCGCAGCTTTCATCATCGATAAAGCCGGTATGGTACGCGCTCAAATCGTCAATGATTTGCCCATTGGTCGTAATATTGATGAAATCATCCGTTTAATCGATGCGGTACAATTTTTTGAAGAACACGGTGAAGTATGTCCAGCAGGTTGGTCACGTGGTGAAGCTGGAATGAAAGCATCGAGTCAAGGCGTTGCTGATTATCTAGCGGCTCATTCTAAAAAACTCTAATGCTCATTTATTAGGGTCATATGCTGCCAATGATTGAGCATATGACAGAATAATTCTGCGGTTTTAGTGGCATCATAAATCGCAGAATGAGCTTCTTTGGGATCAAACTCAATATTTGCTGCATGCATAGCTTTTGCTAGAACGGTCTGACCATATAAAAGACCGGCAAGTGTGGCTGTATCAAAACAGGTAAAACTGTGAAAAGGAAAAGATATATTAGTGCGCTTGGCGGCATTTTTTAAAAATAATAAATCAAACCAGGCGTTATGCCCCACTAAAACCGCACGATGACAGCCAGTTTCTTTTAAAGCTCGCTTGATGGGTTTGAATAATGCTGTTAAAGCCTCAAACTCTGAAACGGCGAATCTTAGCGGCTGAAAGGGATCAATTTGGTTAAAATCCAGGGAAGCTTGATCAAGTTTTGCACCTTCAAATGGTAAAACATGTTCAAAATACATTTTATCTGATTGAAATCGATGCTGCTCATCAAGGGTAATTAAAACTAAACTTATCTCAAGTAAAGCGTGTTGTTCAGGACATACGCCGGCGGTTTCAATATCAACCACCACCGGCAAAAAACCACGAAAACGGTCTTTTATGGTTTTCATGTGGGCAATCTTTTTAAGATGGTGCATACATCACACTCCAATCAAGGGTTTGACCTGCGGCAATAGGGATGACTTTTTCTTCACCAAAAGGCAAATACATCGGCACCTCAAAGGGTTTTTTAACCAATTCAATTTTCGTTGAATTAGGCGCAAAGCCGTAAAACTGCGCGCCAAAAACACTCATAAAATCATTAAGCTTGGGTAGAATATTCAGTGTTTCAAAAACATGCGCATACAACGACAGTGCATAAGGTGCCGAATAGATACCCGCACATCCACAGGCACTTTCTTTTTGCTGCTGGGTATGCGGTGCGCTATCTGTACCAGCAAAAAAGCGTGGATGACCAGTTTTGATAATTTGATGCAGCGCTTGTTGATGGCGCGCGTGTTTTAATATAGGCAAACAATAATAGTGAGGTTTCAAGCCATGAGCGAGCAAATGATTGCGGTTATAAAGCAAATGGTGCGGGGTGATGGTCGCAGCGACATTATCTGTAGCATGTTCAACGAACTCCACAGCCTCTTGGGTTGAAATATGCTCAAGGACAATTTTTAATCGTGGAAATTGTTTAACAATATCACTTAAATATTCTTTAATAAACTGTGCTTCACGAGCAAATACATCGCCTTCTAATACTTCGCCATGGACTTGTAAAACCAATCCTTGCGTTTGCATAAGGTCTAGTAAAGGGTAAAGCGCGTGGACTGAAGTCGCACCTTGTGCTGAGTTGGTGGTAACACCTGCTGGATAGAGCTTAGCGCCAACAATAAAAGGATAAGTGCCGCTAGCTATCAAATCATCAGGCTTAACCGTATGATTTAAATAGAAAGTCATCAGCGGATTAAACTTAGAATTTTTAGTACATGCCGCAAGAATACGGGTGCGATAAGCGATTAAATCAACTAAAGAGGTAAGGGCGGGGTTGAGGTTGGGCATGACCAAAGCACGGGCGAAATAGCAAGCAGATGCATCAACCGTTTGTTTTAAAAATAAACCATCGCGTAAATGAACATGCCAATCATCAGGTTGATTAATTGTGATAATTTGCATGAATTGTCCTGAATTAATTTGCTAATTTTGGTTAAGTATACCAAAATGATTTTGCTTGTAGGAAGTTGATTTGAAATATATTGTTAACTAATTAACAAACATGCTTACAAAGCAGGCTTATTGAACCCTGGTTTGTTTTTTTAAGCCAATAATCGGAAATTTTCATGGAAATAATGTTGACTTTGCTAAAGTCGCGTTTGATAATTTGTCCATGTACGTTCTCGGTTAGAGCGATGATTGCGTACTGTTGCTGTTTTAAAAGTTAAGAAACAGATAACAAAAACCGGAAATTAATAATAAAAAGTGGAGATGAAGCATGTTAAATTTGAAAAAAACGGCATTGGCTGTTCTTGCTTTAGGAAGCAGTGCAGTATTTGCTGGTACCATGGGTCCTGTTTGTACCCCTGGTAGCGTCACTGTTCCTTGCGAAAGAAATGCTTGGAGTTTCGGTGGTAAAGCTCTTTACCTACAACCAGTTAGCCAACAATTTGCAGGTTTCCAAACCACTGCTACTGGTACTCGTTTCAATGACTTTGATCATGATTGGAACTGGGGTTTTCAATTAGAAGCATCTTACCTATTTAGTACTGGCAGTGATTTAACTGTTAACTGGTACCATTTACAAGATACAACAACTCGTACTCAAAACGTTTTCTTCGTAGACCCAACTGGTGCAACACCTGGTTTTAACGCGATCACTCGAGTTCGTTATGAGCCACAATGGGATGCAGTAAACGCTGAGTTCGGTCAGCATGTTGATTTTGGTGAATTATCTAACATTCGTTTCCATGCTGGTGCGCAATACGCTCGCATTGAAAACGATTTCCGTGCTGGAATCGTTCCTGCTGCAACACTTCCTTTAAACACTGCACGTGTTAACAGTGAATTCAACGGCTTTGGTCCTCGAGTTGGTGCTGACTTATCTTATGGTTTAGGTAATGGCTTCAACATTTATGCTAACGCTGCTGGTGCATTGTTAGTTGGTGACAGCAAATTCAATGCAAACACTGCATTATTTGGTTTAGCTGCTGGTAACACCAACGGTTCTAAAACTTCTGTTGTGCCTGAATTAGAAGGTAAATTAGGCGCTAACTACACATTCGCAATGGCTCAAGGCGCATTAAGCGTTGATGGCGGTTACATGTGGGTTAACTACTTTAACGCTCAAAATGTTGGTTTCTTACAATCAGATTTTGCGTTACAAGGTCCTTACTTAGGCTTGAAATGGGTTGGCAACGTCTAATTGCTCGCTTCATACTTGCTAAAGCTCATCAGAAATTGATGGGCTTTTTTTTTACACACATGGAGATAAGATGTTAAAAAAAATAGCCTTAACAGTGATGGTAATCAATAGCAGTACGGTATTAGCGGGAACCATGGGGCCTGTGTGTCAACCAAAAAATTTAACGGTTGCTTGTGTTAGAAATGCATGGACTATGGATGTGCAAGCGTTGTATTTAAAACCATCCTATACATCGCCCTTAACTTTTGCACCTGCTGTAACAGGCGGCTTAAAAGATATTTTGCCTAAATGGGATTGGGGTTACAAATTACAAGCGAGTTATTTATTTGGTAGCGGCAGCGACATTCAATTAAGTTGGCTGCATTATCAAGTAAACAGTGATTTAGGTTTATATAGTGGCCAATATTTACAATTGCTACCGTTTGGCGCCACAACGGTTGATGCAAATTATCAAAATAACCTTTCGAATCGTTTTGACGAAATTAATTTGCTTATGGGCCAAGATGTCCATTTTAATCAACAGCATAGCGCGCGTTTTTATGCAGGTATGCAATATGCAGCCATACGGGTAGACCGTCAACAACCTTACGATATACCAGCAGTTTTTCTACCTGCAACAGCGGGTGTAACAGGTACTAGAAATTCAGATTTTAATGGTGTTGGGCCAGCTATTGGTGTTGATTATCGCTATGGTTTAGAAAGCGGTATAAATATTGTAGCCAGCGGCATGACCACTTTACTTTATGGTACAGCACGGCTTGATAATTCAACTGCTTATGGGAATGGCGTGGTGGTGGATTCGACCTATGGTAGCCGCAAACAATTAGTACCAGGCTTTGAAGCAAAATTAGGGTTAAATTATGCTTATCCGCTTGCTCAAGGTTTATTTAGCATCGAAGGTGGTTATCAGGTAATGAATTACTTCAATGCTTTAGCTGTTGATGATAATACTTTTTCAGCCCTGCCTACACGCAGCGACTTTGCTTTATATGGACCTTATTTGGGTATTCGCTGGTTAGCTGATAGTTAATTTTTAGCTCCTTTAGTGATTATCGGGTCATTTGGGAGCATAAATATTAAATAATGATGGCCATTAACCTGCCATTTTAAACTCGTAAATTATTTATAAAACGTTTATACTTTTGCCCCAGACAATATTAAGTAAAAAAATAAGTCAGGAGCAAAGGTTTTGATACAAAGAGGTGTTATATCAGCTATTTTGGTAGCTATTTTGTCTGGGAAAGTTTGGGCAGATTCTTCTTATTTACAACAAGAAATTCATCAATTACAGCAAAAAACGCAAGCACTACAGCATGAGCTCGATATGCTCAAGCAACAAAAAACGCTAGGATTTGCTAGTAGGCCTAAAGCCACAGCTAATTCATCTGCTGTACCGTCAGTACAAAGCAAAGTTTTCCATCAAAGTGCAATAACCGCGCATACCATAGACCAACCCGAAGCACTTGGATTTTATCCAACCGCTTTGGTTGCTGATGAGCATATTCTAACCTATATTGCTGGTACACCCGTGGTCACATCGCCTTATACGGGTGATAGGCCTTCTTTTGATGGCTCAGATTATATTGTGAATATTTCAAGTATTAATCGTGATATTCGCCTGATGCAGCAGCGTCGCCGCTTATATCGCGCTTATCAAGCCATTGGTTATCCAGCCCCCAACATTCCTATTATTGCTATTAGTGGTAAATCAGAGCCGGTGGCCTCGTTTAGTAACCCTTATTTTAATCAATATGCGACAGATTTTACCCTCGGCTCAAGTGAGCTTGATGTGGCTGCTATTTTAAATCGTAATGTTGAGGCCTTCATCTCAGTCGCTTATGATGCCTCACCACCTGCTACAGGCGGCCCTCGCGTATCAAACTCATCGTTTAATCTAAATTTAGGGTTTGTTAATATTGGTAATCTAGATAAAACTCCTTTTTATTTTACCGCCGGTCAACTGTATGCTCCCTTTGGACGCTATAGCAGCTCAATGATCACCTCGCCCATGACCCTTGTATTGGCACGTGTTAAAACACGACCTTTTATTTTAGGTTATAAGTCGCAGCAGGATAATGGGCCATATGCGGCGATATATGGTTTTCGCTCAGAAATCACTACGAATCGCTCAACCATTGGTGGGGTAAATGTTGGTTATACATTTGGTAATCGCACCTTTTCAGGTGATATTGGCATGGGAGTCATTGGGTCTTTAAATGATTCACAGGGCATGCAAAGCACAGGAGCAATACCTTTTACAACGTTTGGTGGCTTTAGTTCGATTACCAATGGATCCGAACAAGTTAAAAAAATTCCAGGCTTAGACATCCATGTCAACCTTAATATTGATCGCTACAATTTTGCTGCAGAATGGGTCGGTGCAAGTCAAACATTTCGCCCCCAAGACTTAAGTTTTAATGGCCATGGTGCTAAACCTCAGGCTGCACAACTTGAAGCAGGTATGACGTTTAAAGCTTTTCATAAACCCGCATCGCTTGCTCTGGGCTATCAGTGGTCAAAACAAACACTGGCATTGCATTTGCCTGAGCAGCGTATTAGTACGGTATTTAATATTTCCGTTTGGAAAGATACCGTCGAAAGTTTAGAATACCGCCATGATATGGATTTTAAATCAGGCAATTTTGCCAATGGTGCGGCACCTTCTGGCATGCAGAATTTAAACACGCTTGGCACAGGTAAATCCGCCGATACTTTAATTGCGCAAATAGGCGTCTTTTTTTAGTATTAAAATCTTATTACCTTTATAAATGGATAGAATATGACAATCAAATCAGACCGATGGATAGAGCAGATGGCGCACAAGCATGCAATGATCACGCCTTTTAATGGCCACCAGATGCGTCATACCAACAGTGGTCGCGTCATTTCCTATGGGGTATCAAGTTATGGCTATGATGTGCGCTGTGCCAATGAATTTAAAATTTTTACCAACATAAATTCAGCCATTGTGGATCCAAAAGCTTTTGATGCAAGTAGTTTTGTTGATGTCAATGCCGATGTTTGTATCATTCCGCCTAATTCATTTGCCTTAGCGCGCACTGTTGAGTATTTTCGTATTCCACGTAATGTGTTGACCATTTGTTTGGGTAAATCGACCTATGCTCGTTGTGGGATTATTGTTAATGTCACGCCACTTGAGCCTGAATGGGAAGGCCATGTAACGCTTGAATTTTCTAATACAACACCTCTGCCAGCCAAGATTTACGCCAACGAAGGTGTCGCACAAATGATATTTTTAGAAGCTGATGATGTTTGTCAGGTATCTTACCTTGACCGCAAAGGTAAATATCAAGGACAAACTGGCGTGACCTTGCCTACGACCTAACTAATCTTCAAGAATAGGGTAGCGCATACGGGCGTTATCAATGCGGGCTTTTAAATCTTTACCAGGTTTAAAATGGGCATGGTACTTTGCTAAAGCCATGATTTCTTCGCCGGTTTTGGGGTTGCAAGCCCGTCGAGGTAGACGATGGTGCAGCGTAAAACTGCCAAATCCGCGAATTTCAATACGCCCGTTGTGCGACAAGGTATCACTCATCATTTCTAAAATAACGCCTACACCATCGGCTATCTTCTTTTCAGATAAATAAGTAAGCTTTGTGGCCATCTCGGCGATAATTTGTGATTTGAGCATATAAAAAGCCATGGATAAAGTGAGCAGATAACCATGAGTATAGTCGGCTAAGATAAATATTCAATTTTTATAATTCTTAAGCAACTTTTTGTTGGATAAAAGCTTCAGCCCATCCCCAGCTCATACATACTGCGGTTTGTCGAATCAATGTAAATTGTTTTGAATCAAGCGGTTTACTTAAAGAAATAACATAAGCATTTTTGGGTAATGTTTCTAGATGATGGCTAATTTGCTGCCAAGTTTCATTAAAAAAAGCCGTAGAGCTGATAAAAATAAGGGTAGCATCAAAAACAGGAAAATATCTTAAATCAGTTTGGTGAAACTCAAGGGTGTTTGCACATGCTTGATAAGTTGCAAGTTGCTTTAAGCGCTCTTTTTGCTGACAAGCGCTTTGGTGTAATGCTGGTAATATTTCAACGCCGACTGCGCGTTTAACACCAAACACCATGGCGGCAGCGAAAACCGCTTTACCCACACCAGAACCTAAATCATAAAATATGGTATCTTTATGCGGATGCGTTAAGCTTAAAAGCGCAATAAAAGGTTCAAATTCAATTTCACCATACAAATAGGTAATGTCGTTGGAGGGGCGGTGCCTGCGTGATAAGGCAAAACCATCAACTGTATTAAATAAATGATTAAAAACCTGATGATGATTGCGCACATGCCAACGTAGTTGCCAGCGACGATAGCTAAACCGCTGCCACAAACGCGATTTTTCATGCCATAACATTATGCTCAAAAAAATAATCACCAGCCAATGCATACTAATCCAAAAAGTGGTCATAAAATGCCATTATAAAATAAGGCGATCATTACTTATACATTATTAGAAAAAGTATTTTTGTTTAAAGCAGCTGTTTCTGTTTCATGATTTTGAGGTTTGAAAAATTTATGCGGCGCTGTTTCACCTTTTGGTAACAGCGTGGATGGTTGGGTGGCATGATAACTTTGTAAATTTTTATTTAAAATGCCCTTAAACAGGTCAATGACTTGGGATTCAAAATCGACCGCATCATCAATGCTCTGGATGCTGATAAGAAAATTATCTAAACCTTGCGTGATAAAAAATTCAATAAAAGTAATACCTTGCTGCGAATTGAGCAATTGTAATTCATGACCTAACAATCTAAAAAATGGCTCAAAGCCGATGATTTCAGGAATGCATGCAAGTTTTGGCATTAGAGGATCTAAAGTTTTTTTTCCTGATATCAAGCATTGAAACACCTTTGTTGCCGGTGCAACTACAAATAAATTGGGTGCTTGGATACTTAATTTTTGTTGCCAATCTAGAAAAATCTGACGCATAGCTACCGATGATTGGCTTAAAATTTTATTAATATACTCAGCTAATTCAAAAGCGTTACATTTCATGGCAATTTTTCCTAAACTAAAGTACTTTTAGTGTACAAAACGTTTATTAACAATTTATTAAGCATTAAGTTTTTAGCGCTTAATAACTTTGTACCGGACAATATTTTAAAATCTTACGCCGATATTCCACGAGTTATTCATGGAGTATCAGCATGAAATAGCAGTCTTTAGATGACTAATTAATAGAGTGTTTGTCAGAAATTGATGGCTCAGGTTCATCTTTAGCTGGCTGGGGTTTTGATCCAAAAAAAAAGTTTTTAAGACGCGCAGATTTTGATGGTGGTGGCACTGCTTGCCTTTTTTGCTCACAACGTTTTGACACTTGTTGTTTGAAGTTTTCGGCAAAATTTTCGTCATTAGAATCATAAGATTCAGTAAAATCCTTGATAAACTGACTACTTTCAGCTTTTTCGAAGGTCATAAATTCCTGCCCTAATTCCTTATAGAAATCTTGTAGTTCTAGTTTTTTAAGCAAAGTGAACAACTCTTCAATCACGGGTTTGTGCTGATACATCTGCTCATTAATAAAGTTGTTCACTGCATCCATATGTGCTTTTGTGAGAATATTCGTATACCCAGTTTTTTTAGCTTGAGCTGCTAAAGTTTCAAACAATTCAACCGCTTGTTTTAATGAATATTGAACAGGGCGTCTATCTCTATGAAATTTAGAATTTTGTGTAATATTAACAACATGCACCCCTAGGGTTGTTGACAAACTATGTCCACTTATATCCGCTACATCTGATGTTACAGGCATGTGCTTGCTCCCAAAAAGGTTGTTAATCAGAGTATAGCAATTGTTTATTAAGCGAATATGATGTGCATTTAGATATTATATTGAGCAATATAATGAATTGGAATATTTAAATTGATGGTACCGAGAAGAGGACTCGAACCTCCACGGGGTTGCCCCCACTA
>CETR01135359.1_pt1 | contig 13463 bp, 10 predicted proteins | sample 531281 | NCBI WGS metagenome assembly CETR01 (sample SAMEA2622568, study PRJEB7988) | marine metagenome | biome: marine biome (ENVO:00000447); feature: mesopelagic zone (ENVO:00000213); material: "saline water (ENVO:00002010), including plankton (ENVO:xxxxxxxx)" | depth 696 m
TCTTCGCATATTCTGCACCTCAGGTTTTCTAAGGTTCTTATTCCTGAAATTCCTTCGGGTTTGTTCTAAGAGGCTGCGCTTCTGAAAGACAGTTTGGTCTTGGCTCGTGACTCTTGTCTCCTGTCTCTTGGTTTCTGATTGTTGTTTCTAGTAAAAAATCAAGGTGATTTTTCTGCCTAGGGGTTTAGAATGGTGTGGGAATTTTTGTATCTTTAGGGTACTCCCCTTAACTTTTTATTCGATTTTATGGAAACCATTCGGATTGCTCCGTTGCGGCATCGCAATGCGCTTCAGGTGGGGGTGTTCTTTCCCTTCAGTACGGAAATAAAAAATTATGTAAAGTCCTTTCCAGGAATGACGTGGAGCCGTACGCATAGCTGTTTTTATTTTTTGGATACTTCAGAAAGCCTGAAAGCCTTCCGAAGTCATATTGCCCAAAAGGGCTGGGTCCTAAATGATTCGGCTTATAAAAAGATTGCTTTTTCAGCTCCCAAAAAAAAGCTTCCGAAGCCTTCTTCCGTAAAAAACAAAAACGTGGACGCTCCTTACCTATTGAAACAGCTTCCGGAGTCGCACCATACGGCGGTTACACATTATTATTTGTATTTGCGGGGGTTGCGACTGAGTGAGAATACGGTGAAAGTGTATGGGTATTTTATTGTTCGGTTTTTGTATTTCCTGAAACACAAGCCGCTACAAGATTTACGGAATAAGGATGTTCGGGATTATTTGGAGCAGGTGATTGCCAAGGAAAAGTACAGCATCAGCAGCCATCGACAGTGTGTGAGCGCGCTGAAGCATTTTGCGAAGGACCATCCGAATACGGAAATGGACCTTCAGTTTTTGGAGCGGCCGAAAAAGGATAAAAAGTTGCCGGTGATCCTTAGCAAGGAGGAGGTAATCGATTTGCTTCGGGTGACCAAAAACCTAAAGCACCGAACGGTTTTGGCGATGTTGTACAGTGGTGGTCTGCGTATAGGGGAGTTGCTTTCGTTGCGGTTGCAGGATATTGACCTGGACCGGATGCAGGTACATGTGAAACGGGCGAAAGGCCGCAAGGACCGAACGGTAAAATTGGCGCAGGTGATGCGGCCGTTGTTGTATAATTATGTGCAGACGTATGCGCCTTCGTTTTATTTGATCGAGGGCACTGATGGCAGCGTGTACAGTTCGAGTAGCGTTCGGGCCTTTTTGCAAAAGAGTTGCCAATTGGCCAAGATTAGGAAACGGGTTACGCCGCATACCTTGCGGCATAGTTATGCGACGCATATGATGGACAATGGGGTGGCCTTGCGGCACATACAGGAGCTTTTGGGGCATGCCAAGCCCGAGACAACGATGGTGTATACGCACGTATCGCAGCAGGATTTACTGGATGTACAGAACCCTTTGGATGCAACAATGGACCGTTTAACAAAAAACGATAAAGAAGTACCGAATGTGTCGATATCCCGAAAATTGCTTTAAAAAAAGCATATATTTGTTTCGATATAACAAGTTGGGCAACATGCAAAAAAGACAATCTGAACATTGAAAAGAAGTGAAACTGAAATAAGAAACATATGGAGCAACTGGACAGACAAACGAACTGAACCGTGCTTTTATCATTCGACTGAGAGTGACAGAATTTCTATTTCCCCCGCTTCGCATTTTTTAAAATTTCTCTGCCAACCCACATTTGGCACATTTGCAAAGCCGCTCAGGCCAACCCACAACCCAAGCTTTACAAAAGAGCCAAATCACCCACATACCGATACCAACAATAATTCTCGTTTTATATCTTATATTTTGAGATATAATTGTAATTTAGAGGCCAATAATTTGAGAGCAATGAATCGAATCAAAGAAGTGCTTGAGGAAAAAGGAATTAAACAAACCTGGTTGGCTGAGAAGCTCGGTAAGAGTTACAATATGGTTAACTCGTATGTCCAAAACAGACAGCAACCTAGACTTGAAATACTTTTTGAAATAGCCAGAATTCTTGACGTTGACCCAAAAGAACTAATCAAATCTGAGCATGAGTAAAACTTTAAAAGAACAAAACGCTAAACTGATTTGGACATTTTTTTCATTTAATGCCCTATTTTTTTATGCTTTGGCAATCACCCCGATAATCAACTTTAAAGAGTTTGATTGGCAAGAATTTGTAACTGGTAGAGGAATTTGGTTGATAATTATTCCGCTTATTCTTTTCATCATCAATGGATTGATAAGCAGCGACCAAAAGGCAATTATTACATTCTGGCGAATTAAGAATCCGCTACCTGCTTGCAGAGCATTCTCAGTTTTTGCCAAAAAAGATGACCGAATTGATTTCAACAAACTAGAATCTACTTATAGTCCACTACCAGAATCAGCCAAAGAGCAAAATTCATTATGGTATAAAATCTATAAATCATTTCAAGAAAACCCGGTTGTTAAAAAGAGTCACAAGGATTTTCTTTTAGGCAGAGACCTAACATCAATAGCACTCCTGTTTCTGATTGTGGGTGGTATAGCTGGAGTTATCTTAATTACTGGTAGCACAAAATGGTGGTATTTGGCCTTTGCTCTTGTTCAATATTTCATTCTCGCAATTGTAGCACAAAACCATGGAAAACGCTTTGTATGCAATGTGTTGGCCCTAGAAACATCTAAACAGCCATGATAGATATTAGTATTGACATGCTTTCCGTAGGAAATGCTGATGCACAAATTGTTTGGTTAAAGGACCACAACAATAACCACTTTGTAATTCTCATTGATGGTGGAAAAAAGAGTGATGGAGAGACTGTCATTAATCACCTGGAGCACCATATCAAACCTCATGTCGGCTATGCTGCTCCCGACTTAATTATTTGTACACATCACGATCAAGATCACATTGGAGGACTTACTGCTCTTGTAGAGAAGTATAGAACTGCAATCGGTGAGGTTTGGATTAACAATCCAGCAGATCACATTAGTCATCATTCTTATCAATTATTAAAAGAATCGTTCAGAATAAAATCGGCACAAACACAGTATAAAGTGATTCTTGAATCAATTAAGAATGTGGAGGATTTCATAAGTGTTGTTGATAGAATTGGAATAGAAAGGAAACCTGCTTTGCATGGACGTGAATCACAAAATGGTATAATTAAAATCTTGGGGCCAACGAAAGAGTTTTACGATTTACTCTTACCTGGTATGGATGGCATTGAAAAATATGTTTCTGCGGAAGCACAATACATTTATAATTCTTACCTGGCTCCTATGATTATTAATGAAGCTGCAGAGACATCTTCACCCTGTCCTGTTGTTGACCAGGAGAATGATACTTCTGCTACAAACAATTCAAGTGTAATTCTTGAAATAAATGCACAAGAAGGAAAAAGGTTCCTTTTTACAGGTGATGCTGGGGTAAAAGCATTCGAAGATGTTGCAGAGCGATATTCTTTATCGAATATCTACTGGCTAGATGTTCCTCATCATGGTGCTAGAAGGAATTTATCCTCTGAATTAATCGATACAATGCGTCCAACTTATGCACTAATTTCAGCTAAAGGAGGATCAGACACAAAGCATCCTCGGAAAGCACTTGTTTTTTGTTTGCGCAAACACGGTGCAAAAGTTTATAGCACAAGTAAAAGCGGTAGTCTACGCCACAAGTTTGGTGATTTTCCTGAGCGGAATGGATATTCAACAGCAGAAGAAGTATTTAAAAGTTAATTAGAATGACACAAAAACAACTAGAAGATTACCTATGGGGAGCGGCTAACATTCTGAGAGGAATGATTGATGCAGCAGACTTTAAACAATACATTTTTCCACTGCTGTTTTTCAAGCGGGTTTCGGATATCTGGGATGAAGAATATCAGGAGGCATTGGATTTATCTGATGGCGACATGGATTATGCAAAATTCCGTGAAAACCACCGTTTTCAAATTCCAGATGGTTGCCATTGGAGTGATATTAGAGCTACTTCTACCGACATTGGAAAGAAACTTCAAAATGCTCTGCACGAAATTGAGAAAGCCAATTTCGAACTGCTCCATGATGTGTTTGGTGATGCCCAATGGACAAACAAACGCAGGTTGAGTGACGAAAAACTCATTGACCTGATTGAGCATTTCTCTGAAATGAATTTGACGGTTAAAAATGTGCCGCACGATTTGATGGGTGACGGTTACGAATACCTGATTAACAAATTTGCGGACGATAGTGGCCATACGGCTGCAGAATTCTACACCAACAGAACCGTAGTAGAACTGATGACACGTATTACCGACCCACAGCCAGGCGAAAGTGTGTATGACCCAACTTGTGGTTCGGGCGGTATTCTATTGAACTCTGCATTGTATTTGAAGAAACAAGACAAAGAATATCGAAACCTGAAATTGTACGGACAAGAACTCAACCTGATTACTTCGGCCATTGCCCGTATGAACATGTTTATGCATGCGATTGACGAATTCTTGATTGTGCAAGGTGATACGCTGGACCAACCTCAGATTTTGGAAAATGACGAACTCAAGCAGTTTGATGTGGTTATGGCTAATCCGCCCTACTCCATAAAACGTTGGAGTCAAGCCAAATTCATGAATGACCCTTTTGGTAGAAACATTTGGGGAACTCCGCCACAAGGCTGTGCCGATTATGGGTTTCAACAACACATTATAAAAAGTTTAAAGCCCGATACAGGCCGTAGTGTTTCTCTTTGGCCACATGGCGTTTTGTTTCGCGACTCTGAAGCTTCCATGAGAAAAAAGATGATTGAAGAAGATGTTGTAGATGCAGTAATCGGACTTGGAAAGAACTTATTCTACAACAGCAGCATGGAAAGCTGCCTTTTGGTATGCAGCATGAACAAGCCAAAAGAACGCAAAGGAAAAGTCATTTTTATTGATGGGAAGGACGAAATACGCCTTGAAAGAAGTGCTGCTTACTTGAAAGATGAACACATCAAGCGAATGGCAGATGCTTACTGGAACTTCAAAGATGAAGAAGGTTTTACGAAGGTGATGAGCTCCAAAGAAATTTTGGAAGAAAATGATGGAAACCTCAGTATTCAGCTCTATGTAAAAACAAACGGAGAAGAATCGACCCACACAGTTGAGCAACTTTTGGCAAAGGCAAAAACCAATCAAGATTCGTTACAAACTGGATTTGATGAATTGATGTCAAAACTTAATGATTTAGGAATTGCTGAAATATGAATTTGAAAAAAGAAATATGGAGTGAATCTACGGTTGAGGATGTGGCAACTGAAAAATCAGTACGTATAGACAAGCCTTCTGAGAGTGAATATGAAAAATTTGTTGGATTAGAACATTTTGAAAGTGGAGAGCTCAAAATAAAGCGTTTTGGAAGTACAGCAGATTTGAATTCTGCTATGAAATTGTTTTCAAAAGGCGACTTATTGTTTGCTCGAAGAAACGCTTATTTAAAGAGAGCCTCCATTGCAAATTTTAAAGGAGTTTGTTCTGGTGATGCAATTGTCATTGAACAGAATGACAAATTGGTCTCAGAATTTCTTGTGCTGCTTTTTAATAGTTCAAATTTTTGGGAATATGCAATAAGCAATGCTGCTGGAACAATGTCAAAAAGGGTTAAATGGAGAGACCTTGCAAAGTTTAAATTCAAACTCCCACCAAAAGACGAACAAGAAAAAATTCTTAGCCTGTTTCTAACGCTTGAAAAGCAAATTGAGCAAACCGAAGAGCAGGAGAAGAATTTAATTGCACTACGCACAAAACTGACTACAGAACTTGTATGCAAAGAGGCTCAATTTGGCAAACTTTTAAATTCAGATAACTGTAAACCTTCCTCTCTTGGGGCAATCGCAAAAGAAACAAGAGAAAACACTAAAACACCACTTGATGAAGGTATAGAACGCTTTGTTGGTCTTGAACATATCGAACCGGGAAATTTGAAAATCCAAGGATGGGGTAATGTTGCAGATGGAACAACCTTCACCAAAGTCTTTAAAATTGGTGATGTGCTTTTTGGAAGAAGGCGAGCGTATCTGAAGAAAGCAGCTCATGCAGATTTTACAGGAATATGCTCAGGTGATATCACTGTTTTGCGAGCCAACTCAAAACTCATTCTTGCTGATTTACTCCCCTATTATCTTTCTGCTGATCCAGTTTTTGAATTTGCGGTAAGTAATTCTGCGGGCTCTTTAAGCCCTAGAGCAAAGTGGCGTGATTTATCAAAATATGAAATTTCACTTCCTGATTTAAAAGTGCAAGAAGAAATTTTAGAGACGTTTCAATTGCTTGATGCAAATATTACGAGTAATAAAGAACAGCGGTCGACCTTAAAAAAACTGAAACACCAATTGTTGGATGAAATACTAGGATAATGGGATTTAATGAACTCAATAGCGTAGAACACTTTTTTGTACATCGGCTTACTGGTGTCAATCTGAATGAAGCGAAATCAGGCAATGCCGTTGAAGAGCCTATTCCTGCGTATGATGCCGTGAAGTGGCGTTATGTGCCCAGTGAATTATTAAAGCGAGACATTACAGAAGTCCTGCTTGAAAAAGAGTTAAAAGAATCGCTTTGCAGATTAAATCCTGATATCAACCGCAATCCTGAAAATGCAGATGAAGTTATTCGGAAACTTCGGGCAATTCTTATTACTGTAGCAAATGTTGGCTTGGTTAGAGCCAATGAAGAATTCGCCAAATGGTTGCGTAACGAACACTCACTTCCTTTCGGTAAAAACGGTGAACACGTAAAAATCAAATTGATTGATTACAAAGAGTTAAAGAACAACTCCTTCATTTTGACTAATCAGTTTAAAGTGCATGCCCGTGAAACCAAAATTCCGGATGTGGTCATGTTCATCAATGGTATTCCGGTGGTAGTTGGAGAATTGAAAACACCTGTTCGACCTGCTGTAAGCTGGTATGATGGTGCTCATGAAGTACACGACATTTATGAAAATGCAGTACCCCAACTTTTTGTACCTAATATTCTGTCATTCGCATCTGAAGGAAAGGAACTTTTTATTGGAGCAGTTCGCACGCCTTTAGAATTTTGGGCTCCCTGGCGTATTGAAGATGAAAAAGATGAATTGCATCATTTTGCAGGATTGCAAGATGTAGCCCATCAGTTAACCCATTTGCTCAGACCTTCAACACTTTTGGACATTCTGCAATACTATTCAGTCTATGGAACGAATAGCTCCAAAAAGAAAATCAAAGTTGTTTGTCGTTTTCAACAATATGAAGGAGCAAACACTTTAGTTCAACGTGTATTAGACGGTAAGATTAAGAAAGGCCTGATTTGGCATTTTCAAGGATCGGGTAAGTCCTTGCTCATGTTGTTTGCTGCTCGAAAACTCAGAAAACAAGCTGAACTCGGAAATCCAACGGTGTTAATCGTAGTTGACAGAACTGATCTGGATTCTCAAATCACCAAAGAATTTGGTTCGGCAGATGTTTCCAATTTCATTACGACAGACAGCATTAAAGAGCTAAATAGTCTTCTGGAAAAAGACACTCGAAAAATTATCATTACCATGATTCACAAGTTTCGGGACGCCTACCCGAACATGAATGAGCGAGAAAATATTATTGTCATGGTAGATGAAGCTCACAGAACGCAGGAAGGAAATTTGGGTCGTACAATGCGAGCAGCCTTGCCAAATGCTTTCCTATTTGGCTTAACAGGTACACCAATAAACAAGGCTGACAAAAACACATTTTGGGCTTTTGGTGCCGAAGAAGATGAAGGCGGTTATATGAGTCGTTATACATTTCAGGATAGTATTCGCGATAAAGCAACCCTACCTCTTCACTTTGAACCAAGGCTTCCAAATTACCACATTGACAAAGAGGCGTTAAATACGGCTTTTCAGGAAATGGCCAATGATTTAAGCGAAGAAGACCGCAATAAGTTGAGTCAGAAAGCGGCCAAGATGAATGAGTTTTTAAAAGCTCCTGAACGTGTTCAAACCATTATTGAAGATATCGTAGAGCATTACGAAAAGCACGTGGCTCCCGAAGGTTTTAAGGCCATGATTGTAACTCCAGATCGTCAGGCTTGCATTCAGTACAAAGAAGCATTAGACGAACTCATGCCTGAGCATAGCAGTAAAGTGGTTATTAGTACCTCTGCCAATGACGATTTTGAATTCAAACAAAAATGGGGTGTTGATAAAGACAAACAAGAAAAGATCGTTGAGGAATTTAATGATCCAAATTCTGCATTGAAATTCATCATAGTGACAGCAAAGCTTTTGACGGGATTTGATTCTCCTGTTTTGCAAACCATGTACCTGGACAAGTCTCTTAAAGACCATACCCTTTTGCAGGCCATTTGTCGCACCAACAGACTATTCCCAAATAAGACATTCGGTAGAATTGTAGACTACTTCGGTGTGTTTGACGATACAGCACAAGCACTTGCTTTTGATGAAGAAACGGTAAAAACAGTAATCACCAACCTTCAGGAGTTGAAAGACAAGCTTCCAGAATACATGGAAAAGTGTTTGGCGCATTTTGAAGGTGTGGACAGAACCAAAGAAGGCTTTGAAGGATTGGAAGCTGCTCAAAATGCCATTGGAAATAATGAAAAGAGAGATGCATTTGCCAAAGACTTTTCAGTGCTATCCAAATTATGGGAAGCATTAAGTCCTGATGAAATTCTAAATCAATATCAGAAGGACTACAAATGGCTTTCGCAGGTTTATACTTCAGTTAAACCACCTTCAGATGATAATGGTCGTTTGCTATGGCACGCATTGGGTGCACAAACCACAGCTTTAATTCACGAACACATTCATGTAGCTGGAATCAATCATGACATGGAAGAAATGGTGTTGGATGCAGATGTGATTGAAAACCTGATGAACAAAAAGAATCCGAAAGAAGCAGAACGCATCGTGAAGATTCTAATTGGACGATTTAAAAAGAATCCTGGCGATCCAAAGTTCAAAGCACTTGGAGAGCGTCTTGAAGCATTGCGGGACAAAGCAGAGCAAGGTTTAATAAGCAGTGTTGAATTCATCAAGCAATTATGTGAATTAGCAAAAGACACTCTAAGAGCAGAACGAGAAATCATTTCTACACAAGAACAGAAGTCGGCAAAAGCTGCATTGACTGAATTGTTCTTAGAAATGAAAACCGACCAGACTCCTGCAATCGTTGAACGAATCGTTACTGAAATAGATGAAATTGTAAAGATTGTCCGTTTTGACGGCTGGCAAACTTCCGTAACAGGAGAAAGAGAAGTACAGAAATCGTTGAGAAAAACATTGCTGAAGTACAAACTTCATAAGGAAGAAGAGTTGTTTAATCGGGCTTATGAATACATCAAGGAATACTATTAGCCAACGCACACTTGTAAGCACATTTGCAGGTCGCACAATGCCACCGCACGACCAAAACCTGCAAAAGAGCTTCCAAGTCCCTGCCCGAGAAAAGAGAAATTTTAAAAAATGCCCCACCGCACAGGAGGACAAAATGAAGACAAAAACGAAAAGAAAAATAAAGCACGATTGCCCAACAATGGCTATACGTAATGCGGGGGAAAGTGCTGATATGAAAGTAATTACATTAAACAAACTAAGTGCTAAACGGAAAGTGAAGTGCCTTGAAATCCCGCACTACGCATAGCCGGGCCGTTGCCCACAAGTTGAAAAAATGAACAAACTAATTGAAAAGCCATATCTGATTTTTTGGATTTCGATTCCATTAATAATTTTAATCGGATTTTTAAGCGGAACTAAACCTTTAGATATAAATGTTCACGACACTTATTATGTGATTGAACACGGAGTTATTTCAATTTTAATTTCCATAATTTTCGGAATAATCGGACTTGGGTATTGGATTATGCTAAAAGCGAACAGAAGGCTATCCAAATGGCTGAATTTGACTCACATTGTTCTGACTATTGGCGGACTTTTACTCATTCGGACTTTATTGCAATTATTTCGAGAGCCAGAAACTGAAACACTTATATCGGACTTTGATTTCAATGAGAATCTGAATATTGCAATGTTTATCATTGCTCTAATTATGATTTTCGGACAAATAGTTTATCCAATAAATATAATACGCGGAATAATAATAAAACGGAATAAAACCAGTGGGCAACAACGGCTATAATTCATTGCGGCTGAATTCCTTATCTGAATTCAACGCAATTTTGCTATCTTTCGGCTACAGCGGAAAGAATCCTACGGATTTTTCCGCAACGAAATCATAGCCCAACCGTTAGCCACAAGCTGAAAAAACAACAGAACAAATAAATGACAAAGACTGAAATAGAATCATATATATCCAAATTAGGATTTGAACTCACTGACGGAAAATCTGACCATTGGACATTAGAAATTGATAAGTATAATCTTGGAATTGACCTTGGTGGAGAAAGTAGTAACAAATGGAAAATTGACTATGGAAGTGAAATTACAGTTCATAGAAAAACAACATCTAATTTCAGTCAGTTGGAAAATTTGGTTGTACTTGAATGTGTTGTACGGCTACTAAAAAAAGGTTATCCTGCTAAAAACATTGAATTAGAAAAAAAATGGAGAGTTGGTGGAAACCTTGATATTTATGTTACAGATTCAAAAGGCAAGGCTTACCTAATGATTGAATGCAAGACTTGGGGTAAGGAATACAACAAAGCACTTAAAATCACTTTAGAAAACAATACAAATAAAGAGCAGATATTAAATTATTATTTACAAGACCAAAACGCTAAATATCTCTGTCTTTATACGTCCCACTTAAACTCTGAAAATAATTTAGATTACCAATCTAACATTATTCATACATCCGATTTTGAAAAGGCACAAAACCAAATTGAAATTCACGAAAAATGGGATAATGTTTTTTACACTAAAGGGATTTTTGAACCATCAATATCAGCTTACGACATTTCGTTTTTAGGTATAGTCAAAACTGATTTAAAACCAATTGACCATTCATACTTAACGCCAGAGACAAATGATGAAGGCTCAATTTTTAATCGGTTTGCGGAAATTTTAAGAAGGCATACCATATCAGACAAATCAAACGCATACAATAAAATATTCAACTTGTTTCTGTGTAAAATAGTTGATGAGGATAATGCTGTAGATGACAACTATGAGATGGAGTTTCAGTGGAAATACAATGAAAATCCTGTTGACGTTATTTATCGTTTGAGCGATTTGCACAAAAAGGGTATGCGAGACTATATGGAATTAGATGTAGCAGATGTGTCAGAAGATGATTTTGACAAAGAACTACTTAAAATAGTGTCTCAAGTAAATGGAAAGACGAAGGCAATCAAAGATATGTTCAAACAACTTCGATTGTATAAGAACAACGAGTTTGCTTTTAAAGAAGTAATAAATGAAAGAACATTTTTTGAGAATGCAGAAATTGTAAAGGAAGTTGTAAAACTTTTAGAACCATTCAAAATCAAGTATGAACACAAACAAAAGTTTCTTGGAGACTTTTTTGAGAGATTGTTGAATATTGGTATTAAACAAGAATCTGGTCAATTTTTCACACCCACGCCTATCACATCATTTATATGTAATTCAATTCCCTTTGAGAAGATTATCGATGCAAAAATAGAATCAAAAGACAACAACTTCCTGCCCTATTTAATTGATTACGCCTGTGGTAGTGGTCATTTCCTAAATGATGCTATGGATAGAATTGACAAAATTCTACAGACTAAAGAAGAAAAAGACTTTAAAACAAAAACTCAAAAAGACAACTTCTACGCTTGGAAACGAGCTTACAAATGGGCTAAAGAATTTGTTTACGGTATTGAAAAAGATTATCGTCTTGCAAAAACTACCAAAGTAGCTTGCTTTCTGAATGGCGATGGTGAAGCAAAAATAATTTATGGAGATGGTTTAGCCCCATTTAATTCCAGCTTGTATTACGGTAAATTGAATAATGGAACGGGAGAAAAAGACAACCCAGTTTTTGACACAATTATTGCAAATCCACCATTTTCAGTAGAGAGTTTCAGAATGGTATTGGAAAATGGGAAAGAGTCTTTCGACTTGTTTGACAGTGTTACAGATAAAAGTGATGATATTGAATGCCTTTTTATAGAGCGAACTTCTCAACTTTTAAAGGAAAACGGACTTGCAGGTATTATACTTCCAAGCACAATTTTATTAAATAGAGGCATTCATCAAAAAGCAAGAAAAGTGCTTTTAGAAAACTTCCAGATAATTGGGCTATGCGAATTTGGGACAAAAGCTTTCACTTATGCAGGTCAGCCAACAATAGCACTTTTTATTAAAAAACGCCAAAAAACGGAACTTGATAAAGTAAACGTACTTATTCAGGAATTTAGGAAAAAGAAAAAAGACTTCTCTTATAGTGGACAAAAAGATATAATTTCAAAATACTTGCAATTAAATACATCTTTTGATGATTTAGAAGACTTTTTAGAGAAAACAAAAGACAATAAAGATTGGAAATATGAAGTGGAGAAACTTCGTATTTATCTATTAAACATTAGTAATAAAGTTGTGATTGGTAATGCAGGTGATAAGGACAAAATGAAATTATTCCTTGGTTATGAACACTCTTCTCAAACAAAGTACGAAGGAATACATCCTTATCCATTTAATGAAAGTGGTAAAATATATTCAAAAATGTACGATGAGGAGAACTTGTTAAACCCTGAAAAACTGAATACTTTAATTTATAACAATTTTCTTGGTAATACTATTTCAATACCAAAATCACTTGATGAATATGTGGAAATAAAGGATTTCAATGAAATGCTCGATTTTACAGACACAAAATTTGACTATCGAGTTTATATGCAATCTCTTGAAAATCCTTATTTAGAATTTACAAAATATCCTCTTTCAAGCCTTTCAGATGAATCTATTTGCGAAATATTAGACCATTTGAGAAAGCCTGTAAAAAAATCAAAAAGAGGAAGTGGTGATTATATTTATTATGGAGCAACAGGTAAAACAGGAATGATAAATGACTTCCTTTTTGACGAAAAGTTAGTTTTAATTGGAGAAGATGGGGCGAAATGGAAAAGAGGAGAAAACACCGCTTTCATAATTGAAGGCAAATCTTGGGTCAATAATCACGCTCATATCGTAAGAACTAAAAATGATAAACTTATAGAAGAATATATTCAACTAATTTTTGCAAACCTTGATTTTGGATTCTTAAAAACAAGACCGAATGGAGGTAAATTACAAAAAGGCGAAATGATGAAAATTCAATTTCCTTTACCTGATGTAGAAACGCAAAAGGAAATTGTCAACGAAGTTTCTAAATTAAAAGGGAACGAAAAATGGAAAAGATTTGAAGAACTTTTAAAATAAAGCCTGTGGCTAACAATGTGTATAAGTAATAGCGGTTTAAGTGATAAAACGAAAGATTAAATATAAAGCAAAGGTCAGTGCTAAACTGAAAAGTTAGTGAGTAGAAATCCGCTACTACTCATACACGAGACCGTTACCATTAATGGCACGGAATCTCCTTCGGCTGAATTTTTCTG
>CETR01015492.1_pt1 | contig 13372 bp, 15 predicted proteins | sample 531281 | NCBI WGS metagenome assembly CETR01 (sample SAMEA2622568, study PRJEB7988) | marine metagenome | biome: marine biome (ENVO:00000447); feature: mesopelagic zone (ENVO:00000213); material: "saline water (ENVO:00002010), including plankton (ENVO:xxxxxxxx)" | depth 696 m
ACTCCCTTCACACCCCGCTCCACAGCCACCCGATGCTCCTCCATCACCCTGGCACGGTAGTGACCGGATTCCAAAGCCGGCCACATGGCCGACCAATCCAGCCCAATCTTGATGGCCGACCGTCGGAGGGTAAAGATGCTTCCCAGATCGGCGCCCCCTCGCCAGTATTCTCCGGAGACCTCCAGGTAGAATTCCCGATCCTTGCCGTGATCTTTAGCGAACGCCGTAGCCTCGTGGACCAGTACAGTGCTAAGAGAGCGGCTGGAGAAGGGCTCCGCCGCCGGTTGAGCGCCAAGAGGGGCCAATGGCGGACGGCGGCCTGATTCAGCCTGGGATGGTGATGCCGTTTCAGTCGCCCGCTCCTGTGCCAAGAGGGTCTTTAATGGAGCGTCAGGGCGGAGCAGATAGGGCCGTCGGTCTATGGTGAGGGGCAGTTCACCGGACAGCGTGTCCAACCACGCCAATCCCCGGTGGCAATGGGGGCAGGAATAATCGAACCATACTGTGACTGATATGTTGCCGCTCAACTCCGGTACTCCATTCATTTCCTCCTAAAACCGCTCTTCTACAGTAACCCAGACCGGCTGATTACTCTATAGCCCATCAGCGCTACCCCAGGGCCTATTGTGCTATAAAAGTCCCGCTTACGTTGTTGACGGCGACGGTGTATTCCTCTTTGGAGTTGAAGTCGCTGCCCAGAGGTATGTCCGTCTCCACGTAGGCTACGTCAGCGGTGCATTCCACTACTCCCGCAGGAGCAAGGTAGGTCACCTTCACCTGAATGTTGTTGACGAAGGGACGGGAAATGTCATAACCGTTGAACTGCGAGCAACTGCTACCACTCATTGTGGAGACCACTTTGATTCGGTACTGGGGAGGGAACGACTCTAGGATAATCAATTCAACGCTCTCAACCGGCGACTCCTTCACGACCACCGGGCGACCTGCGGGTTCGCGGCCTACGAAGGAGTTGGTTACTTCTCCGTTAACGATTGCTTTGTACGATTCTCCGGAAATAAATTCCACCCCCAGAGGTATCTCGTTCATCACCACCGGTAGGTCTTTGGTGCACGGGACAATCTCTGTCACTTCCAAGTGGGTTACCGTCAAGTCAACGATTCCGGCGCCCCGGCGGGAAAGGTCGTAACCGTTGAACCCGGAGCAGCTACTTCCCAATGGCAGCCTAGAGACCACCCGCAGAGTATATTCAGCGGGTTGGAGTTTGAGACCGCCCCTTCCACTATCTCGATCGGTGACTCTGCAACCGCCATCTTACGGCCCCTGGGGTCACCAGCGGTAAAGGAGTTGGTCAGCTTTCCGTTGACGACGACGCTGTAGGCCTCGCCCGGAGTGAGTCCTCCATCTAGGATGACCTCACCTTGATGTTGGGCATAGATTGTCGTGCAGGGGACGGGCTCGCCGGGTTCCAAGTTGGTTACGGTGACGTAGATGGACCTGCCCTCTTGGACAGTCTCGTACGCGCCGAACTTGACGCAGCCGCCAGGGATACCCGACGTGATTCGCAGGGTATAAACCGGCGGACTGGCGTCGGAGACGGCGACCTTAACGCTCTCTATCGGAGCTATCGTTTCCACCATGCTCGGGCCGGAAGTTGACTGGGCCGGCGGGCCGGTGGGAGAAACATCGGAGGTCACCGGTTCTGTGGGTTCTATCGTTGTTGGTGTTGAATCATCCGCGACGGGTGTCCGGGTTACGTCCTTCACCGCATCGGGAGTGATTTTGATGGTAAGAGGCGGTTGGTTGATGCCGGGTCCGGAGTACTCACGGCGCAAGCGACCGACGCCAGCAACAAGAGCATCGCAACCATGCCGAATACCGCCCCAACGTTCTTCTTCATCGGGGTTCTCCTCTCAGTGCATTCTTTGCTTGCTTAATCCTTAAGACGAAACACCCCGTTGATTTGTTCCAATGTCAAAGATGACACGGTATTCTTATGGCCGATATTTGTCGCCCTCTTCCCTGGTTATACGTCCCGACGCCATCAGCCACATGCGGGAAATCTCCGGCCCCATGAACTTGAACTTACTCCGTAACGCCTTCTGTAGCGCCGGATATTCGGTCCCTTCCAGAACGTTGTAGAACCAGTTGCAGAAGCTTCCGTGCTCGTTTTGGAGGGATCGAACGGTGCGAGCGTTGTCGACAGTGGCCTGGATCTTCAGCCGGTTACGGATTATTCCAGGGTCTTCTCGGAGAGCCTCTACTTGGGCCGACCCGAAACCAGCCACGGACCTAATGCTCCAATCATCGAAGGCCGCACGGAACCCGTCCCGCTTGTTCAAAATCATGCGCCAGGTAAGTCCGGCCTGGAACACCTGCAAGCTCATAACCTCGAATAGGACGTCGTCGTCGTCGACCTGTTTGCCCCAGATGGTGTTGACGTACCAGTCCCGCAGCGGGTCCGGCGGGGCAAGGGGGTCGTGGAATTCCTCATGCGGCATAATCTTACCTCGATGAGATCCGGGTTCGGCCTTACTATGGGCAGGGGAAAAACCATTGTCAACACACGTCAACGATGTTAGGTTGTTGCCTATCCGGCCAGGAGGGAAAGCATGTCAGACCAGAACAATCATCGCCAATGTCAACCGGCTGAACAGATTCATGGACCTAGCAGGTTGTTCCGCCCTGATTTTGCGCTCTGGAAAGAACTTCACCTACCTGGCCGGTTTCTCCTATCCGGGAACTCTGGGCCGGCACCTGGACTTTCCCGATTCTCCCCGGGAGGTGCTTTTGGTGTGGCCTCGCCACGGTGAACCGGTCATGGTTCTGAACCACTACGCTGCGCCGCTGGACCTGCGGGACTCTTGGCTGGAGAAGATTGTGGTCTACGACGACTACGCCGAATCTCCCTACCAAAAGGCGGCCGAAATCCTCAAAGATCTTGGCATGGACCGGGGAGTTGTAGGCTTGGAAAAGACCTACGTCAGCGCTGCCCGGTGGGAAGAGATGGCCGGGTTATTGCCTGGCGGCGAGCTCTTAGATTGCACCGGGATGATGGACCAAGTCCGATGGATCAAGACATCGGGCGAAGTCGAGCTACTTCGGGAGGGGGCGTTGCTTCTCGATGAGGCTTACCTGGAAGTGTTTCCCACCGTGCGGGAAGGCGACACCGAGCGGGAGGTTCATAGCCGCATCGTCGCCAGTTGCGTACAGAGGGGCGCCCAGTGGGCCCACGGCATCCTGAATAGCAACCGGAACAGCGTGGCTTACGGCGGCGAGAGCGACATGAAGTTCCAACGCGGTGACATCATCCGCAACGACTACGTGTCCTACTACCAAGGCTACCCCGGGCATCAATCCCGAACTGTCGTGGTCGGCGATCCCAGCCAAGAACAGAAGGACACCTACCGGCTGATGCTGGATATCTACCGGGCTACAGTCGATCAATGCCAGGTCGGTGTCATAGCCAGCGACATCCACCGTTTCGCCTCGAACAAGTTTAAAGAGGCAGGCTACCAAGACCGGGTCTCCTTGGTCGGACATAGCGTGGGGGCTTGGTGGCATCAACAGGAACCCTACATCGTTCCCAATTGCCACCAAGAACTGGAAGAGGGAATGGTTCTAGCATTGGAGCCCCACGTCAGCTTCTGGCACCTGCAAGACATGATTCTGGTCACTCCAGACGGCCCACAACTACTCTCCCCAAGGTTCAACACCGACGAGATGCTTGCTACCGGTTAATCGCTCGCAGCAGACTCATCCCACGTGCTGGTTGACCACCCCTGGTGTAGAATTGAGGTCGCCAAACGAATGTTCCTCTGGCAGGGTATAAGAACTCATAAACCGTTGGATGGACTGGAGGATGATTCCTTCGCAATGACTCCGCTCTAAATAACTCTAGGAGATTTACATGGCAAACCTTGAGAATCACTCACCGGCAGCCGATGCGGGGACGCCCCAGGAAATAGCCCAGTTCGACGTCATAGTCATCGGCGCCGGGGTTACGGGATTGTATTCGCTGTACCGTCTGCGAGCAAAAGGACTCTCGGTTCAGGTATTTGATGACGGTGGCGGAGTTGGCGGCACCTGGTATTGGAACCGCTATCCGGGTTGCCGGTTCGACTCGGAAAGTTATTCTTACGGATACTCCTTCTCAGAGGAACTCCTACAGGAATGGGACTGGAAGGAACACTATTCCGGACAACCCGAGAACGAACGCTACCTCAATTATGTGGCAGACAAGTTCAACTTGCGACCGAACATCCGGCTCAACTCCCGAGTCATGTCGGCCGTATTTGACGAGGACGACAGCCGCTGGCTAGTCGAACTGGAGGATGGCCACCAAGCCAAGGCCCAATTCGTGATAACGTCGGTTGGTATCCTATCTTCGGGATACACTCCCGACTTTGAGGGCATACACAGCTTCAAGGGACCCTGGTGCCACACCAGCAGATGGCCTCATGAAGGCATGGACCTGGCTGGCAAGCGGGTGGGGGTTATCGGCACCGGAGCCACCGGCGTCCAGCTCATCACCGAGATTGCAAAGGAAGTCTCCCACCTCACCGTCTTCCAGCGCACGGCGAACTTCTGCGCCCCCCTCCGCAACGGTCCCATCGACGATGAGACCCAGCGGGAGATCAAAGCCAACTACCCGGAGATATTCAAGAAGTGTATGGAAACTCCGGGATCGTTCATCCACGAATTCGACCCCCGGTCGGCCCTGGAAGTTTCGCCAGAAGAACGGCTGGAACAGTACGAGAGGCTGTGGCAGGTTGGAGGATTCGGGAAATGGCTGGCCAATTTCCACGACATCATGGTTCCCGGAGAGGCCAACGAGGACTACGCCGAGTTCTTCCGCAACAAGATTCGCGAACGCGTCCACGACCCGGTTGTTGCGGAAATGCTGGTGCCCAAAGACCATATGTTCGGCTCCAAACGCCTCCCATGCGAGAGCGGGTACTACGAAGTCTACAACCAAGACAACGTCTTGCTGGTCGACGTGCGCAAAGCTCCCATCGAACGCATCACCCCGAATGGCGTCAAGACCAGCGATGCCGAGTACGAGTTTGACGTCATCATCTACGCCACTGGGTTCGACGCCGTGACCGGCTCGTTGAACAAGTTGGACATCCGCGGCATCGGCGGGAAGTCATTAAAAGAGAAATTCGCCGGGGGCCCGCGAACCTACATGGGCATCACCAGCGCCGGATTCCCCAACCTCTTCACCGTCAACTCGGCTTCGGTCGGCAACTTCGTCCGGGCCGCCGAGCCCCTGGTGGACTGGGTAGCCGAAGCCATCTGCTACGTCCGAGAGAACGAGTTCGTGCGTATCTCGCCCACACTCCAGGCGGAGGACGATTGGGTCCAGCACGTCAACGAGGGGGGCGAAAAGATTCTCCGGGGCCAGGCCGACTCCTGGTTCGTGGGGGCCAACATCCCCGGCAAAGCCCGCGTCCTCCTCACCGCCCCCGACAGCGCCCCAGTGATGCGCGCCAAACGCAACGAGGTTGCGGCCAACGGGTACGAGGGGTTTTCGCTGGAGTAGACGGTCGCTATCCTCGAGCCCAATCTACCCCTCAACCGTCTCCGGATCAGCCGTAGCCCCCTCGAAAATCTGGTCGAAGGCCAGGGCCCAGGGGGGCCTTAGGAATCCCAGGGCCCGCACCTCTTGGAGCCAATAGCCGAAGGGTGAGCGGCGGGAGTAGCTCCTCCGCCCATCACCTTGCAGATACGAAGCATGACGGTTTCAGCCGATTGGGCCACAGCTTCTTTGCCCAATCGGGTGTCTTGAGTTCCGCCTTCACCTGTCTCCACCGAGCTGAGCATACCCTCGTAAGCCTGGTGAATCAGTCAGAACTCTATCTCAATCTGCGCCCACTCGGTCTGCTCGTAGGAACGGGCCCAATCTTTTTCCCCATATAACCGCCGCAGTGCTGTATCGATGGTCACTTCGATGACCCCGAGAATCACAGCGGTGAACATGCACTCGGCGGAACCTCACGCTAACTGCGGTTGTTGCCGAAGCCCCGGCCAAGCGGAACGAGTTACCGGAAAATCCTGAAAGGTCATGGCGTGGCTCTGGGTGGCGGTCATTCCCCAACCGTCCCACTCCGCCGCCAGCTTCCCGCCAGCCGATCCATCCCATTGCTGTCCATGAAGAAGCTTTCAATCTCCGATTCTCCTTCGGGGATAGCGGTTGTGATCTTGAAAGAAGTCATTCCCGACCCGCTGCCGAAATGCTTCTCGCCGCTCAAAAGATACTCCCCCTCTCGGACAGTGAGTTTGGCAGCCGCTATCGTCCTACCGGTGTCGCCAGCGCTGCCGCCTTGGGGCACGACGGTGCCCCACTGGCAACCATCCACAGCGGTTTGGAACACCTAACACCTTTGTTTCTTCCAGGCATCGCGATAGGGAGCTGGCGCCTCGGGCAGAAGCAGCCGGTCCCGAAGGTGATGACGGCGGGATGCATGGCTGACACCAGGGCGATGGATGGGCCTCCCTGGGCCAAGATGCTCAGCATGTCGCAGATGGGGCGAGTCGCCTTCTCAACGCTTTCGAAGATTCTCCCCTGGTCGACTGGAACGGCAGTTAGTAGATATCCCGAGTCTCTGATTTTGTCGAAATCGGCCCGGCGCAAATCACGCCGGAGCTGACGCTCTCCTCGCTCATTCGCAAACTCAGACGCGAGAGCCCTAATGTTTTCAACCACGGTTTGTTCGTCCAAGATTGCCGCCTCGATCGGTCTGGACCGGCCAGGTGGAGGGCCTCAGGAGCCCAGTTAACCGGGCCAATCATAGTTACTTTGATTTCGCCGGTCAACAGGATACTCTGCTACGTCCAGACAAGGAGAAACTGGACGGTCCTGTACCACCGGGATTACTATTCTTTCACAGTGACCTGCGAGTCCGGTCCGGCTGACCTCTTCCCCCTGAACCTTAGCCAAGGACGAAAGCGGCATGGCAGACCATAGCGAGCGGGAGCGCAATAAGGCGCGCAAGCGGGTCAACAACCACATGTCCCGGTATTTGAAATCCGGCGGTGAAGACGGGCACATCTGGGGCGGGGCTCCCACCCTACTCCTTACCACCATCGGAAGGGAGTCAGGGAACCCGAACACCACGCCGCTCATCTACGGGCGGGACGGCAATCACTATATATTGGTGGCTTCCCGCAGCGGAGCTCCCCGAAATCCTGGCTGGTACCGGAACCTGTCCAAGACTCCAGATGTGGAGATTCAGATCAAGACCTGCCACGTCCCGGCCCGTGCCAGAACCGCGACACCCGAAGAAAAGCCTGCCCTTTGGAGCATCATGGCCAATATATGGCCCCCCTTCTTGGAGTATCAGTCCCGCACCGACCGGGATATCCCGGTGGTGGTACTTGAAGTCAAGGGGTAAGATGGGTAGATTGAAACCGGCCTGAATGGCGGGCGGCATCCCAGGAGCGCACCACGATAAAATTACTTCGTCTTCCCCAGCTGCATACCTTTGAATCCCTCATAACCTACAGGAATTACCGCCTTCTCTGGACCGGCAATTTCTTCTCCAACAGCGCCCAATGGCTACAACTACTGTCCATTGGTTGGTTCGTCCGTGAACTAACCGTGGGGTCGTCCACATCTATTTTGCAGGTCGTCACCGTCGGCGGGTTAAGCACCCTGCCCGTGTTGCTGGTTGGCCCTTGGGGCGGGGTGTGGGGAGACCGGGTGGACCGGCGGCAGCTGCTCATGAAAATCCAGACTTTCATGGCGATACTTGCCGTCCTTTTCGCACTACTCATCGTATCTGACCATGGTCTTGGTCTTACCAATCAACTGCGGGTTTGGATCGCCTATACCTACGTCCTGGCCAGCGGCATCAGCCGGTCCATCGCCCAACCGATGCGGCAGGCACTCATCGCCAATACCGTCCCACCGGAATCCTTCGGGAATGCCTTCGCCGCCAACTCCATGAACATCACCGGGACTCGCATCTTCGGCCCCTTCGTCGGCGGAATCATCATCGCCGGTCTGGGATTCACCACCAACTTTCTGGTCGAGGCATCTCTCTACGCCGCCACGGTCCTGGTGTACCTCCCGATGAAGACCCCATACCAGCGGGAGGTAGTCGCCCGCCGCAGGTCGGCTGTCTCCGAATTCGGTGAGGGAGTCCGGTTCATCCGCAGCGAGAAACGAATCATCCTAACCCTCATCCTTTTGGGTCTGATTCCCAACGTAGTCCTGCATCAAGCATGGTTCCTTCTGCCGGTATTCACCGCAGATGTCCTCCGCCAAAACGCCGACGTGGGTGGTTTTCTGTTGTCGGCCACCGGAGTGGGTGGATTTATCTCCTCTGTTGTCATCGCTTCTATCGGGTTTAGCTTTAACAAAGGTCTGGTGGCCCTGGTATCTATCCTGTTCAGTTCGATCTTCGTTATCCTGTTTGCCCTATCCCCGTGGCTATTACCCCTGTATCCACTGCTGCCCGCCCTTATCCTGATCGGGTTCATGTCCTTGGCCCAGGCGCACTTCCGCACCACCAGCGGAACTCTGATACAGTTAAGCACTCCTGACCGGTTCAGGAGCCGGGTCACCAGCCTGGCCAGCTACGGACAGGGTTTCGTGTTCCCTTTCAGCATCCTGGTTGGCATCTTCGCTGAATTCAGTGGAGTGGTCGTTACCATCACCGTTCTGGGACTGATTGGACTCATCCTCTCAATAATCTTCACGTTAACACTCGGCGATGTGCGCCGGGAGCCGTAACGCATTTCGGTACAATCTAACTTCTAGGCAACCAGACAACTACCCAGCGATCGAGGTTTTTATGATCAACGACCACCAGATATTCGACTTGGGCGATATCGACGTTCAGTCCGGACTACGGATCCGCGACGCCAAGCTGGCCTACAAAACCTACGGGGAGTTGAACGCCGCAAAGGACAACGTCATCGTCTTCCCCACCTTCTTCGGTTCCCAGCATCCGGCCAACGAGCCCATGATTGGCTCCGGCATGGCGTTGGACCCAGCGAGATACTTCATCATCATCCCAAACCTTCTGGGCAACGGCTTGTCCTCATCTCCCAGCAACACCCCACCGCCCTACGACCGGGCCCGGTTCCCCGGAACCACTTACTACGACAACATCATGTGCCAGCGCCGCCTTGTTACCGAGCAGTTCGGCATCGAGCGTATCGCCTTGGTGTGCGGTTTCTCCATGGGCGCCCAGCAGACCTTCCACTGGGGCGCATTGTTCCCGGACATGGTTGAGCGCATCGCGCCCTGGTGCGGGTCCGCCAAGACATCCCGCCACAACTTCGTGTTTCTGGAAGGGGTGAAGGCTGCGTTGCGCGGTGACGACGCTTGGAACGGTGGCTGGTACGACAACCCTCCCGATAAGGGCCTCCGGGCGATGGCACGGGTGTACGCCGGATGGGCTCCGTCCCAGGCTTTTTACCGGGAGCGGGTGTATCTCGAGATGGGGTTCTCGTCCCTGGAGGACTACCTGATAACCGGGTGGGAGGGGCGATACTTGCAACTGGACGCCAACGACATCTTGGCCATGGTTTACACCTGGCAGAACGGCGACATAAGCGACAACCCTCTATACAGCGGGGACTTCCATAAAGCCCTGGGCTCGACAAAAGCCAAGGCAATAGTCATGCCCTCAAGAACCGACCAATACTTCCCACCAGAAGACAACGAGATCGAAGTCGGCCACATGCCCAACGCCGAACTTAGGGTCATCCCAACCATCTGGGGACACATCGGCGGCGGTCCGGGCCGCAACCCTGCGGACACTAAGTTCATCGACGATGCCCTGAAAGAGTTGTTGGCTAGTTAAACCGTGGCTGGCTCCGGAGTCTGCACCGACAGTTTCGGCGGAGTGGCGAACAAGGCTAGTACACCTGCTAAAAGAGCCGAACCGGTGAACACCAATAACGCCAGCTGATAAGAGCTGGTCGCGTCGAACAGGAACCCGGCCAACACCGGGCCGACCGCCTGCCCGCCGATCTGCACCGACATGGTATAGCCACGTATAGCCCCCAGATGCTCCCGGCCATAGTAGTCGGCCCACGCCAGCCTCACCAACAGATGTAGTCCCCCCACCCCCATCCCCACGGTGGCGGCGGCAATCAACGCCGTGGGCAAAGACTCGCTGATCGATGTGCCAAAGGCCGCAGCGGCCACGACGAACGCCGCCGCCGATAGCAGGAACCTCACTGGGAAACGCCTCCCCAAGGCCGCCCAAAACATGGCGCTGAATATCTGAGAGAAGGCGAAGGTGCTGGCGGTCAACGCCGCCGACGGCCCCGGTAGTCCTTGGTTGATGTAGTGGGCAACCTGATGAAGGCTTACCCCCGCCTGCACCATGAATCCCGCTGCCGTGAAGGCTGACAAAAGCCAGAAAGCGCGGGTGCGGAACGCTTGGCGCACCGTGAAATTCGATTCGGTAAACCTGGTCTCGGTAGCCGGAGCCGGGGTAGATGCATCGCCCTTCGAAGCAGCTCCCACCTCTTCTATATGCCGGTCAGGCACCGGGTCGGGCTCCAATCCCATGTCTTCCGGACGCCGGGTCATGAGCAGGACCGGGGGGATCACCCCGATGGCGAAGGTCAAGACACCCAAGGTGATCCATGCGGTGCGCCAGTCCCATCCGGTGATTATGAACTGGGCCAACAAGGGAATCATGGTGAGACCGGCCCCCTTGGCGACAGCGTCGGCGGCGAGACCCAAGGGGCGGCGGCGAATGAACCAGTTGCTTATAGCAGTGGGAATACCCAACTCAAGGGGACCGGAGAAAATCAACCGCCCCGGCACGTACAGGGCATAGAATGCCGCCGGGTTGCCCACGAACGACAATCCAATAGCCAACGCCCCAGTCAACACTGAGGCAACGGTCAGCAGCAGGCCAGAGCCATACCGGTCAAGCCATTTGCCAACCAAGGGGGAGAGGAACACTGCGCACAGGCCGCCGAGACTAACCGCGCCGGAAAACAATCCCCGTGACCACCCCATATCCTGAGTCATAGGAACCACGAACACGGATAAAGTCGCCACCGCCATGATGGTGCGTGTCGATAGGCTGACCGACACCGTGCTGGCGACGATGACCCAACCGTAGTAAAACGGGAGTGATTGTCCTAGTTTGTTGCGCCATTGCGCTGCGTTCAATTCAGGAGATTCCTTTGGCGGGAGATTGCAGCGTTGTGTTTACACCCATCGAAGCCGCCTCCAAGCCGGTATTCACCACATGCACTCACATCGTCATTCTGGTGAAGACCGGCATCCAGCAAGGTTACTTGTCCCTTGCACTTGGCCTTGTCCCGAAGGGTCCCCTGAAGCCCGGCCTGCGCCGGGATGACGTATAGGACGCCGGCTCGACGGTTGTTTTCCCAAATCCTACTAGAGATATGTGATTACCCTGCAAAACGTCCGCATCGTTGGGAAAGATCGCACCGATGCTATACTTGGACTCATTCACCGCAACCTACTGGCATCTGTTTACTACGTCCTGAGAAAAAACGCAATCGCACAGTTGCACCAATAAACCATCCAGCCTGACATCGGAGGTGCGCATCATGCGCCTGGAGAACAAAGTTGCCCTGATAAGCGGCGGCGCAAGAGGAATGGGCGCAGCAGAAGCCATCCTGTTCGCCGGCGAGGGCGCCAAGGTCGTGATTGGCGACGTACTGGAAGACGAGGGCCGTCAGACCGAAGCCCAGATCAACGAGTCCGGCGGCGAGTGCCTGTTCCTTCGGCTGGACGTGACCAGCGAATCCAACTGGCAGGATGCCGTCGCCGCCACCGTCTCCCGATTCGGAAAGCTGGACATCTTGGTGAACAATGCCGGGATATTTCCCCTGGGAACCGTCGAGGACACCAGCGAAGATTTGTGGGACCGGGTGATGGCAATCAACGCTAAGGGCGTTTTCATGGGCACGAAGCACGCCATCCCGGAGATGCGTAAGACCGGTGGCGGCTCCATCATCAACATATCCTCCATCGCCGGACTGATAGGTTCTCGCGGGGCGGCGGCTTACGGCGCGTCGAAGGGAGCAGTGCGCATCTTCACCAAGTCCACCGCAATCCAATATGCCGCCGACGGCATCCGGGCCAACTCGGTCCATCCGGGCATCATCGAAACTCCAATGAGTATTCCAACGATACTCACCACCGAAGAACAACGCGACACTCAAATCAACCGGACACCCCTGGGCCGCATCGGTACCGCCGATGACGTGGCCTCTGGGATTCTGTTCCTGGCCTCGGATGAATCGTCATTCATGACGGGCAGCGAGTTGGTTATCGACGGTGGGTTGACGGCTCAATAGCCCGCCGAAAGCGCTTCGATGAACAAGTTCAACGAAATCAAGATAAAGGAGTCCTGCCATGACCACCAGTTCTGTCGATCCCAACCGGGTACTTCTTACCGGAGAGAACCCCTACATCCGCTTGAGCGAGACGGATGGCGGCCCCAACACCTCCGACGCCAGCTTCTGGCGGATCCTATTCTCTCCGGGCGGCCCGGGCCATGTGCTCTTCCTTCAGAGCGAACTCACCGGCGATGAACCCAGGATATATACGGACAACATAGAGATGACCCGATGGCTCCAGGAGGAGATACAGGGCAGGATAAACCCCACATTCGGCAACCTGCAGATTCCGGCGCAAGAAGCTGACTTCGGAAGTTCGGGAGACCTAAGGTCGTTCTGGACGGAGTCCGTGAGTTCCCAAGACGAAGAGATATCCATGACGTGGCACAACTTGGGTGAACCGTTTCTGAGTCACCGGCTTCCCGGAGGCAACCCGGACCGGCCCCACGGGGTAGCCACGGTTCTGATTCCGGCCGGCGCGGCCCGTCTCATAGTCAATGGCCGATTCGCCAAGGGGACGCCCTTCCCCAGAGACCGGGACGGTAGGGCCCACAGCACCTGCGCTCTCGCTTTCTCCGAGTCCTGGATGCTACCGTACTGAGCCGCACCCATCTCCCGATAAAAAAGCCCCGGTGTAGAGCCGGGGCTTCGTAAACGGTATGGCCTCTTGTTCCGGACTAACCAGCCATAGTCCCTGCCATGATTCCGACCATGATTGCCAGGATGCCCACCGCTGCCATCAGCTCAACCGGGCTTATTCCCCCTGTGCTCCAGAAAGCGGCCCGTGGCCATACCTGTGGTACCTCATCCTTTACATACCCAACCCTCATTTTCATCAACCCTCTTGCAAGCTAGCTCTTCGAAGCGGCTAGGGATCTAATTGAAATATTGCGCCATATCGCGGTTTCGGAGATCACCCGTTCGGGTGATATTTGTGGTGACATCGGGGCTAGCCTAGACCAGGGAATCCCGAAGTAGGCAACCCGGATCACTTGCGGAAGTTACCGGCTATCCGCATGATTCTTGACAGCCGAACTATGCGACTGTACGCTGCCGCACACAC
>CETR01033144.1_pt1 | contig 13364 bp, 11 predicted proteins | sample 531281 | NCBI WGS metagenome assembly CETR01 (sample SAMEA2622568, study PRJEB7988) | marine metagenome | biome: marine biome (ENVO:00000447); feature: mesopelagic zone (ENVO:00000213); material: "saline water (ENVO:00002010), including plankton (ENVO:xxxxxxxx)" | depth 696 m
GACATCGCGATCGTGAAGACTGGAATCTTCAACGATGTTGACGGCAACCAGTGCGCCGATGCGGGAGTTGATACGATAACCTATACGTTCACCGTGACCAATGAGGGCAACGTTAGCCTTTCCGGCATAACGGTTACCGACCCATTGTTGGAGGCACCGAACCCGGTAGTGGCCATCGTGTTCCAGGGCGGCGATGCTGACAACGACGGCGAGCTTGACGTGACTGAGACCTGGACCTACACCGCCACATCATATACCATCACACAGGATGATATCGATGCCGGCGAGGTTGTTAACCAGGCTACCGCTACAGGTACTGCACCAGACCAGAGCACGGTAAGCGACCTTTCGGGAACCGAGATAACCAATGACGACCAGACCGTTGTCGAGCTATGCCAGAACCCTGACATCGCGATCGTGAAGACTGGAATCTTCAACGACGAAAATCAAAATGATTGTGCAGATGTAGATGAGACTATCAGTTACACCTTCATCGTAACAAATGAAGGTAACGTGAGCTTAAGTAATATAGTAGTAGATGATCCATTATTAGGTGGGCCTATTGCAGGACCGGATAGCGGGGATACTGACAACGACGGCGAGCTTGACGTAACTGAGACCTGGACCTATTCAGGAACTTACACAATTACTCAAAATGATATAGATAATGGTGAAGTTATTAATCAAGCGACTGCAACAGGTACTGCGCCTGATCAGAGTACAGTAAGCGATCTTTCGGGGTCAACTACTACTACAGATGATTCAACTGTTATAGAACTTTGCCAGAACCCAGCTATTGCAATCGTAAAAACAGGTATCTTCAATGATGAGAATCAGAACGATTGTGCCGATGTGGATGAGACAATTACATATACCTTTACTGTAACTAATGAGGGTAATGTAAGTTTGAGCAACGTATTAGTAACTGATCCTTTAATCACTACCATTACTGGTCCAACAGGTGATACCGATGGCGATGGTGAACTTGATGTTACCGAAATATGGGTTTATACAGGGATATATACTATCAATCAAGATGATATAGATCTCGGATTAGTTAAAAACCAGGCTACAGCTGAAGGTACAGCGCCTGATACTACCGTAGTTAGTGATCTATCTGATGAAAGCAGTGTGCTAGAAGATGATCCAACAATTGTAGATCTATGTCAAGATCCAGCAATTGCAATAGTGAAAACTGGAATCTTTAATGACGAAAACCAAAATGATTGTGCCGATGTTGATGAGACTATCAGTTACACCTTTGCCGTAACAAATGAAGGTAATGTGAGCTTAAGTTTTGTTGAAGTTACAGATCCACTATTGGGAGGTCCTATTGCAGGACCGGATAGTGGTGATACTGATGGCGATGGCGAACTTGACGTAACAGAAACTTGGATCTATTCAGGAACTTACACAATTACTCAAGAGGATATAGATGCTGGAGAAGTAGTTAATCAAGCTACAGCAAAAGCAAATGACCCAACGGGTAATCCTGTTTCCGATCTTTCAGATGAGAGCAGTGTCCTTGAAGATGATCCAACAATTGTAGATCTATGTCAAGATCCAGCAATTGCAATAGTGAAAACAGGTATATTCAATGATGAGAACCAGAACGACTGTGCTGATGTGGATGAAACAATCAGCTATACTTTCACTGTTACCAATGAGGGCAACGTAAGCTTGAGTAGTGTAGTCGTAACCGATCCATTAATCACTACCATTACTGGACCAACAGGAGACACTGATGGTGATGGTGAACTTGATGTTACTGAGACTTGGATATATACGGGAACTTATGCAATTACACAGATTGATATAGATGCTGGCGAGGTTATTAACCAAGCTACAGCTGAAGGCACAGCACCTGATACTACAGTAGTTAGTGATCTATCTGATGAAAGCAGCGTTCTTGAAGACGACCCAACTGTAATTGCCCTATGCCAGAATCCAATTATAGCACTTATCAAAACTGGAGTTATTAATGATACAAATGGTAATGGATGTGCAGATGTTGGTGAAACTATCGAGTATAGCTTTAAAGTGTTCAACCTTGGAAATGTTACATTATCAAATGTAACTGTAACCGATCCATTGGTGACAGTAGCAGGAGGTCCTATTACCTTACTGCCAGGAGCAACAGACGGAACATCGTTTACAGCTATCTATACTATCACGCAAAGTGATATTGATGCTGGATTTGTTGAGAACCAAGCTACAGCAACTGGTAATGATCCATCAGGAAATTCTGTAAGTGACCTATCTGATGATGATAGTGAGTTTGAAGATGATCCAACGCTTACCGAGCTTTGTCAAAACCCTGCTATTGCATTAATAAAAGTAGGTGTTCCTAATGATGAAAACGGTAACGGATGTGCTGATGTTGGTGAAACCATATTATACAGCTTCAGTGTTAAAAACACCGGAAACGTTGCTCTGACTAATGTAATAGTAACAGATCCACTGGTAAATGTTGTAGGGGGACCAATCAACCTAGCCGCTGGAGAAGAGGATACAATGACTTTCACTGCTGTATATACAATAACTCAAAGTGACGTAGATACTGGCTTTATTGAAAATCAAGCTACGGCTGAAGGTCTTGCACCAAACGGTGATTCAGTATCTGATCAGTCAGATAACAACAGTTATTTTGAAAATGATCCAACTGTAACAGATCTTTGTCAGAACCCATCTATTTCATTAGAAAAAACTGGTGTATTCAACGATGAGAATGGAAATGGATCAGCTGATGTTGGAGAAACTATTTCCTATGCATTTACTGTAACCAATACTGGAGACGTGACATTGTATAATATAATGATAACAGACCCATTGCCAGGTATTGAAATCTTTGGAGGGCCTATAGCACAATTGGAGCCAGGTGAAGTAGACAGTACTACATTTACTGCTACCTACGTTATTAATGACCAAGATATAGGTAATGGAGAGGTTGTAAACCAAGCCACTGTAACTGGAGAAGATATAGACGGAAATGTTGTAGAGGATGATTCTGATGATCCAACTGATCTTACAAATAATGATAACAACGGTGATGGTGAACCTGATGATCCAACAGTAGTTACACTTCCTTTTGTATTGGATACTACTTTTGAAATATTCAACGGTATTACACCTAACGGTGATGGACTAAATGATTACTTCCAGATTGTTGGAATTGAGAATTGGCCAAATAATAACGTGAAGATATTTAACAGATGGGGCGTATTGGTCTTTGAAACAGACGGATATGGAGGTTCAGACGGAAAACAGAATGTTTTCAGAGGTATTTCTGAAGGACGTGTAACTATTCAACAGAATGAAGAGTTGCCTACAGGTACATACTTCTACATTCTTACCTTCCCAGCAGATAACCCTGGTAAGGCTGACTATACAGGATACTTATATATTAACAGATAGAAAAATCAAAAAAATTCCTGGGAGGAAATTCCCTCCCAGGATTAAAAATACATAACTATGAAACACAGTTATCTAACGCTAATAATTTTGATTTTACTTGGCACGTTTTCAAGTAAAGCGCAGCAGGATCCACAGTACACACAATATATGTACAATACGCAGGTGGTAAACCCTGCATATGCCGGAAATCGTGAAGCCTTAAGCTTTGGTTTACTCTACCGAACTCAATGGGTCAATTTTGGTGATGGAGCACCCAATACAGGTACCTTTACTGTAAATTCGCCAATAGCCAGTAATATGGGTTTAGGTCTATCTGTGGTAAATGACCGCATAGGTCCAGCAGTAGAAACCAATTTTAATATAGATTATTCCTATAGTATTAATACCTCTGAAACCGGAAAAGTATCTTTTGGTCTTAAAGCAGGTTTAGACATACTAGATGTTGATTTTTCTAAATTGAACATTTACGATTCTAATGATCCATATTTTCAAGAAAATAATATAGACAATAAGCTTCAGCCACAAATAGGTGCTGGTGTTTACTATAATACGGAGAAATTTTATGTAGGTCTTTCGGTTCCTAATTTCTTGACCACAAAACATTTTGATACCGGTAGCATAGAAAACACTCAAGTGGAAACCACTGCCGCAGAACGTATGCACTATTTCTTGATTGCAGGTTATGTGTTTAATCTTAGTGACAACTTAAAGTTCAAGCCAGCTACGCTTTTCAAAATGGTAAGTGGTTCACCGTTACAGGCAGATGTGTCGGCAAACTTTCTCTTATATGATAAAGTTACCCTTGGAGCAGCCTATAGATGGAGCGCTGCAATGAGTGGACTGGTAGGTTTTCAAGCTACCGACAATATATTTATAGGGTTTGCTTATGACTATCAAACAACAGATATTGAGGCCTATAGTGATGGTTCGTATGAAGTTATGCTTCGCTTTGAATTGTTCAACAGACCAGAACGAGTGCTAACACCAAGATTCTTCTAAAAAATAAAGACTATGAATACAATAGTACGTAACATATTTATTTTCGCAATGGTGGTTTTAACCTCCGGCAGCGTCCTTTCACAAAAAAAGGATATCGCAAAAGCAAATAAAGAATTTGACAAATTTGCCTACATAGATGCCCGTGAAATCTATTTAAAAGTAGTAGAAGACGGGTACGAATCTGCAGAGATTTTCAAGAAACTAGGCGACACTTATTATTTCAATAGTGATTATACTAACGCTGCAAAATGGTATGATAAACTTGTTAATCAGTTTCCTGATCAAACTGAGGCCGAATATTATTATCGGGCAGCTCAATCTTTAAAAAGTTTAGGAAAATATACCGAATCTGATGCCTTAATGAATGATTATATTTCTAAAGGAGGCAAGGGTCTTGTGATAAAAACGTATGAGGATGATCCTAACTATTTAAAAAGTACAGTTTTTAAATCAAGAGATTTTACGCTAGATAAGGTAGGGATCAACTCATCTACTTCAGATTTTGGGGCTTCTTTCTATGGAAAGGATAATATAGTATACGCTTCTGCATCAAGAACAGATGGAACAAAGGTTTATGAATGGACAAACCAACCTTTTTTAGATTTGTTTATAGCCGAACGAGACTCCACGGGACAACTTTCAAATTCAATGCCTTTAGGCGGAGACATTAACACACCTTACCATGAGTCCTCAACTGCTTTTACAAAAGATGGTATGACAGTTTACTTTACTAGAAATAACTTTTTAGATGGTAAAAAAGGAAAGGACAAAAACAAAACAATTCGCTTAAAACTATATAAAGCTACAAAAACAGGAGAGTATAACTGGACAAATATTGTTGAGCTTCCTTTCAACAGTAAGGAATATTCAGTTGCACACCCTGCGTTAAGTCCAGATGGGAAAAGATTATATTTTTCTTCCGATATGCCTGGTACCAATGGTATGTCTGATCTTTGGTATGTTGACATTCTTGGCAATGATAAATATGGAGTGCCAGTAAATCTAGGCCCCGAAATAAATACAGAAGCTAGAGAATCATTTCCTTTTATTAGCGAAAATAACAATCTGTATTTCTCTAGTGATGGTCGTTCAGGCCTTGGAGGTTATGATATTTTTGTAACTCCACTTGATAAAGATGGAAAACCAGGTAAAATTACAAACCTTGGCTCTCCCACTAACAGTGCTAAGGATGATTTCGGTTTCATTATAAATGAAAATGATCGTATCGGTTACGTTACCTCAAATAGAGGTGGAGATAGAGGTAGTATCGATGACGACATCTATCTGGTAAAAGAAATTTGTTCTATCACAATTCAAGGAAAAGTGTTTGACAAAGAAACTAAAGATCCTTTGCCAGGAGCACAGGTAAGCTTATTGGATGAGAACAATCAATTGGTAAGTCAAACTACTGCTGAAAATGATGGGACATATAGTTTTGTTGGAGATTGCGGAACCCAATATACTGTTAGAGGGGTAAAAGAAGGGTACAGGCCTTATGAAAAAATCATTGAAACTCCAATGCTATCTGGTATAGTAGATGTGCCGTTACCATTAGAGAGAATTGGCCCATGCCCTCCAAACGACTTAGGCTGTAAGTTGAACCTTCAACCAATCTATTTCGATTTCGATAAATCAAATATTCGTCCAGATGCGGAAATAGAATTGGCTAAAATTCTTGCCGCAATGCGAGAGTATCCAGAATTGATTATTCATATTGAATCTCACACAGATTCTCGTGGTAATGATAATTATAATATGGCTCTTTCAGAACGTCGTGCACAATCTACACTTAAATGGTTGGTTGGCAAAGGCATTGACGCTAATAGACTTACTGCAAAAGGATACGGAGAATCGCAACTTGTTAACCAATGTTCAAATGGAGTGCCTTGTACTTCAGAAGAACATCAACTTAACAGAAGATCAATGTTTATTATAAAGAATTAATTAACCAAGTTAAGTTATCTTAAAGCGTTCAATACTTGCTATTGAGCGCTTTTTGCTTTTAAAACATTTTCGCTTTTCGTACTTTTGAGCCAAAAGGGCTACTAATGGAAGAAGAAAGAGTAATTCTCGTAAACGAACAGGATGAGAAAATTGGGTTGATGCCCAAACAGGAAGCACATGAAAAAGGGGTTCTTCACCGTGCATTTTCTGTTTTTATTTTTAACAACAACAATGAACTAATGCTGCAGCAACGCGCCCTTCATAAATACCATTCACCAGGACTTTGGACAAATACGTGCTGCAGTCATCAGCGCGATGGAGAGTCATCGCTTGAGGCTGGAAAACGAAGACTTTCTGAAGAAATGGGTTTTGTCACAGATTTGAAAGAAACAACCTCATTTATATATAAAGCACCTTTTGATAATGGTCTTACAGAGCATGAGCTAGACCATATTCTTATCGGTAATTTTGAGGGAACACCCAACATCAATAAAGAAGAAGTAGCTTCGTGGAAATGGATGGACCTGGAAGAAGTAAAAAAAGATATTAAAATCAACCCCAAAATTTATACAGCTTGGTTTAAAATCATTTTTGATAAATTTTACCAACATCTCCTGGTATGAGTCTCACCGTCTATAGAAAAGCACACTTCAACGCAGCGCACAGACTTTTTAAAAAAGAATGGGATGATGCTAAAAACCTTGAGGTATTTGGAAAATGCAGCAATCCTAATTATCACGGCCATAATTATGAATTGGAAGTAGGTGTTTCGGGTGAAATTGATCCAGAAACTGGTTTTTTGATAGACCTCAAAATTTTAAGTGACATAATAAAGGAAGAGGTTGAAGATTGCTTTGACCATAAAAACTTAAACATCGAAGTTCCAGAATTTAAAAACCTCAATCCAACAGTTGAAAATATAGCTGTGGTAATTTGGAATAAAATAAGGAATCGAATTGATTCAAATTACGGTATTTCGGTAAAACTTTATGAAACGCCGCGTAACTTTGTTTTTTATAACGGTAATTGATGATTACAATTTCACCCTTATATCCTTTAAAATTTCAACCAATACTTAAACAAAAAGTATGGGGAGGTAATAAATTGCAGGAGTTACTGGAGAAAAACGCCAAAGGGAATGTTGGGGAAAGCTGGGAAATTTCTGGAGTTGAAGAAAATATTTCTAAAATTGCAAATGGTCCCCTCAGAGGAAATACACTTAATTGGGCCTTAAAAAATTATAAGGAAAAGTTGGTGGGGGAAAGTGTATATAAAAATTTCGGGAATCAGTTTCCACTTTTATTCAAATTTATAGACGCTCGCGAAGACCTTTCCGTTCAAGTTCATCCAGATGATTTATTAGCGAAAGCCAGACACAATTCCTTCGGAAAAACTGAAATGTGGTATATCCTCGATGTTGAAAAGAATGGTAAACTCATCATTGGCTTTAATCAACCAATGGATAAAAAAAAGTATTTGCATTCTCTTTCTGAAAATAAAATAACTGAAATTTTGAATGTTGAAGCCGTGAAGAAAGGTGACGCTTTTCTTCTTAAACCCGGAACCGTGCATGCCATTGGCGCAGGCGTTTTATTGGCAGAAATTCAACAAACTTCAGATATTACCTATAGAATTTATGATTGGGACAGGCCCGATACTAACGGACAATTACGTGAGCTGCACACAGATTTGGCGTTGGAAGCCTTAGACTTTAATCCGCCAAATTCCAAACTCAACTATTCCGACGTAAAAAACTCCCCTTCAACAATCGGGATTACTGACTTCTTTGCTGTAAATAAATTAGTGCTTTCTGAAAATTATGTTAAAGACTTGGAAGAAGTACCTTCATTTACCGTCTATATGTGCTTGGAAGGAAGCGCTGTTATTGAAACCGATGATTATTCTGAAGAAATCAACAAAGGCGAAACAGTTTTAATTCCCGCACAAATACCAGAACTAAAATTCAATACAAATTCAGCTTCGTTTTTAGAAGTGTACATTCCTTAAATGTTCGTACCTTTGCCGAAATTATAAAATTTACAACAAATTAAAAAATACCGCTTTAGCGGGAAAAATTATGGCAAACGTAAGAGATTTAAAAAAAGATATCAACTATGTTTTGGGTGATATTATTGAAGCAGTTTACATTTGGGAGCTGACCAATGCAGACAAAGACAATAAAAAGGCCGAAGCTATTATAGATGAAGCTATCGTTACTTTTGATGATTTAATTACAAAAGTGAATCAAAAAGATGTTGAAAATAAAAAGAAGCATTTTAAAGCCATAAACACCGAACTTGAAGAGCGCGGCAGAAAGCTTATTGACAAAATAAACGCCCTATAAGAGGGTATCTTCATTTTTACGCTTTACAATAAAAGACTCCAATTCCTTACCGTATTTGGAGTCTTTTATTTTTGGTGCTAAAGAATTATACACAGTATCTAGATATTTCACGCTAGAATTGTAAGCTTCACTTAAAATCAAATATGGAGCTACCTCATATTCCTTGTTATTTAGCGCAAAATTGATTGTAGTTAAATATTTACTTGAAATAAGCGCTTGTTGTTTACGATTTAATTCTAATTCTAACGAATCGTTATTCTTCTTTACTTTCTTGTAACGTTGCTCAATATATTCAAGGTTTTTTGCTACGTAACGTTGTTTCAGTTTATCGTACTCCTTTAAAATACTATCATTGGTAGAGCCTTTCACAGTTGCTGCACTTCCGAAGTTTTTTAAATTTGTTTGAATATTTAAAGCCCCATTTTCACCAAAAAAAATAATGCGATCATCGCGAAGACTTCCATCCTTCAACCGTACGTACAGATAATAAATTTCTGGGCTTTCCACTTTTTCAGAAAAGGAGAAATTTGAATTCCCGTCCACTATTACAGAATCTACGGTAACCAATACCGTATCCTCAAATTTCTGTAGTAGCAGGGTACCTTTTTTAAGCCCTTTAACAGTTCCGGTAAGATTCATTTTTTCCGTATCAGCTGAACAGCCTATCAAAGTCAGCAATATTATGGCAATGAAAAGAAAATAGCGCATTTTGTGATTTTTAAAAATTCAAACCTAACCTAAAAAATAGCTTCAGTTTGTAAAGGTGCAAAGATGGATATTTTTTTTAAATATTTATGCGCCAGAAGCCAATTGCATTAAAACCGTACACAAAATTGCTGCCACCGTACCAATGGCATAGCCAAACACAGCCAGAAGAACCCCAACGGTTGCCAATGAAGGGTGAAAGGCAGATGCTACAATTGGTGCAGATGCCGCGCCACCAACATTTGCTTGGCTTCCCACGGCTAAAAAGAAATAGGGTGCACGAATCATTTTTGCAATAAAAATCATTAATCCTGCATGAACAGCCATCCAAACCAAACCGATAACAATAAGCCACATGTTATCGAAAATAAGGGTCAAGTCCATTTTCATACCTATACTCGCTACCAAAATGTAAATAAACACGCTTCCATACTTGCTTGCGCCAGCACCTTCATAAGCTCTTAGTTTTGTAAAGGAAAGCAATACGCCAATAATTGTGGTTATAGTTATCATCCAAAAGAAGCTGGAATCCAGAAATGTAAATATATTGCGCGTTATCCCTTTGGGAATACCATCTACCACCGAAGTGAAATAGGCGCTTAAAAAATCTGCGCCAAAATGTGCAAAACTTACTGTTCCAAAAGCAATGGCTGCCAGAATCATCAAGTCGGTCAGGCTTGGGTTTCTATCAACACTTTTGGCATAATCTGAAACCTTGTCCTTCAAGTTCTCTATCGCCGAGGTATCTGCTTTCAACCATTTATCGATTTTTGCGGACTTCCCAATTCCGAAAAGAATGACGGCCATCCAAATATTCGCTACTACAATGTCCACAAATACCATCCCGCCATACAATTTTTGGTTGTAACCGTAAATTTCAAGCATTGCGGTTTGGTTTGCTCCTCCACCAATCCAACTTCCTGCAAGTGTAGAGAGACCGCGCCATACAGCGTCGGCACCTTCACCACCTACGGCTTCGGGATGAATGCTGCCCACTATCAAAACTGCCAAAGGACCTCCAAGGACAATGCCTACGGTTCCTGCAAAAAACATAATTAAGGCTTTAGGCCCCAGGTTGAGCACGCCTTTCAAATCTATGCTCAACGTCATCAACACCAATGCAGCAGGTAGCAAATATCGGCTAGACATGTAGTACAAACTAGTACTGCCCTTAGTGGCTTCACCAGTTTCCGAAACTGTAGTCCATTCTGGAGAAATTACTCCAGCGGTAGTCAATAAGGCCGGTAGAAAATAGGCCATAAAAAGAGCAGGTACAATCCCGTAGAATTTTTTCCAAAAACCTTCCTCGCGTGAAGAGGTATAAAAAATGAAGCCAAGGGCTATCATTAAAATACCAAAAACAATGGTATCATTGGTAAAAAGGGGGGTGGTGTCCTTTATAAGTTCGGTAGTTGTATCTTGCATTTTTGATGGTTTTGACGCAAAATACAATTATTTTTTAATTTGGATTATTTTTTAATGAATTCACTTATAACGGTAATTAATTTAGGGGTTACAGGCAGATTATAAATGTTATAGGATTTGCTGTTTTCCAAATCATTTCCTTCTATTTCTTTTAAAACATGGTTCATGTTCTCAATAATTTCATACTGCGAGTTGGGTTTAGCATTCCTTAGCAGTTCAGCTTCAGAAATCTGTACTTGAATATCTTTTTCGCCATTGATTATGAGAACCGGTATATTCAATTTGGTAATTTCAATCTGGGGGTCATACTGCATCCAGGTAAATATAAAGGGTTGTATTTCCTTTCTAAAAATTGAAGCTAATCCCGGACTATAATTATAAGCTATTCCATTGGCACGTAAATCATCAAAGGAAGTGCGGGCATTATCTACCAATCCCGGAGCTTGTTCAGCCAATTGAGCAACAATAACATCATCAATTTCCTGTCCGGCTCCCGCAATGGAAACAAAACCATCTGCACCATTTTGTGCGGCCACCATTCCCACAAGCGAGCCTTGACCATGACCTATGATGTATATTTTTGAAAAGCGTTCGTCTTTTTTAAAATGCTCCAGTATTGCAGCTGCATCTTCAATAAAATGATCAAACCGAATGTTTTTTTCATTTAGCGACCGCAGCTTCATTTGTTTTACAAGTCTTTTATCATATCGAAAGGAGGCTATATTGTTCTCATAAAGACCTTCTGCCAAAAACTTTAGGGAATTGTTCACCATCATTTGTTGGTTGCCGTTTCGGTCCGTGGGGCCACTATCGCCAACAATTATTGCCAATGCAGGCTTTTCATCAGTTTGAGGAACTATAAGCGTTCCTTCAATCAAGGGTGTAATGTTTAATTCTTCCGAGTTATATTTCTTGTTTTGAGCCGAAGCAATTCCGAAGAGTAAAAGAAAAATTATAAGAATGTTTTTCATCAATGACCTTTTAAAATGCTATTTAATTGCAAAGCTTAAACAGAGAAATTGTGGGTATATTGTTTTTTAGCAACGCTATTTAAATTTTAAAGTATTTCTAAATGTAAAGATTTCTTTTGAACTGATGTTTGTTGTTTAATTTAAAAAATTTTAAATCAGTTTTAAAAATAGGAAGCTATCTTTGCCCAATATTGAAATGTTTTTTCAGTATAAAAATTATCTACGATGAAAAAAATTATAATAGCATTATTGATTTGTGCAGCTTCAAATAGTTTGACAGCAGCAGAATACTGGGGAAAAACGGGTCACAGAGTTGTGGGTGAGATTGCCGAAAACTATTTGAGCAAAAAGGCAGATAAGGAAATTTCAAAATTGCTGAATGGGCATTCATTGGCATTTGTGGCAAATTACGGCGATGATATTAAAAGTGATCGCCAGTATGATTCTTACAAGCCGTGGCATTATGTAAACTTTCCCTTTGGTGAAAAATATGAAACGCATCCCCAAAGTGAACATGGCGATATTATTCAAGGAATAGAAAAGTGTATTTCCGTTTTAAAAGATGTCAATAGTAGAAAAGAGGATAAAATCTTTTATTTAAAAATGCTTGTTCACTTTATGGGCGATCTTCACCAACCGCTTCATATTGGTTTGGAAGATGATAAAGGGGGTAATGATTTTCAAGTGCGCTGGTTTAATGATGGCACTAATCTTCATACCGTATGGGACTACAAAATGATTGATTTTTATGATATGTCTTATACCGAATTAGCTGCAAACACCGATGTGCTTTCAAAAGAACAAATAGCACAGATTAAAAAAGGCAATCTTTTGGACTGGATGTACGAAAGCCGTGCATTATGTGAGAATATTTATGCAAATACAGAAATTGGTGAGAAACTTGGTTATGAATATATGTATAAGTATATGGATACGTTGCGTTTTCAACTTCAAAAAGGAGGAATCCGCTTAGCCAAAGTTTTAAATGAAATTTTCAGTTAGTTAAAATACCTTTTAGTTAGGTATATAAATACGCCCAATAGATTAACCCAAATTGTAACGGAAGGCGTAGAATAAGTACCCATTTTGGTAATTTCATGGCTGCTTCTTTATTTTGAAGCATATAAATATGCACGGGTATAAAAGCAATAAGCATAATAATTATTCCCCAGGCAGCTTCTTCTTGGGTGTTTTTATTCATTATCATAAATCCTAAGATCATTTCAGCAACTCCACTCAACATCACTAAAGTGCTGTGCGCAGGAATATAGGGAGGGATAATGCGTTCGTACATTTTCGGTTTGCGGAAGTGATTCATTCCTGCAAGTACATAAAGAACTCCCATTAAATATTGATGCCAAGGTAACATAGTTTTTTTTAAGCTTTAAAAGTAATCTTTTTGAAGGTTTTGTCAAGCTTGAACCTATTAAAAAGTGAAAGCCTCCCTTGTTTAGAAGGAAGGCTTTCTTTTTTAAATAATTAAATATGAGAAAAAATTACTCTTTAATCAAGCGTTTCACAGTGCTTGCATTGTCACCAATAATCTGAACAACGTAAACTCC
>CETR01052142.1_pt1 | contig 13180 bp, 18 predicted proteins | sample 531281 | NCBI WGS metagenome assembly CETR01 (sample SAMEA2622568, study PRJEB7988) | marine metagenome | biome: marine biome (ENVO:00000447); feature: mesopelagic zone (ENVO:00000213); material: "saline water (ENVO:00002010), including plankton (ENVO:xxxxxxxx)" | depth 696 m
GAGGAAGAAGAAGCACCAGTCGCGGAGAAGGCTACCGAAGCAATCCCAGCTGGGGCTGTAGAAGAGGAATTAACAGAGTCACCGGCAGAAGAGGCGTCAAGCGCGGAGACAGTTACCGAAGAAATCCCAGCTGAAGCTGTAGAGGTGGAATCAATAGATTCGCTGAAACAAGAAGCGTCTGCTGAAAAGAATAAAGAGGAATCTTGATATGGCCAAATCTTCAATAATTGCCAGAGAAAAAAAGCGTGAACGTACTGTTCAAAAGTACGCGGATAGGCGTGCAGCGCTGAAAGCCATTTTGAAAGACGTAAATGCGACTGATGACGAAAAATGGGAATCTCATGTGAAGTTACAGAAACTTCCACGGGATTCTAGTCCAGTTCGCCAGCAACGTCGCTGCAGGATCACGGGTCGAGCTCATGGTGTTTATCGGAAATTTGGTCTTTGTCGTAACAAACTGCGTGAAGTTGCAATGCGCGGAGACGTGCCTGGCTTGACCAAAGCCAGTTGGTAGTTGGGAGAAGATATATGAGCATGTCAGATCCTATTGCAGATTTTTTGACCCGTATTCGCAACGCACAGATGGCAAAATTACCCACGGTAAGCTGCCCGTCTTCCAAGATTAAGGTGGCTATCAGCAAGGTGCTGGAGGATGAGGGCTATATAACCAGTTACACCACCAATGAAGATGACGGCAAGCCGGTTCTCAGCGTTAACCTTAAATACCTTAAAGGTAAGCCTGTCATCGAAGAGATCAAGAGAGGCAGCCGACCGGGTTTGCGAGACTACAAGGGAGCAGACAATTTACCGAAAAATCGAGCCGGATTGGGTATCACTATTCTTTCCACTAACAAGGGTTTGATGACTGACAAACAGGCAGAGGCTGCCGGTATTGGTGGTGAGGTACTTTGCACCGTTTTCTAAAGGTGTACTAAAAAATTAGGAAAGAGTGATAAAGCAATGTCCAGAATAGCAAATGCCCCAGTAACCGTACCAAAAGGGGTTGAAACAACATTAACCGATTCGCAGATCTCGGTTAAAGGAAACAAGGGGAACCTAATTTTACCCTTGCATAACCTAGTGGCGGTTGCGCAGGATGGCGAGGAGCTTAAGGTTTTGGCAAAGGATGATTCTCGTGAAGCAAGCGCTATAGCGGGCACCTTCCGTTCGCTCATTAATAATATGGTTGTGGGAGTTACTGAAGGTTTCCAAAAAAAACTGGAACTACAGGGCGTTGGTTATCGTGCGAAGGCCCAAGGGAAAAAAATTAATCTAACTGTTGGATTTTCCCATCCTATAGATTATGAATTGCCCGAAGGAATTACAGCTGAAACTCCTTCGCAGACTGAAATTGTGATCTCCGGTACTGACAAACAGCTAGTTGGCCAAGTAGCGGCGGAGATCCGTGAGTTTCGTCCACCCGAGCCGTATAAAGGTAAGGGAATTCGCTACGTTGATGAACATGTATACAGAAAAGAAGCGAAGAAGAAATAGGGCTTAAGGTATGAGTGCTAAGAAAACTGCACGCTTGCGCAGAGCGAAGCGCGGAAGAGCAAAGATAAACGAACTTCGGATGAATCGTCTTTGCGTGTTCCGTTCGCCGAAGCATATCTATGCTCAGATTATTTCTGCTACCGGTAGCGAAGTTCTGGTAAGTGCTTCGACATTAGAAAAGAGCAATAAATCCGGTGCTACTGGGAATATCGATGCCGCCGGTAAGATTGGTAAACTGATTGCTGAACGAGCAAAGAAAGCCGGAATCGAGAAGGTTGCATTTGATCGTTCAGGGTATGCGTATCATGGTCGTGTCAAGGCACTGGCAGAGGCTGCGCGAGAGAGCGGACTGGAATTTTAAAGGTTGAAATATGGCATTTAAAAAAGACGAATCGGGTAAAAACGAAGAAGGCCTGCAGGAAAAACTGATTCAAGTTAATCGTGTCGCCAAGGTGGTAAAAGGTGGTCGTATTTTTGGTTTCACAGCTCTGACTGCTGTTGGCGATGGTAACGGACGTGTAGGCTTTGGTCGCGGTAAGGCGCGGGAGGTTCCACTTGCAATTCAAAAAGCGATGGAATCCGCGCGTCGAAATATGATTACTGTGAATCTAGATGGACATACGCTGCAATACCCGGTCAAGTCTCGTCATGGAGCTTCAAAGGTTTACATGCAGCCGGCCTCTGAAGGCACTGGCGTAATCGCCGGTGGTGCGATGCGCGCAATCTTGGAATTGGCTGGAGTGCAAAACGTTCTGGCAAAGTGCTATGGGTCTACTAATCCGGTGAATGTTGTACAGGCCACATTCAAGGGGCTGCGCGATATGCGTTCACCGGAAGATGTAGCTGTAAAACGCGGTAAGACTGTAGAAGAAATCTTAGGTTAGTGGTCCATTAAAAAAAAGGTTTAGGACAATGACTAAAGGAAAACAAACAGTCAAAGTAACACTGCTAAAAAGCCCAATCGGCACCTTGCCTAGGCACAAGTTGTGCTTACAAGGGTTGGGTCTGCGTCGAGTGCACCAGTCTGTGGAGGTTGAAGACACTCCGGCAGTTAGAGGTATGATCGACAAGATTAGTTATATGCTAGCAGTAGACTAAGGAAATTCAGATGCAATTGAACAATTTAAGCCCAGCTCCAGGTAGCACCAAGACGAGCAAACGTGTTGGCCGAGGTATGGGCAGTGGTTGGGGTAAAACCTGTGGTTCTGGCCACAAGGGTCAGAAATCGCGCAGCGGAGGAACGGTTAAGCCAGGCTTTGAAGGTGGCCAGATGCCGCTCCAGATGCGTTTACCCAAGTACGGATTCAGTTCCCGCGTTGGACGAAGTACCGCGCAAATCCGTACTGCAGAATTGAACAAAGTAGATGGTGGTACTGTCAGTCTTGAATCCCTTCGAAAGGCCGGATTGATAACGGCTAGGATCAAGCGAGTGAAAGTCATGCTCTCAGGTAATGTTACCCGGAAATTAACGGTGAACGGGATTAGAGTCAGCAAGGGCGCTAAAGAAGCGATTGAGAATGCTGGTGGCAAAGTTGTCGAGGCTCCGATTGCTCAAAAAGCGGCCAAACTAGTCAAGAAAAAGACCGAAAAAGTAGAGGTGGATGTGGATAAAGCTTCAACCGAAGCAGAATCCTTGGAAGAACCCAAGCCACAAGCTGCCCCAGATGAAGCGTAAGCGTTTAGCTAAGAACTATGGCAAATAGACCCAACTTAAATCCTGAAAACATTGGCGCTGGCCTCGGTGAATTGAAGGCGCGTCTGTTGTTTTTGCTATTTGCCATTTTTGTCTATCGAATTGGTACACATATCCCTGTTCCTGGAATTGATCCGCTGCAGTTGAATGCATTTTTTAATCAGAACGAAGGGACTTTTGCAGGAATGTTTAACATGTTTTCAGGTGGTGCGTTGGAACGAATGAGTATCGTCGCACTCGGGATCATGCCATATATTTCAGCCTCGATCATTATGCAGTTATTAACGGCGGTTAGTCCGCAGCTGGACCAGTTAAAGAAGGAAGGAGAGTCCGGGCGACGCAAGATTACTCAGTACACGCGTTATGGGGCATTAGTGTTGGCGACTGTCCAGGCTACCGGGATGACTGTCGGTCTTTTATCACCGATGGCATACAATCCGGGGTTAGCGTTTAATCTGACAGCTATAATCTCTCTAGTAACGGGTGCCATATTTTTAATGTGGCTCGGGGAGCAAATTACAGAAAAAGGGGTTGGTAACGGAATATCGATGCTGATTTTTGCAGGCATTGTCGCCGGATTTCCAGCTGCAGTCGGGTCCTCATTAACTCAGGCTTACGAAGGTCAGATCAACGGAGTATTACTGCTTGTGGTCGGGATCATAGCCATAGGCGTGGTGGCATGTATCGTCTACGTGGAACGAGGCCAACGGCGTATCACCGTCAACTATGCTAAGCGACAGCAGGGCAGGAAACTCTATCAGGCCCAAGCCAGTCATTTACCATTAAAGATTAACATGGCCGGGGTGATTCCGGCGATCTTTGCCAGCTCAATTCTACTTTTTCCGGCTTCGTTGGGTCAGTGGTTCGGTCAGTCTGAAGGGTCTGAATGGCTCCAAGACATGGCCTTATTAATTGGCCCGGGACAGCCACTGTACATAATTATTTTTAGCGCGATGATCATCTTCTTCTGCTTCTTCTATACTGCGCTGGTATTCAATCCTCGTGATGTAGCGGAAAATTTAAAGCGATCTGGTGCCTTTATTCCTGGAATTCGTCCAGGAGAGCAAACAGCAAAATATATCGATGCTGTCATTACGCGACTTACGATGTTTGGCGCCATTTACATTACCCTTGTCTGTCTGCTTCCGAATTTTATGCAGTTGTTGGCCAACGTGCCTTTTAATCTTGGTGGTACGGCATTACTTATTTCTGTGGTAGTAACCATGGATTTCTGGTCTCAAGTGCAATCTCACCTGATGTCTCATCAATACGATTCGTTGATGAAGAAATCAAAACTAGGAAACTATGGAAGGAGCGGTATCTAGTTGTCAGCTAGAGGATTTATACGATGAAAGTTAGAGCATCAGTAAAGAAAATTTGTCGAAATTGTAAGGTCATTCGACGCAACGGTTCAGTTCGAGTTATTTGTAGCGCCGAACCTCGACACAAGCAGCGTCAGGGCTAGACTCAAAAAGATAAGAATGGAGTAAATCTATGGCACGTATTGCTGGGGTAAATATACCAGACAATAAACATATTGTGATTTCGCTTCGCTATGTCTATGGCATTGGTTCAACTAGGGCCAAGAAAATATGTGAGGCAACTGGCGTCGAACCATCTGCTAAAACGAGTGAGCTAAGTCCTGAACAGCTCGATGAGATTCGGGCGGAAGTGACTAAAGTCCCCACCGAGGGTGATTTGCGCCGCGAAGTATCGATGAATATTAAGCGCTTGATGGATCTCGGTTGTAACCGTGGCATCCGTCACCGACGTTCGCTGCCGGTTAGGGGTCAACGCACTAAGACTAATGCCCGTACCCGCAAGGGACCACGCAAGCCGATCAGGAAATAATGAATCATGGCTATAGCTAAACCTACTAAGAAGAAAGAGCGAACAAATGTCCTCGACGGAATTGCCTTTATTCACGCAACTTTTAATAACACGATTATTACTATTACCGATCGACAGGGAAATACGTTGGCATGGGCTACTGCCGGTGGTTCTGGTTTCCGTGGTTCTCGGAAGAGCACCCCCTTTGCAGCTCAGGTAGCTGCTGAAAAGGCAGGCAAAGCAGCGATAGATCTCTACGGTCTGAAGAATCTAGAAGTAAAAATAAATGGCCCTGGTCCAGGTCGCGAGTCAGCTGTACGCGCACTAAACGGTTGTGGTTTGAAAGTCAGCAACATCACTGACGTAACTCCCATTCCACACAATGGTTGTCGACCGCCCAAGAAACGGCGTGTGTAAAAAGGAGATATAAGTATGGCCCGTTATTTAGGCCCAAAATGTAAACTATCTCGTCGAGAAGGAACTGATTTGTTCTTGAAGAGTGGCGTACGCCCTATTGACAGCAAATGTAAGGCTGACGTGATTCCTGGACAACACGGTCAACGACGTAGCCGGCTATCTGATTATGGGATGCAACTTCGCGAAAAGCAGAAAGTACGACGTACTTACGGAGTGCTGGAAAGACAGTTCCGCGGTTATTACAAAGAAGCCGCTCGCCAGAAAGGAGTTACTGGTGAAAATTTACTGCAATTGCTTGAATGCCGTCTAGACAACGTAGTTTATCGAATGGGGTTTGGATCTACCCGCGCCGAAGCACGACAACTAGTATCACACAAAGCTATTAGTGTTAATGGTGATTTAGTCAATATTCCTTCCCATCAGGTTTCGGAAGGCGACGTCGTTGCAGTGCGGCAAAAATCGAAAGAACAGTTACGAATTAAATCTGCGATGGATTTAGCTGCTCAGCGCAATGAGATTGATTGGATCTCGGTAGACACTGGCAAAATGGAAGGCCAATTTGCTCGTAGACCAGATCGGGCTGACCTGTCGCCTGAAATCAATGAAAATCTGATCGTCGAACTCTATTCCAAGTAGAGATAATCATATAGAGGGTGTATTACATGCAAATTTCTTTATCAGACTTTCTCACGCCACAAGTGATCCATGTTGATGAACTTGACAAGTATCATTCTAGGGTGGTCCTAGAGCCGCTAGAAAGGGGCTTTGGGCACACTTTGGGTAATGCACTGCGCCGAATCTTGCTTTCATCCATGCCTGGATGCGCTGTCGAGGAGGTCCAAATTAATGGTGTTGTTCACGAATACAGCACTATAGAAGGAGTGCGTGAAGACGTCATTGAAATTCTTCTAAACCTCAAAATGGTCGCAGTAGTACTTAATGGTAAAGACGAAGCAGTATTGAGTTTGTCTAAGAAAGGTTCTGGTATAGTCACCGCTGGCGATATCACCGAAGACCACGACGTTGAGATAATCAATTCGGATCACGTGATCGCGAACCTGAACGATAATGGCGAGTTGAATATGCATTTGACCGTGCGTAAGGGTCGGGGATATTTGGCGGCAGACAACCGTGTTGCCGAAGATGACGAAACCCGTACGGTAGGGAAGCTATTACTGGATGCTTCCTATAGTCCTGTCGTTCGAATGTCCTATTCGGTTGAAAACGCCCGCGTAGAACAAAGAACTGACCTAGACAAATTAATCATCGACTTGGAGACGAATGGCACGATCGACCCAGAAGAGGCTATTCGCTGTGCGGCTACTATTCTGCAGCACCAGTTGAACGTATTCGTTGATTTGCAAAGCGAGATCATTGCAGAGCCAGAAGAGCGAGAGGACGAAATCGATCCGATTCTGTTGCGTCCGGTTGACGACCTCGAGCTTACGGTTCGTTCAGCGAACTGCTTGAAAGCGGAAGATATTTACTATATTGGTGATTTGATTCAGCGAACCGAAGTCGAATTACTAAAAACTCCTAACCTGGGTAAGAAGTCACTAACTGAAATTAAAGATGTACTTGCTACGCGCGGCTTATCTCTTGGATTACGCCTGGAAAACTGGCCGCCATCCAGTCTGAAATCTGACGATCAGGCTGCGTAAGCGAGTGATTTGAACTAGTAGGGTATTTTGCTATGCGTCACCGACACTCTGGTCGTCAACTAAACCGAAATAGTTCGCATCGGACAGCTATGTTTCGAAATATGACTTCGTCACTGGTTGAACACGAAATCATTAAGACTACATTGGTTAAAGCCAAGGAACTGCGGTCTGTTGCAGAACCGCTTATTACTCTGGCTAAGAACGATAGTATTGCCAATCGGCGTATCGCTTTTAATCGGACTCGAAACAAAGCAACCGTTGGGAAATTGTTCGCTGAACTAGGTCCACGCTATGCGGATCGCCCGGGAGGTTATATCCGCATTCTCAAATGTGGCCTGCGCACCGGTGACAAGGCGCTGATGGCCTACGTGGAGCTAGTAGATAGGCCAGCCAGCAGCAGCGATGACTTTGATGATGATATAGAAGTGGCAGAAGAAGAATAATCCCCTAAGAGCCTTCTCCACACTTAAACCCTTGGAACTAAACTTTACCCTTCGGACAAGGAAGATGTGCGGAGTTTTAATTCGCGCAAGCCGGTTGCTCAGCCTAGCTTTTTTTATCACTATGCAGGCTATTATTCGGCACTCGTAGGGATATGTTGCTTAGAACCGTTTTCCATGAATCGTCTATCTGCCCGCGATTATTTTGACCTTTTGTTGCTCTCCGCAATCTGGGGCTCTTCATTCCTGTTTTTACGCATTGCCTCGCCAGTGCTAGGCCCGATATTTCTCATCGAGATGCGCGTATTGAGTGGTTTTCTAGTTCTATTTCCACTGTGCCTGTTACTGGGCAAGTATCGCGAAGCACTCCGACACTGGAAGATGATCTTCGTAGTAAGCCTGACCAATATGGCAGTACCCTTTTGTTTGTTCGCTTACGCCGCGTTGAATACTAGTGCTGGATTACTTTCAATATTAAATGCCACCGTACCATTTTTTACTGCGATCATTGCGTTTGTATTCTACAAACAGCGTCTTCCCTTGCTGGCTATTGGAGGCATGTTGATGGGTTTTCTTGGGGTGGCTGTACTGGTCTTTGATCCTTCGAGGGTGGACTATGGTGTGGAAGCCAGACTCGCTGTTCCTGCTACACTCCTTGCGTGTGTGCTATATGGTGCAGCCTTGAATCTCGTTGCTCACAACATGCGGGGAGTGTCCGGCATGGCTATTACCACCGGTAGCCTATTTTATTCTAGCATTCTGTTAGCGCCTTTAGCCCTATGGCACCAGCCCGAACAAATGCCGCAACTATCAGTATGGTTCAGCGTATTAGCGCTAGGGGTACTATGTACAGGATTTGGTTTTATCCTGTTCTACCGTTTAATTGCCAGAATAGGATCCCAACGAGCTATCATGACTACGTATTTAATCCCGCTTTTCAGCATACTGTGGGGAAACCTGTTTCTTGCAGAAAACATAACTTTAGTTATGCTGTTCGGATGTATGCTTGTGCTTTCTGGTGTAGGCATGACCACTGGAAAACTGGCGCAAACAAAACCCCCAGCCACTCTACGGTGACTGGGGGTTTTGTTTGCATCGCGGGTTATTAATGCGCGCCGATAGATTCAGGTGCTGCGCCAGGCAATGCCACGGCTGTTAGCTTTGATCCTGTCTGCAGCATGAAATACTGATGTCCATCATGTGCCCAAGTACTCATCCCGTAGCGGCTGCGTGCAGGTACTTCAATCTGTGCCTCGGTTTCACCAGTAGCCTTATTTACGGCATAAAGCATTGGTGTACCATCGGTACTAGTATCTGAGTACACCAGCATATTTGGTGTAACTACCATAGGCACTAGGGCGCCGGTTCCGGTGTTCGGCACATCAAGATCAAGTTCATCAATCACTCGCTGAACTCTGTCCGGTGTTTCGCCAGTTGGAATTACCCAGGCATGTTCACCGGTGTTCATGTCGATTGCTGTAATGCGGCTGTAGGGGGGTTTGTAAAGAGGGATACCCGCTGGATGACGGGGTGCTCCGGCACCTGGGCCATCGGCATAACGCGCAAATGTAGTCCCAGTAGGTGCATCGTACTGCAAGTCAGCTTCCTCGCCGGGGACCAACTGAATCGGGCTACAAGCAGTATGGGATGAAACGTACAGGATGCCCGCGGTTGGATCTGCTACTGCCGGTGCTGTGATGTTTGCTCCACCACCTCCGCCCGGACAAAACATAGCTGCACGCTTACCCGAATCATGGCCACGTTGAATCGGTGGATTAAACAGTGGCCCCATTTGGTAATCGGCAAAAGCGGTGATTGCCTGCTGACGGAGTTCCGGTGTCCAGTCAATCAAGTTGTTAATGGATACACCTTGCATGTCGAAAGGAGCGGGCCTAGTTGGGAAAGGCTGTGTCAACGACAGGCTTTCTCCAGGGACGGTTGAGGCAGGAACCGGTCGCTCCACGATTGGCCAGATTGGTTCCCCAGTCAGCCTATTGAAAGCATAAACAAAACTTTGCTTCGTCACTTGCGCTATCGCAGGAATTTCTCCTTGCCCGGGTACGGTTACATCCAACAACACGGGTGCAGTAGGCGTGTCATAGTTCCATATGTCATGATGTACCATTTGGAAATGCCAGGCTCTCTCACCAGTGCTCGCATTAAGTGCAATCAAGCTGGTACTAAAGAGGTTATCACCCGGGCGAAAACCACCGTAGTAATCGATTGTAGCGCCATTTGTGGGGATATAAACCAGGTCAGCCTCGATATCGGCTGAGATGGGCGCCCATGACGAAACATCACCCGTCCATTCCCAGGCATCGTTTTCCCAGGTTTCATGGCCATATTCGCCGGGACGCGGGATTACATTGAACTTCCATTTAAAATCACCAGTTTGCTTATCGTAAGCTAGAATATCACCTGGAACGTTTTCAATGCGCGATTGGTTATACCCTTGCTCAGCGGAGTTGCCTATGATCACCGTATCATTTACTACAATTGGAGGAGAAGATGCAGTGATATAACCGGTCTCCAACGGAATTCCCTGATAAGGGTCATAGGGATGGCCGAGGTCGGCCAACAGATCCACAACACCTGTTTTAGGGAAACCATCAATGGGGACTGGTTGTCCGAATCCTTCCAGTGGCGCACCAGTTTCGGCATCAAGAGCGGTCAGGAAGAATCCCGGTGTAACCATGTATACCACACCACGACCATTTACCTCTGAATAACCAATACCCTTACCATAATCCGATCGCATGGAATATTCCCAGCGTCCCGTGTTCGGTAATCGGTAGGACCAGAGGGTTTCTCCGGTTTTGGGGTCAATAGCGACTACGTGTCTACGAGATCCGGCGACTGTATAGAGAATTCCGTTGATATAACTGGGAGTCGAGCGGCCGCTAACGGCACCTAAGCTCGCACCATCCCACTCCCAGGCAATTTCTAGCTCCTCGAAGTTATTAAACGTAATTTCGTCAGCAGTGGAATAGCGAGTATGGGCGAAATCATTCCCAAGCGTTAACCATTCAACGGAGTTCTGGGCTAGCAATCCACCGGATGCTCCCAATGTTAACACCGTCAACGCCACGATTTTGAAGCGTTTCAGAATGTCTATTTTTCTTCTCATTTTTTGCCTCACGATTGACTTGATTATCAAAAAATCTTGATTAATCTTTTGCATATTTGAATGTACTGGTTGCCTGTGATCCTAAAGGAATTAGAGCCATTAAAAATATTTTAAAATCAAATGGTTATAAATCCAACAATTGATATAGGCTTGTTTTTACTACATTCCAGAGCCTACCCGATGCTCCTATCGATGTCTATGTCGAATCAGTAACACTTATTGTCAAAATAAGGGTAGTTTCGAGCTTCTGCGTTCGTAATAAAATGGGCTTATTTTTATAATCCTGGCATCTTAAAACCAACACTGTCCAGTTGGTCCTGGAGGCTGGCCTGTTGATCGGTCGTGAGAGGTAACAGGGGAGGGCGAACTCTTAGCCATTTCGAATCTCCACTATAAATGGAGGTGGCAGTTTTTAAGGCAGGAATCATAGGAAGACTCTGGAAGATTTGCCTGATTTCATTGAGCCTTGCCTGCCTCTGGCCGGCGTCTTCGGACTGCCAGTTGTCATACAGGTCTTTGATAGGAGAAGGATTGACATTAGCAGTAGCGGAAATACAGCCAGCGCCGCCAAATTGCATGTTCTGCAAAAGAAAGCTCTCGGAACCACAAAAAACACGAAAGTCATCTATGGCCAGTTCGTTGAGCGCTGCGGTATTACTCCATTCGCCGGAGCTGTCTTTAATGCCGACGATAGTGTCCGGATATGCGGTAACCAGTCGCTCGATGAGCCCCAACGAAATTGGGATCTGGGAGACTGGTGGAATGTTATAAAGATAGATACGCAAACTCTCTTCCGCTACTCGCTGGATCACTTCCGAGTAAAATGCGAACAACCCATCGTCGGGCACATCTTTATAGTAGAAAGGTGGCAGCATGAGTGTGCCTCCACAGCCAAGAGCAACAGCGTGAGCAGTCAGCCGTACTGTGTCACTGAGGGCACAACCACCTGTACCCGGCATCATCAGCGCTGGATCAATTCCATGATTTACCAGCCCATCAAGCAACACAAGTTTTTCCTCGGTAGACAACGAATTCGCTTCGCTGTTAGTGCCGAATACGGCAAGACTGACTCCCTGGCTAATTAGCCATTGGCAATGAGCGATCAACCTGTCTTCATCTGGTAAGAGATCCTCTGTGAAGGGCGTTATAACAGGCGCGAGAACCCCGTTAAATTTATTCAAACTTGCTTCTCCTTTACGGCTGGATAAAACATATATCTGCAATTTGCTGCTTTTGCATTGGCCTATGGGGGGAACTCGAAGTAATGCGTTTATTCAGAGCCATTCTCAGGATCGGTTGTCGAAGAGCTTGTCAGAAAGCTGAGTATAAGCATGGGCCAGATGCCGACGTGTATCATTAAATCAGCGGTGTTAAAAATGTAGCTCCAATACGGGATGTGTTGAATGTCAATGAAGTCGATAACGCTTCCATATACCAAGCGATCGAGAATGTTACTGCCGCCACCGCCAACGATGAACCCGAAGCAAATGTATTCATAGTGGCTTACATCTTTTCCGAACCAGAGATATACAACTACTGCTATCAACAAACTGAAGCCAATGAGTCCGAAAATCCAGCCCATGCCTTGCAGTAGGCCGAATACCCCGCCATAGTTACGAATATGGGTGAAGTGAATCAGCGTGTTTAGCTCTATGGTAGTATTTAGAGGGATCGCATTGTTAACCCAGATGCCGATGAGTTGCGATATTACCAATACCGTTATTACGATGGTTCCAAACAGTGCCATGTTTCTAGTTTTAACAATCAAGCCGCTTCTCTCATGTAGACTAGGGATCGCCGGCGCGTAGAATAGCATAACCCCATTAATAGCCGGAGGGCTTCAGATAGGTGATATCAGAACAACAAAAGCAAGAACGTGATGTAGATGCAAAAAAACACGTTCATGAACAAAGTTATCCGCGGCGTTTGCTGGTTGCCAACTCCTACCTCATACTGAAAAAGGGCCATCGCTACTTGCCTCCTATCGTGCGAGCTATACTGGGGTTGGTACTCGTCGTTCTTGGCTTCCTGGGTTTTTTGCCGATACTCGGTTTTTGGATGATTCCCCTTGGGCTGGCGCTGATTGCAACCGATATCCCTCCCTTCGGGCGTTGGTTAAAACAAAGGTTACGTCATAAGCGACACAACAAAAAACGAACTTAACGCGACGCTATTCCGCTTAGGATCTAACCAAACTGAAGGGTTGATCGGCGTATTGGATAATCCGGCACCTTCCCCCAGCCTCGAATTCGATTATGTTATGGGCACAATTGTGCATGACAGGTGGTGTCCAGAGCTGCTCCATGGGAAGGTTTTCCATATGACATAAAACGGTTTTAATTAGCGCTCCATGGCTTACGACCGCTATCTGCTTTTGATGAAAATCGGCGGCAATCCCTTCTATGGTTTCAATGGCCCGTTGTTGCAACTCATAAAAGGTTTCGGCACCTGGTAGATTGAAAAGGTGTGGCTCGTGCCAGAAGTGTCGAAATGAATCTGCGTCTTTCAATTCGACATC
>CETR01034664.1_pt1 | contig 13102 bp, 9 predicted proteins | sample 531281 | NCBI WGS metagenome assembly CETR01 (sample SAMEA2622568, study PRJEB7988) | marine metagenome | biome: marine biome (ENVO:00000447); feature: mesopelagic zone (ENVO:00000213); material: "saline water (ENVO:00002010), including plankton (ENVO:xxxxxxxx)" | depth 696 m
GTTCTCAAATAATTTTGCCTTGGCACTAGAGGGCAGGAGTACTTTTTTAACAAAAGAAGTTTATTCTTACAAATACACAACATTTTTACATATATTTTTTGTAGTTTATTTATTATTTTTAATGAACATTAACCATTTAAATATTAGACTATGAAAAAAATTATTTTAGGCACTTTATCAGCGTTATTTTTGTTATCTGGGTGCGACAAAGAAAATGAAATTAATCAGATGGTAAGTGAGGTTTCAGTTGAGCCACAAATCACATCTACCTTACTAACGGATTACGAAATTCCTCCTAACGATATTTATTATCTACAAAAACTTGGGTTTTCTGGCAGTACTGCAAAAGTGTTAGAAAAATATGATTCTTCATCTGGTGATACATATATCGTTTATCTGTTAGAGGGAGATATTGAATTCAGAGCGGATAAACTAACTCAGCACCTTCCCTTTCAAGCCTTAACAAAAGAGGGAGGTTTGACAAGCCAATATAGAACTTCCGTAATCGCAAGCCCAAACACATATACGGTAGCTATTTCAACATATCCGCTTTTATATGGAACAATGAACATGGGAATACAGAATGCTATACAAAATTATAATAATCTAAATTTGGGAATAAACTTCGTTCTTACATCTGCTACCACCGCTGGCGCTAGAAAAAATTGTAACAATGATCCTAATTGCATATTTGTTGGCAACAGTTCATCTGTAGAAGGTGGACAAGCTGGCTTTCCCTACAATAATGGTAAACCTTATAAACATATTCAATTGAACACCTATCTAGGAGATGATTACGGTGTAGATGTTGTTGAACATGTAATGACCCATGAACTTGGCCATTGTATCGGTTTAAGACATACAGATTGGTATGATAGACAATGTACTTTAACACCTGGCAATGAAGGACAAACACAATATGGAGCCATCCATATACCCGGTACACCCACCACCTTCAATCAAGATTTTAATTCTATCATGATGGCTTGTTTTAGTGCTAATGAAACTGGAGAATTTACTAATTACGATATAACTGCACTACAAGAATTATGGTGATAAACTTTTATCTCAAAAAAGCCTTACTCCAACAGGATTAAGGCTTTTTTAATCCTTATTAAAATTTTTCACCCCTGCTCTCACCTTAGTTCTCAAATAATTTTGCCTTGGCACTAGAGGGCAGGAGTACTTTTTATTATACACACAATAGGGGTTGTATGCCTTGTTAAAATCGATGACCAAAGTATCCCCTTCAGGAATGGTCAAATCAATATACCTTCCTCCCCCATACGTTTCTTCACCATTTGTATTGTCCAAAAAAGGCAAAAAGAGGTAATCTTCATATTCCTCATCATCCATTAAACCCAAACTTTGATACACTTCCAATTGATGCTCCTCCCCATTTAAAGTAAAATGGGCGATTCCGTAAACAACCTCTTGCGTTTGTCTATCGGTTGTAGTGGGCATCAAAAAAGGTTCTGCTTCAGGAGTACGCTCAAAACGGGCTTTTACAACATAAGTGGTATCGGGTTTATAAAAATCAAGCCCCTCAAAATCTTTACGGTACTTATCGGGCAATGGGGATGAATCAGGGTCCTTAAAGCTTTCATCCTGTTCCTTTTGGAATTTCAGGATATCCGCGACCAAGTCAGATTCCACCTTTACGGTTTCTTCGTCATCATGATACTTTTTACCCTGTCCGCAGGACATCAAAAAAAACACAGAAAGTAAGATGGCATATTTCATTCTGAATGAGATTTATGCAAAAATACAGCTTAAACCTGTAAGAAGTAAAATCTTTGCCTAAGGTCGGTTTTCCTCGATTTTGATATCGTACCTGGCATCTTCCAAATACTTTGAAACAAGCTCATTGAACTCCGGGGTAATCCGAAGAAGTGCCGTATCCTCCAAACTGTAAAGTTTATCCTTGTCCTTGAACCCAGTTTTCAAGAGCTCTTCCAAATAGAAGAGGGAAGTTCCAAAATCATCGTTCTTGGCACTCAGTGATATGGTATTGAGGTAAAATTCATGATTATCTGGTTCCAAAATGGTTTTGAGCATGTACAAAAACGCCAATGCATCTTCATCTATAACTTCATCGGACAAAATAAGACTGATGTTGTCCTCGGCCAAGGCATTTACATAACCCTTCAACCTATGCCCCATTTGTTTTTCAAAGGGCTTTGAACCCGAGATGAACTTGTCTATTTCGGTCATTTGATATTTCCACCATCCCAAATTGTTGAAGTTATGTGTATATACATCATCCTCTATATAGTACTGGTAATCTTCCCGAAGCATGGATTCTTTTAGAAAAGCCGCGTTTTCGGCCCTCTTCATCACTTTGAACGCCCTATCCCTGCGCAGATCCTTTTGCTCCGACCTAAGGGAGTCCATATTCTTCAATGCTCCATACATGGACATCATTTCGGTCATGTACTGTTCCGCCCATAATAGATCTCCGATTTCTTTCAGCTGATTTACCTTTTCCAAGTCATCTTTGTACGCGTTCTTTATGTATGCAGTATCCTTTGGAATCCATTTTCTTCCCATGGCATCCAGTGTGAAAAGCTGCATTCCTTTTTGAACATAGGATGCATGCGGCCACTTACCTGTACCATCGTACAACAAAACCTGATTAGGAAACTTATATCTGTCCAAAAGTTTGGCATCTGTAAGCAAAAATGGATAATTGAAGTCTTCCTTGTTAACGATGCCAACAAAATGAAAGGGAGTCTTCCTATTCATCAATTCCCTATTGGTCAGCGCTGCATTGATGGAAATAACACCATTTACCCCTTGAACAAGGACAGGCATCAAATTAGCAAACTGGGCTGCATCTCCTTCTCCAGCAGCATAGACCCTCTCTCGTTTGATTGGAAACAAACTCGCAACTTTTTGAATGGCCCTGGTAGTCAACATCATATTTTTAGTCAGCGAGATGGTATCCACCAGTTTTGGCGCAGCCAACACATAGCCTTCTTTTTCCGCTGACGTCATAAACATGGAAAGTGCTTTTTCTTCATTCCCATCCGTATCAAACACCATGAGCAATGGCCACTCCCTGTCCATGGAAAATGCTTTGGGCAAATAAATGGAATATGTATTTTCGGTCGAATCAGTTATAGAGAGATTCCCAATAATCTCTCCTTTTTGAAAGACCATTTGTTGTGAGAAAAGGGAAAATGCACAAAAAAAGGTCAGAAAGGTTAGCGAGTATATCTTTTTCATAATACTAATTTCACAAAAATCTGGCCAAAGTATGCCACTCATTCATCAATTTAACAAGAAAACTATTTATTAGGTTTACTTTTTTTAATAGGTGAGTTGGCTACAACATTGGACAACACGATGTGGGTCCTACATTCGCCGTACACAATAAGCTCATCAATAAATTTCTCCAAATGGGATTGATCCCGAAGCACCACCTCCATGATAATGTTCTCATTACCAGTGATCCGATAACAGTTCACCACCTCCTGAAAGGTTTTTACTTTGTCCAAAAAGGGTTTCAACTTCCCCATAAAAGCCCGTAACATGATGATGGCCTTGAGCTGATACCCTACTTCCACATAGGAAATGTTGGCACCATAACGTTCGATGATTCCAAGGTCTTCCATCTTTTTTACACGTTCCGCTACAGCCGGTGGCGTCAACCCAACTTTCCTTCCAATATTGGCAAACGACTCCCTCGCATTTTGCTGCAAATGGTTCAATATTTGCCAATTCAAGTCATCTATCTTCATATATAAAGAAATTTACCACTACTTTTTTACTATCGAAAGTAAAATCGAATAATTGCTTTAGTAACAAAAGTAAAAAAATTTAATTCGTGCTTAATTTTATACTACAAAATTGCTATGAAAATGGAGAGAAATTCTCTTAACTCCCTTGGTGTATACCGTAGATCTTTGGCCCTTCGTGATATGAGCGAGGCGGTTGCGGCTTATTTTGCCCAGAACAGGGAGATTTTGTCCTTGCGCAAAATAGATTCTTTCCGGGATGATATTTCCAAATCCTTATTGGCCGATGCCGATTTGATCACCAAAGAGGTAGAACAGGCTGCATTGAGCAATTGCCCATCCGTTCGTATGAGAAGTCTTTCTTACGTAAACATCATGACCCGCAATATTTTGGCCTATTGCAATGGTTTGGAGCGCGACGGGGTCAAAGAAAAGGAATACTTGAACCTTCTTAGAAAAGAGATTCGCATATTCCGTGTTTCCTTTAAAAAATGGAGAAAGTCCTTGATCAACAAAAACGATTGATTCCCTTTACATATTTCTTCGGTACTGCCCTCCTACTTGGAACAATGCTTCCGTAATTTTTCCTAGTGAACAATATTTGGCGGCTTCCATCAATTTTTCAAAAATGTTCTCATTCTTGATAGCGACCTCCTGAAGTTCGTTCAACTGTTTCGCGGCTTCATCAGCTTCGCGCTTATGAAGATTCTGCAAGGTCTTTATCTGATTTTCCTTTTCCGTTTCGGTAGCGCGAATCACCTCTGCAGGTAAAATAGTCGGCGAACCTTTGGAGCTCAAAAATGTGTTTACCCCAATAATAGGATACTCCCCAGAATGCTTCAAGGTTTCATAATGAAGGCTTTCTTCTTGAATCTTGGAACGTTGGTACATTGTTTCCATAGCACCAAGTACGCCACCACGTTCCGTAATTCTATCAAACTCCAGTAAAACGGCCTCCTCTACCAAATCGGTAAGCTCCTCAATAATGAATGACCCTTGTATTGGATTTTCATTTTTGGCCAGACCCAATTCTTTGTTGATGATCAATTGTATCGCCATCGCCCTACGGACGGACTCCTCTGTCGGCGTGGTGATAGCTTCATCATACGCATTGGTGTGCAAGGAATTGCAATTATCATAAATGGCATACAATGCCTGAAGGGTGGTACGTATATCGTTGAAGTCGATTTCCTGGGCGTGCAAGCTCCGTCCTGAGGTTTGGATGTGATATTTCAACATCTGTGCCCTGGGATTGGCTCCATATTTTTCTTTTAGGGCCTTGGACCAAATGCGTCGAGCTACGCGCCCAATAACCGCATATTCCGGGTCTACGCCGTTGGAAAAGAAAAACGAAAGGTTGGGACCAAACTTATTGATGTCCATGCCGCGGCTCAGGTAATATTCCACATAGGTAAAACCATTGGAAAGTGTAAAGGCCAACTGTGTAATGGGGTTGGCACCCGCCTCGGCAATATGATAGCCAGATATGGAGACCGAGTAGAAATTGCGCACCTGTTGTTCAATAAAATATTCCTGCACATCCCCCATCAAACGTAACGCGAATTCGGTAGAAAAAATACAGGTGTTCTGCGCCTGGTCCTCTTTTAAAATATCGGCCTGTACCGTGCCTCTAACTTGGTTCAGCGTCTTAGTTTTTATTTCTTGGTAAACGTTTTCAGGTAGCACTTGGTCTCCCGTTACGCCCAACAACATCAAACCAAGACCATTGTTCCCTTCGGGAAGTTCACCATAATAAGAGGGCTGCGCTATTCCTTTATCCTTAAAAATGGTTTTGATTTTATCTTCGACCTCCTTTTCCAAGCCATTTTCCTTGATATACTTCTCGCAGTTTTGATCTATGGCTGCGTTCATAAAAAAGGCCAAGATCATCGGTGCAGGACCATTGATGGTCATACTCACCGAGGTCATTGGACTACTCAGGTCGAACCCGGAATACAGCTTTTTAGCATCATCCAAACAACAAATAGAAACTCCAGCGTTTCCTATTTTTCCATAGATATCCGGTCGGTGGTCGGGGTCGTTTCCATACAAAGTCACCGAATCAAAAGCAGTGGACAAGCGTTTAGCTGGCATATCCATACTCACATAATGGAACCGGCGATTGGTGCGCTCCGGACCACCTTCGCCTGCAAACATTCGGGTCGGGTCCTCCCCTTCCCTTTTGAAAGGATAAAGTCCTGCAGTATATGGAAATTCACCTGGAACATTTTCTTGTAATATCCATTGTAAAATATCGCCCCAAGCTTTGTATTTGGGCAAGGAAACTTTAGGAATCTGGCTATGCGACAATGATTCGGTATGTGTTTTTATGTTCACTTCCTTGTCCCGCACTTTGAAGGAGTAGATTTCCGCTTTATAACGAGCAACCTTTTCCTTCCATTTTAAAATGGCTTCCCAATGATGAGGGTTCAAGTGCATCTTGACTCGATCAAATTCTTTGACGAGGAGATTTATCAATTCCTTGGATTCCTCATTTTTGATGTGCTTCTCAATATTCTCTTCATTCAAACCAGCTTTGTCCAAAAACAATGTTTCGGCTTCCTCTTGGTCCATTTCCAAAGCGGATGCCAGCGTTAAAAAGATACCATACAGCTTCTGGGCTATTTTGGCTTCTTCCTTGACTTTGGCATCGTAACTTCTATTGTTTTCGGCTATTTCGGATAAGTATCGTGTTCGGGATGGTGGAATCACATAAATTTTCTCCGACATTTCCTGGGTAATCTCGATGGTGGAATTTAAACTGGAACCTGCCTTCTCCACCAAAGTGTCCATTACCATTTTATAAAGACTGTTCATTCCAGGATCATTGAACTGCGAAGCAATGGTCCCAAAAATGGGAAGTTCATCCTCATTGGTATGCCACAAGCCGTGATTACGTGCGTATTGCTTTTTTACATCTCGAATGGCATCCAAGGCACCACGTTTATCAAACTTGTTAATGGCGACAATATCAGCGAAGTCCAACATATCAATTTTCTCCAATTGAGTTGCTGCACCAAATTCTGGGGTCATTACGTAGAGGGATACATCGCTATACTCCAGTATTTCGGTATCGGATTGACCAATTCCAGAGGTTTCCAAAATAATCAGGTCGTATTTTGCCGCTTTCAGCACTTGGACCGCTTCTGAAACGTGTTTGGACAAAGCCAAATTGGATTGTCTTGTGGCCAAGGAGCGCATGTAAACCCTATCGCTATTGATGGCGTTCATTCGAATTCTATCCCCCAAAAGGGCACCTCCCGTTTTTCGTTTAGATGGATCTACAGACACAATTCCGATGTGTTTATCTGGAAAGTCCATCAAAAATCGACGCACCAGCTCATCGACCAAACTGGACTTACCAGCTCCGCCTGTTCCCGTAATCCCCAAGACGGGAACACTGTTTTCTGCTTTTTCAATTACAGACTGATATTTCTCAAATTCTTCATGACGGTTCTCCGCCAAAGAGATCAAACGAGCCAAGGTGTTCGGGTGCTTCGATTCCAGTTGGCTCTTCAAGGTTTTCCCTTTGGGAAAATTTAAATCAGGGACGGCATTATCACATCGTTCCACCAAATCATTGATCATTCCCTGAAGTCCCATCTCTCGGCCATCATCTGGGGAATAAATTCGTTCGATACCATAATCCATCAGTTCCTTGATCTCTTCTGGAAGAATAACGCCCCCGCCACCACCAAAGATTTTGATGTGACCAGCGCCCCTTTCCTTCAGTAAATCGAACATGTAACGGAAGTATTCGTTATGCCCCCCTTGATAGGAAGTCATTGCAATGGCATTTGCATCCTCTTGAATGGAACAGTCCACGACTTCGGCAACACTCCTATCGTGCCCCAAATGAATCACCTCTACCCCAGTGGCCTGGATGATTCTTCGCATAATATTGATGGCCGCGTCGTGTCCATCAAATAGGGAGGCCGCGGTAACTATTCTGATTTTATGTTTGGGCTTGTAGGGTTTAATTTGTTCCATCTGCAATAAAAGGTCTGATTTTGCACTGCAATTTACAGAAAATGCAACTGAAAATTGGTTTTGATTAAGATTATACAAAAAATAATAAATGTTTGGGCTTCCTTTTTTGAATACCATAATTTTATCCCCTAAATGTGTCCAATGAAACTGACCATTCTCATCAACTGCCCCGACCAATCGGGAATCATCCGCTCCGTAACCACTTTTATCCATCAGCAAAAGGGAAACGTGGTCTATTTGGACCAGCATGTGGACAAACAAGCGGGCGTGTTTTTTATGCGTTTGAAGAGTGAATTTGAGCAGGAATTGGACCTGTCTCAGTTCAAGAAGGATTTCGGAAAAGAGTTGGCCACCAAATTCCATATGGAATGGGACGCCTATACCGATGTGTACCGACCCAAAATGGCAGTTTTCGTATCCATGTACAACCATTGCCTGTATGATTTACTGAGCCGATACAACTCGGGCGAACTAGCTGTGGACATCCCTTTTATTTTGAGCAACCACAAGGACTTGGAGTATGTCGCAGAGCAGTTTGATATTCCCTATTACCATATCCCTGTGACCAAAGCGACCAAGAGTGAAGCAGAGGACAAACAGTTGGAACTTTTGGAGCAGTACGAGGTAGACTTTATAGTTTTGGCCAGGTACATGCAGATTGTATCACCAAAGGTGATCGATGTGTTCCCACAAAAGATCATCAATATCCACCACTCTTTTTTGCCTGCCTTTGCTGGTGCAAAACCCTATCATGCTGCCTTTGAAAGGGGCGTAAAGATCATCGGTGCCACCAGCCATTATGTTACCGAAGATTTGGATGCAGGACCCATTATCGAACAGGACGTCACTACGGTTTCGCACACCCATTCCGTCAAGGACTTCATAGCGAAAGGAAGGGATTTGGAACGCATAGTCCTTTCTCGCGCCGTGCAGCTTCACGTAGCTCGGAAAACCATGGTCTACAACAACAAGACCGTTATTTTTTCTTGATCAAAATCAAAAAAATAGGGGCAAAAAGCCCCTATCCCAACTAAACTAAAAGACCATTTCAAGGGTTGGTCTTAAACTCAAAAATTTCTGATGTGGAACTATTTCCTGCACTATCCACAGTGACCACTTGCCAATAATAAACCGTATCAGCATTTATGGTGGTCTCAAAACTATTTGCATCTGTTTCCCCCAAAACTGAGCTTGGCGGACTTGATGTACCCAAATAAATGGTGTAGGACAAGGCATCCCCATCCAAATCGGCTCCTTCCCATGCTAAACTGATTGTTCCAGAATTAATGGCTTCCCCCATTTTTGGGTAAGGTTCGTATGCCGGGAAAGGTGCATAATTTTCTATGGCGGCCCCCGCATTGTAAAAACGCCATATTTCGCTTGAAGCCGTTTCATTGGTTCCCTCAGCACTGGAGACAATCGACCATGAATAGGCAGTGCCTCGCTCCAACGTTACCTGAATATCAATATTTGATGTGTTGGTAGAGCTTTCCGCCCCAGTCTCCAGATTGGTCAACACAAGGGTATAGGTATCTGTATTTTCAGAAGCTGTCCACTCAAAAGTAACCTGGCTCTCAGTTTCGGAAACCAATACTCCCTCGGTGCACGCCTCGTTATTATCTGGATAAATCAATGTGGCTGCCGATGGAGCGGGCACCTCTGGTTCAGGTTCAGGTGGTGTTGGGTCATCGCCTCCACCTCCACAAGAAAATAGCGGCAACACCATGAAAAGAACGAGATATTTATAGACTATTTTCATTGTTTTATGATTTTAAATTCGTGTGACGTTTCCTTGCCGGATACTTTAATAAAGTACATGCCATTGGCAAAACCGGATAGGTCGATGTCAAATTTGCCAAACTGTGCTTCGATACTGTTGGAACAATGGAGCTTTCCGTTCAAATCAAAAACTTGAACGTTCATTTCATCATTGATATCAAAACCAAGATCGACCGACACGGTATTTTCATCAACTATGGGATTCGGGTAGGCTGTTGCCTTATCTGCTAGCAAAAACGTTTCTTCGGACACTCCTTGGCAATCTTTATCGGTAGATACCTTCATCTTGTTCACCGATTGATTCAGCTTCATTTCGAATGACCCCTTGGATGTCAAATACACCTCATCATTGATTTGAACCGTATAAAAATCGGAACCCTTGAGTTCCAAGGAAAGTACATTACTATTCTTGTTGACATTGGAATACACCTCCAAGGACTCAGGTTCTGTAATGGTCAATGCATAGCATTGCTGGTAATTGGATTGTCCAGAAATCGTGATACAAAGTTCATAGCTTCCTGCTGATAAGTTTTCGAACACAACTTCATCCTCAAAATTGGCAGATTCCTCTGTACTCCCTGATAAGCTCGCTGTATAAGCGAGTGACTCGATAGCCGTGACTGTTATGCTTCCATTGTTGCTTCCTCTACAGGTTTCGCTGCTGGTCATTACAGTAAAGTTCTCCTCTGGCAAGGAAAAAACCTCACAACCATCTACATTTACCACTGCACCGAGAGTTGTGCCCGGACAAAGATCGTTAGCATCAACAACCCCATCGGAATCTTCATCGGGTGGATTATCGTTTGGAAAAAGGCCAGTTGGGTTGTTGCCAAATATGCGATACTCCCCTGGAGCCAGAACCAACGGTTCGTTCACATCGACCACGACATGTTTTAGATTGTTCACCAAAAACTCGTACCATACGCCTGTTTCTTGAAATTTTGGGTCGATTTCCTGTTCTTCCACTCCAAAGTTCCCCACAATGGTCACGTAACCAATTTCATCCGCTCCTGCTGAAGCATTGGTTAAATGAATGGTTTTTAAGCCTGTGGAACTATCCACATCCAAGGAAAAGTCTGTGGTTTCAAAAATGGGTTCTTCCACGGCCAAAAGGTTTAAGTCCGACCATGTATCGTAAACATCCTTTCTATCTGCATTATCGAAATAATCCCACCGGATGGGTTTGTTTCCGATTCTTCCGTTGTAGTCTATGGAGTAATCGTATCCCAGTTCCCCGAATTGCCAGATCATTTTCGGACCCGGAATGGTAAAGAAGAAGGCTCCTGCCAGTTCCAATCTGTCCAAAGCGGTGGAGAGTTCCTGTATATTGTAATCGCCTGATGCATTTCCGAAATTCAGGTTACGATACATAATGCGCTCCTCATCATGACTTTCCATATAAGACACGTTGGAAGGAACCGTCCAATTTCGGTTTAGATAGGATACCCACGAGAAATCAGAGTTATCGTTCCAACCCATAGCCGCCTCACTGTATGAAACATTAAGATTGCCCCACAACATGATTCCCTTGCCTTCATCCAACCGATATTCGGCCCACTCGGTTTCTTCCTCATTGGTACCCAAATGTTCAAAGATGACCAAGAAATCCTCGTTGACCTCCCATTGATAGTCCGCATATTCTTTGAGTACGGCAACCCTATCAGCTTGATAACTGCCCGTGCAGCCTTCATCGGAAGCAGTGCAGTTTTGCGTGAAGCCTTTGGTTAAATCCCAGCGATAACCATCAATATTATATTCCTCAATCCAGTATTGTGCCACACGCTTCACATAATCCTGGGTGGCTTGTTGGCTATGATTAAAATCATTGAAAACATTGTAGGAATGGGTCGGTTCTGCATTGAAAAATGGACTTTCCCCGCTAGCTGCACCTCCATAACCTCCGTTGTCGGTATTCCATAGTCGATAATATGGGTTTTGTCCCGTAGCATGGTTGAAAACGACGTCCAAAATAACAGCCATGCCCCTGCCGTGGCATTCATCCACCAATTGTTTGAAGGCTTCTGCATTTCCATAATATTTGTCCAAGGCCATATGGAAGGATGGATTATAGCCCCAGCTTTCGTTTCCATCAAACTCGGAAATGGGCATTAGTTCTATGGCATTTACGCCAAGCGCTTGTAGATAATCCAAACGATTCCGTACAGCATCGAAACTATGCAGTTCATCAAAATCCCTGATCAACAGTTCGTAAACGACCAAATCAGTCTTGCTGGGCAACACCACATCATTATTAACCCAATTGTATTGTGGGTCTCCCGTTCTGAGTACCGTAACAGCATGTTCTGTTTGTCCCGTGGGGTATTCTGGCAAATTTGGATAGGTAACATTATCTATGTACGAATCATTGTTTTCATCCAAAATAAGGGTGGAATATGGGTCGGCCACTGTAATCTCTCCATCCACCACATACTGATACAGGTGATTGGCTTGAGGGGTAAGCCCTGCCAACTCTATCCAAAAACGATCTTGAGCAGTGTCCTTTTTCAGCAAATAATCATTTTCAATGGTCCAATTGTTGAAATCCCCAATAAGATGGACGATCTCCTTCCCGGGTGCATAAAGGACCAATGTTGCGGATGTATCATCGTTTGGGTCCAAATTGATGCCGTCCATCATTCCAAGGGGAACTGCCTCTTCTTCCACATTAACCACAACCATGAAGTCCTCAGTACGGGTTTCTCCCCCACTTTCGGCTTCCAAGGTGTACTGTGAATTCTCCGTGATGTTTACATCATTGTAGGTATATTCGGTTCCATTGGATGTGTCCACGATGTTACCGTTAACGGTCAAGGTAAAATCCGCCACCACCGAACTTGATGCGGCTATGGATAAATTATCCCCTGGATTCAACAAGGTCAAACTTTCCGTAGGACTGTTCAATTGTAGTTGAAAGGTCCCTACCTCAAAAAAGAAATCGTTACACCCATTATCCTTCAGCTCCTGATCGCCTGCTGCATTACGAAATACCATTCCCATTTGAGTGGCATTATCGGCTTGTAAGGCAGTTAACCCATAATAGGCTTCGGGTACAAGAGTGATGCTCCAGGTACCGTCTCCATTGTCGGTCATCTCGCCAATTCCATCATCCTGACCCCAATTTCCAATGACCGTGGTCCAAGGATCTACGTCGTCACCAATACCTGAGTGTAGATAGACCTTGTTCGGGTTTGACAATCCATTGCAGTCCGTTTCATTACTGTTGGCATCCACAGTAATGGTTATTTCATCATCTACTGCAAATGGAAACGGTTCAATAGTAACTTGGGACCAAGAAGTCAAGACGGATAACAGAAAAACAAAAAGTAAAAATTTCTTCATTTGCTGGACACTATAACAAAAGAGGGGCAAAATTGCCCCCCTTAATTATTAATTATTTATTGTAAATCTATCGTAAGATTAACAGTGTCAATAGTAACAAAATATCTACCTGTGGTGCCAGTAAATGCAAAATTGCTATCATCATCTTCTGCATTTACCAATCTATCATCAATTGAATAGCCGGCATCTACAAAATATGGGTAATTTTGGCCTGACCCCCAATTACCTTCGACGGTAAAAAACCTAAAATTATT
>CETR01086858.1_pt1 | contig 13084 bp, 10 predicted proteins | sample 531281 | NCBI WGS metagenome assembly CETR01 (sample SAMEA2622568, study PRJEB7988) | marine metagenome | biome: marine biome (ENVO:00000447); feature: mesopelagic zone (ENVO:00000213); material: "saline water (ENVO:00002010), including plankton (ENVO:xxxxxxxx)" | depth 696 m
AACATGCAAAATATAGTAAGATACTTTAGTATAAGCACACTGGCCTTACTGCTCTTGATGGGTTGCGAGGTCACGGATTTCGATCTACAGGACAATCCCAACTATCTGACTCCAGATAGTGCGGACCCGGAATACATGCTCAACGAGGTGCAGTACCTTTTCCAGCATTACATGAAATGGATGATCATCAACACGGACGATGTCATGCGTTACGAGGCTATGACCGACACCTACGGGGATGTGGTCCCGACCAGTGTTATGGATGGGTCTACCAGCAATGAGTGGGATACCTATTATGAGGCTCTCAACAATGTACGTACGATCACAGCCTTGGCCGAAGAAGATGAGACCCTACTGTTCCATAGTGGCATCGCCAAGCTTTTGATGGGCTATATGACCGTGACCATGGTGGATTACCTTGGGGCCGTACCGTATTCACAGGCAGTGAACAACGCGGAGTTCCCCAATCCAGAACTAGATGGTGGAGCAGAGCTCTATCAAACAGTACTGGGCGATATCGAAGAAGCCAAGGATGAAATCGAAAGAGCGAATTTTGAATTTTCCACGGATCTTTTCTATCAAAGTGACAAGGACAAATGGATGGCCTTTGCGAATTCGTTGAAATTGAGAATGCTCGTCCAAGCCAGATTGGCAAGCGCCGATATCGGTGTGTCCAATATTCAAGGGGAAATCAATTCCCTATTGTCCGAAAACCTGATTGATACCAACGAGGAGGATTTTCAATGGTCCTATAGTACGGTACAAGAGCCAGAAAGCAGGCACCAATATTTTCAAAGGGCCTATGTAAGTGGTTTTGACCAGTATATCGGTAACTACTTCATGTTCCTTTTAAAAGAGTCGAAGAATAATCCCGACCCTAGAATTCGGTACTACCTCTACCGCCAGTCAGATGCAGATCCATTCAGTGGACCTCCGTATTTGCCTTGTCAAGGTGACCCAGATGTGGATTATTGCTACATCGGCGATCAGTATTGGGGCTATGACCATGGCGAGAGCCGTGTGGGAAGAGGGGACAATCTCCTTAGAACCGTTTACGGTATTTACCCTGGCGGAGGTAGCTTTGATGAAAACCAGTTTGTAGGTGCACCGAGCACTACCGATAACCTGGGAGGAGCTGGAATCCTTCCTTTGTTGACCTCTTCTTACGTTAGCTTCCTGCGTGCAGAAGCAGCCCTTACCCTAGGTGCGAACGGGGACCCGGCCAGCTTGTTGGAAGCCGGTATCCGAAGCTCCATGGACAAAGTGATGAACTTTGGAGGCGTAAGCTCCGATCTTGAGCCCACATCCGCTGATGTGGATGCCTATGTTGATGAAGTACTGTCGGATTATGCCAGTGCAACCACCGATGAGGAACGTTTGGACATTATCATGAAAGAGTATTATCTCTCCGCATTTGGAAACTCGATTGAGTCCTATAATTTTTATAGAAGAACAGGATACCCTTCTGATATCCAAGTGCCCATCGATGATGATGACCCTGTGTTTCCACGAAGCTTCCCGCTATCTAGATTAGAGATACAGCGTAACCTGTCCTTAGAGCAGAAGAACAACTATGACAAAGTATTTTGGGACACTAATCCTGATAGTTTCATTAAATAACCAGCAAAACGATTTCTATTATGAAAAGAAGTATAAGCATACAATTTTTATTGGGACTGTTATTCTTGATAGGTTGTTCCAATGACAACAATACCTTTGAGGATATTACCGATCGTGGAGGCTTTGTCTCCTTCAACCAGACCCCTGAGCTCAGTTATAGCGTGCTCAGGCTGGATTCCGATATAATCAGCGCACAGTTGGTGGATTCCAATGGAAATGCAGACAGTTATTCACTCTCTGTGACCTATGGGGACGCTACGGCAGAGAATATTATCACAGTAACCGAGTTTCCTTACCAATTGGAACTTCCCATCAGTGATATCATCGATGCACTTGGTTTGACCGAGGAAGACATCGAATTGGGGTCGACCATGTCCTTCGTGGGTACGGTAACCAGTCCAAACGGGACCTATAGTGGTGCCTCTCCAGATTTGAACGACAACAATGTCAATGAAGGTGGTGATACCACGGATAGATCCAAGTTGTATTTTCCGAATCAGGCCATGGAGTTTTCCATTTCCTTTTTTCAACCAGCAGGAAAAACGATTAGGGCAACCTCATTTGAAGAAGTTCCTATCGGAGCAGAGGATGACACTTATGACCGAAATGGTAGTAATGATGAGACCCTTGACCTAATCAATGGTGATGTGCCACCTTATGTGGACTACGTTGCAGCAGGCAATGGTGTGGATGATGAGCTTGGTTTTGATGCGGAATATATAGCGATTACGGATATCAGTAGCAGTAGTCTTGGCTTCTCGGCCGAACGTATCGGTGTTTTTTCCTTGTTTGAGGATTATGAGGCTTATCCAGATGGAACCCAAGGATTCCATTCGGAAGATGCAGATGGGGCCATTCGATTGACCTTTGATACCGTTGAGGTGCCTGAGGGACAGGAAAACTCTGGGGTATCCTTTCAAGTATATTTTGGGGATACCAGCTGGGAATCATTGGATGGAATCCATGCCTATGCCAATATCACGACTGATTCAGGGGCAGAAGTTCTTGAATTGGCCAGCATATACAGTGATGATATCGAGGAAGTTGCTGGACAATGGTATGAAATCAATAGTGGGTACCTACGAGGAGTACGTTCCTATGAATTGGTCATTCAGATACAATCCGGTGCTACATCCGAGTCTTTTGATATTGACAATGTAATCATTTATGAATCCGAGGACTAACCTCGGTCATTGATAGATTTTATGATTGATTTTGCTCTCTAAATTGTTGTGAGGATATCGGTCCCAATTTTATTTGGGGCCGATATTCAATAACAATGATTTGTCAAAATGGATTAGGAACGCATAGCGTCCTTGTCAATAAAAAACAAACTATATGAAAATCATACAATTGAGAACGGATTTTTCCTTTGCCGGACGATTTATGGTCATGGCATTGATGTTCTTGGCATCTTGCTCTTCCAGTGGAGGAGGCGATGACGAGCCCACTCCAGAGGTTGACCAAGAGGCGCCCACGGTGCCCACGGGACTTACCGCTGAGAACATAACCCAGACCACTGCAAGGTTGAGCTGGGATGCCGCAACAGACAATGTTGGTGTTCAGAACTATGCCATTTATCAAGATGGTGTTTTTTTGACAAGTTCCGGACAGCTCTTTTATGCCTTGGAAGATTTGGAACCGGGCACAACCTATTCTTACCAAGTATTGGCCATTGACCAAGCGGGAAACGAATCCCCTTTGAGCACAGTTCTGGAGTTGACCACTATGGGGTCCATAACGGCCGAGCTCCAGTATGAGTCTGGAAATATAGACACCTATCTGAGAAACCTGATAGATAACGTACCGGGAAGCGGACAGGACGGCTATACCGCTCCAGTTGATGCACAACTGGACCTTTGGGAAGCAGTTGTCGGCCATATGCTCAACGACCAGATTTCGGAAGCCGTAGCTAAATCCGCAGAACTTAATTATCAAATCACAGAATTTACGGATGACACACTTTCCCCCAATCAGGTATTTTATATTTTGGCTGAATACGACAGTGCAAAAACGAATTATTGGGGTATCTATGTATTCAGTGCGACACCGGAAAGCGAAGATCTTATTTTGATGGCACCACACATTAAGTATGATACCAACACAGGCTATGAGGCGGCATATTCCTTTAGGAACAATGTGGCCAAGGCGCTTCTTTTGAGCAGTGCCCATAGATGTAACAGTGATACCGAAACGGAATGTTCCGGGACGACCTCAGCTTGCGGTAGTAGTGGTGCATACCGTATATCGGATTTGGCGCACAATACCGATTCGGCCTTCCAAAGAACCACCGAGGTTATTGCCACAAGCCTGCCGAATACAGTATTTGTACAATTACATGGTTTTGGCAAGGGCGATAATGACCCAGATGTGATCATGAGTAATGGGACGGACGAAACTCCTGACACCGATTATGCCTCCTTGATCAGGGACGCCCTATTGGAAGAGGATGCTTCATTGACCTTTAAGATTGCCCATATCGATACAGATTGGACCAGACTACGGGGTTTTACCAACACACAAGGTCGTTTTATCAATAGTTCTCCCGATCCTTGTGGCACTTCAGCCACGGAAACATCGGGAAGGTTTATCCACATTGAACAGGCGCGACCAAAACTTCGTCAGGATGCTTCAGGTTGGACTAAGATGAGCAATGCCTTGGGAAATGTTTTTTAAATGATTGATTCCAAATAATTCCTTACCGATTGACATGAAACCTTTGATCAGGTGGGGTTCTTTTCGATGAATCGCCGACCGAAATACAATTAAAATAATTTATTTTGATGATAATCAGTTGTTTGTAATGAATTTCATCAGCCAACAAAACAATATATAACAAATATGAGAATTAAGAGATATTGGGCAACTGTGTTGTCCATTGCTTTAGCACTGGTAATGGTTGATTGCACCCTGCCAAAAAAGGTAAAGTTTAAAAACCCAATAGACACTAGTGACAAACCGATAGATTATCAAACAAAAAAGACCTATTACTTTGAAGAATTGGGAGTTTCAGTGAGCAATGAATTTGATGGTGCCCGCCTCAACGATGCGAACCAATCCAATGATTCAACGATTACATTGCATTTTGCACCAGAGAATACCCCTATCAACAAGAGCCCTTACTATGCTTTTGAAACTTGGTCCGATTCTCCAAAGCAAGTTTACTTTGAGTTTGAGTACCCTGAAGAATTCTGGCACAGGTACAAACCAAAAAAGAGAACGAAAGGGGAATGGAGCATTGTGGATTCCGTGGATGTTATGAAATCAGGTAAAGGGCGGATTCTACGGCTAATGGTAAATAGGGAGCCCCAACGAATTGCGGCCCAAGAAATCAATAGTTCAGATGATGTGAAACAATGGTATCTGCAACATATTGTAGATTCCAACGATTTTGTGCACTTGAAAAGCGCCGGTCAGTCCAACTTGGGGAGAAATATCCCGGTTTTGGACATGTACAGGGGGAATCCGGAAGGTAAGCCCATTGTTGTACTTTTAACAAGGCAGCATCCTCCAGAAGTCACAGGCTTCTTCGCTTTTCAAAAATTTGTGGAAACTATCGTGGAAAACTCTGCGCTTTCCACCGAATTTTTAAGCAAATATAGGGTGTTGGCTTTTCCAATTCTTAATCCAGATGGGGTGGATTTAGGACATTGGAGGCATAATTCCAATGGGGTAGACCTTAATCGAGATTGGTCAAAATACCGCCAACCAGAAGTTGAAAATGCAGTATCTTTTATTACGCAGACCAGCAAAGAGGACAAGGGCGAAATTGTTTTGGGATTGGATTTTCATTCCACCTACGAAGATGTTTTCTATACCAACAAAAGCAGGGAAGAAACTACTTTGCCCCACTTTATTGACGATTGGTTCGATAGGTTGGAAAAAGATATTGAAAACTACAAAGTCAATGAAAAGGATTCCAACAGCAATAAACCAGTGTCGAAAGGATGGTTCTTGTACGGGCAAGGTGCCGTAGGAATAACGTATGAAATAGGGGATCAAACGCCAAAAGAGCGGATACTTGAAATCGGAAGGGCATCTTCGTTGGCCATGATGGAATTATTGCTGGAGAAGAAATGAACTGTGGATTAGATGGACATCACTAAGTATATTAATCTATACCATAATCAACTCTTTGGTTCCGTATTGATGGAAACAATGAAACTATGGGTTAGTGATTTTTAAATTGACTTAGTTATCCCGATGAAGCAAAAGCTGAACATTTATGTTCAGCTTTTTTTATTTTCCTTAACTCATCTCATCAATAAGGAATATTTCAGCAATCAAGAACGCTAAAAAAAGTCATGGGAATATACTTTCCTCAGTAGTATTGATTTTTACGTTGATTTCCAATAATTTATAATTTTTGGTCATCAAAAAGATAGATTTCTTGATATTAGAGGATTAAATTATTTTTTCTTTAAAAAATTAATAATTAATAGACGAAGCTTTCGATGTTATAAGAAAATTCTTAAGTTTACCGTAATCCCCCACGTATTACTTTAATCCTTAAAAAATCCAACCAATGGATAACTGTACGTCTGTCACCAAAAACTTGCTGACAAGCCTTGGGGTCAAATTCACCAATCAATTTCTAGATGACACTATTCTCTCACATTCGGACCATCCAAGTCTGTTATGCATATCCGATGCATTCTCCAAATATGGGATAAATACGATGGCAGTTAGAGTGGACTTCCAAAAACTCAAAGAGCTACCTATGCCGTGTATTGTCCAATTTTCAGATTATGGAGGTGTTTTTTATTCACTCAAGAGTGTTTCCGATGAGCAAGCTACCTATCTTGACCAAAAAGGAAAACCAATATCGATTCCAACAGATGATTTCCAGAAAAGATGGAAAGGAGTCTGTTTACTGGCGGAAACCACTGAAAATTCTGGAGAACCAGGTATCGAAAAAAGAATTTCGCAAAAAAGAACGGTCGATTTTTTTAAGTGGGTGGGGTTGCTATTTCTGGTTTCATGGTTGGTATTGGTGCTCCTAGATTCACAGTCATTCGAAGGGGCAGCTGTATGGTCTGTTCCGGGATACTTCGTTTTGAAACTTGTTGGGTTGACCATGGGGATTATGCTCTTATGGTATGAAGTCGACAAATACAATCCCACTTTGCAAAGTTTTTGTTCTGGGGACAAAAGGGTTGATTGCAATGCTGTGCTCAGTTCAAAATATGCTAAGTTATTCAATGAAAAACTGAGCTTGGGTCTTATCGGGTTTTCATATTTCTTCGGGACTCTTTTGTATTTACTCATAAACGGCTTTTCAAAATCCTCTCTTGCTCCATTGGCCTATCTGAGCTATGCGTCAATCCCTGTGGTGCTTATCTCATTGTATTATCAAGGTGTTGTCATCAAGCAATGGTGCAAGTTTTGTCTGGTGGTCCAGGCAGTGTTGGTATTGGAAACATTGACGGCTTCCCTTGCAAGCTTCCATTTGTTACAGACAAATCTCCGTTCATTGCCCCTCTTGGTGGCATTGCTTCTTTTGCCTATTCCAGTGTGGAGTTGGCTCAAACCTTTGTTGGAAAACGGAAAAGAGTTGAATTTGTATAAAAGAGGGCTGAAAAAGATCAAGAACAACCCCAATGTTCTGAACGGTCTTTTAGTAAAGAATAGAAAAATTGAAACGAGAACGGATGGATTGGGTATTTCATTTGTGAACAAAGATGCTAAATATAACCTGATAAAGGTCTGCAATCCTTATTGTGGCCCCTGTGCCAAAGCACACCCTGTGTTGGATGATCTGTTGCGGGAAGGCAAGATTAATTTACAGGTTCTTTTTACGGCTTCCACCGATGAAGGTGATAGGCGAAACAAGCCAGTTAAACACTTCTTGGCCTTGGATGAAAAAGATAATATACAAGCGCATGAGGCCATGGACAGCTGGTATCTGGCAGAGGAAAAGAATTATGAGCAATTTGCCAAGAAGTATGAACTGAATGGTGAACTATTGCAACAAGACCATAAAATATTGGCCATGAAAGAGTGGTGCAATGCTGAGAAGATAACGCATACCCCTACCATTTTCATCAATGGATATGAGTTGCCCAAGGAATACAGTGTCGATGATTTAAGGGAAGCGTTGAATTAAACAAAACGGCCAAGTTGTTCCCTTGGCCGTACGAACAATATTGCTTTCGCGAAGCACGGACCAAAACCTTGATGGTCCCTAAATGTTCAGGGCAAACATAACAATAAATTTTAAAGATTATGAACTTTAAAAATTTGCAGAATTTAAAAGGAGTGCACCAACTCTCCAAAGACGAACAGCGAGGTCTTGTGGGAGGGGGCAAAGGTGGAGGTCTGACCTGTGAGGAAATTTGGGCTGTTCCATTGTGCTGTCATCCTAATTGGACCTCAGTTTGTGGATTTACTCCACCAGGTGCCATGTGTAACAATGGGGTTTGCATTATGTAGAAATAAATGCCAAGGAACTTATTAGTTCCTTGGCTCTTTTTAAAGCGTAGTAGAAATTGACCAAACAACTTTAAGTGTGGTTCAATCAGAGTACATCAATCATTGAAATAGTGTCGCAAAGACTTCAATCAAGAGGAATAAAAAGTCAATTGTTATTGACAACAATTAAATAATAGAAAACATAGCTTTCGCGAAGCATGGACCGAAACCTTGACGGTCGTTAAACGTTCGGGGTTATATAAATTTTAAATTATTATAATGAAAAAATCGAGTTTTAAATCCGATGAAATTTTAGGAAGAAACCAACTCAAATCAATTTTTGGGGGATATGAAGATGATTGCAAGGAAGGAACCGTAAAGTGTAGTTGTGACAATCCGGATGGGAGTGTTACCGTAGGTTGTTCTTCTACTGGGAACTGTGATAATTTTTGCGATTAATTAAATGCTAGTTGACCCAGTTAATTTGCTGGGTTAACTATTTTTTATGTATAATAGCCAAGGTTATATTATCCTCCGTTTGTTCCTCATGATATGGATATATTTTTGTATCCTCTCATGTTCAGATAAATCGAAAAAATCTTCCAATACCGATATTATTGGTAATGTTCCGCATGCGAATGATTCCTCGTTCGTTGTCTTTCACAAATTTTTGGATTCGGATGCCACCAGTTATTTTCGTAATTATGATAGCGTACCCATTACTGATGGCTATTTTAAAAAGACATTTAAATCACCAAGTACTAATGTAATTGTTTTAGCAAGCAATGAGGTCATTCCAAGCATTCATCTGATATTTGATGGTAAGGGTAAGATCGGAATGCAAATTAAAAGGTCCGTACCTTACTTCGATGTAAATTTTACAGGGAACAATGCTATGGGGCATGACCTCATCTTCAATTCGAGTCTCTTTCGTGTTATCCACCTTACAAGTGTGCTCAATAGAGCTTTGGGGCCAAATGCAGATTCACCTCAAGCTGTTATAGCGCGTACGGAAGAAATTCTTGACAGTTTGGTCTACCCATTCTATGATTTATTGAAAAGAGAACAGATTACTCCTGAGTTTCATGAACGGGTAAGGACCCAGGCAGAAGGTAAGATGCTGAGTGCTGTATCTAGTATTATGACTCATGCTTATAACTATCCTAAAACATCAACTTTGAAAAGAGTGGATATCGATAAGGTATTGGAGTACTTTTTTATGAAATATGACCCATTTTCCGAACGCTACCGGTTTAATGTAGGAATCAACAGAATAGTAAACGCAGAGAATAAATGTAGGCTGATAGCCCGCGGACTATTGCCTGGAGAAAGAAAAGAATTGGATATCTGGGATGACAAGTCCATACAAAATGCCTACGCTCCCATAGAGTTACAGGAAAAGATGATGGCCACACAGCTCATACTGAGTAGAAAATATGAGGAAAATCCTATTTGTGAGGATTTGAGACGTTTCGAAAAGTTTAGAAAAACTTTTCCAGAAAGTGAATATAATGATGTGTTACAGGCTACTCATTTTGATGGATTGGATTGTGATGGTGGTAACAATGAACTCTCCAAATATCCCTTTGCGTCTCTAAAGTCTGATAGCCTTATCCTAATCGACGAATATCAGGACAACATATTAGATTCACTTATACGTAGAAGATTCGAGGGTAAAAAGGTCTTTGTGGACCTGTGGGCTACTTGGTGTGCACCATGTATCCAAGAATTTGGGTTTATAGACGAATTGAAGCCAGTACTTAAAGAACTAAATATTGAGGCCTTGTATGTCTCACTCGATTCACGAAGAGCGCGTAAGAGTTGGGAAAAGGCAATACGGAGATATCGTTTAAAGGGCAGTCATTTTATGGTGGATAAATCTATTGATACAAGTCTTCGAGCCCAGTTGGGAGAGAAAAGAGAAATAACAATACCAAGGTATTTATTCTTTAATGAGCGGGGAAGGTTATTGGATGGTGATATGCCCAGACCAAGCTCAGGAAAACTGATAGATAGGCTTCAAGAATTATCCAATTCAGAACCCTAGCAAACCTAAATGTCCGAGAAATAGAAGTGTATAAAGAACTTTTGTAAGAGTTTTGAATTGATAAAAAGAAAAAAACGGCCTAGCTATTTCCTTAATGGATAGAACAATATTGCTTTCGCGAAGCATGGACCAAAACCTTGATGGTCGTTAAATGTTCAGGGCAAACGTAATTTTAAATTGTCTTATAATGAAAAAAATGAGTTTTGAATCCAATGAAATTCTTGGAAGAGATCAACTTAAACATGTTTTAGGGGGGTACAATGTGGATGAAGGTGATTGTTATCGAGAATGTAATGGTCCCCAAGATTGCCCTGCTGCATCAAATTGTAGGATAAAATATAATATACGCACAAGATGTTTGGATGAAGGTTTTGATGAACCCACCTATTGTGACGATGATTATTTTTATCCTGGCGATCCTTGTATAGGGTGTTAAACGTTGATATTTAATTGTTTAGCTGGTAACAACAAAGCATCTAGTAATATGTCTAGATGCTTTTTAACTAACCTTCAAATATTATCCAGGAGTGTTTGTAGCTATCGGGTATTTATTGAAAAATATCTCAAATACAAAATATAACTAACAATTATTGAGGTAGTTGGATACCACTCTAGCAAGAAAAATACATTGGTTTGAGAAATACCCTCATATATTACATGTTGTCTATTAGCAAAAGCACTTGGTTGTGTTTTAATATACAATTTCATCGTATATAAAAACATATCAAGATTCATTTATTACATTAATAAAAAAAGAATTTGAACAGAAAGAGCTTCCCATTCTACAAACAGCCCGATTCCAAAGACTGTGGTCCCACCTGTCTGCGGATAGTGGCCAAGCATTACGGCAAGCTTATCTCATTGCAGGAAATCCGGGAACTTTCCGAGACCACAAGGGAGGGCAGCAACCTGCTAAAACTCAGTGATGCCGCCGAGGCCATTGGGTTCAGGTCCCTGGGTGTTAAAATCGATTACCACCAGCTTAAGGATAGCCCGCTACCCTGCATTGTTCACTGGAACAAGAACCATTTTGTGGTGGTGTATGCGATTAAAAAGGGCGTGGTTTATATATCAGATCCATCGTACGGTCTGATCACATATACGGCAAAGGAGTTTTTGGAGCGATGGATAGGCAACAATGCCAGTGAGGAGACCAAAGAAGGCATAGCCCTGCTGTTGGAAGTGACCCCGAAGTTCAAAAAACTGGAGTGGGAGAATACGGACAAAAGATCGCTCAAGTTTCTGTTTCAGTATCTGTTCAAATACAAAGGGCTGTTGGTCCAGTTGTGTATAGGCCTCTTGGTAGGTAGCCTGTTACAGCTCATTTTCCCCTTTCTTACCCAGAGTATTGTCGATGTCGGGATACAGAACCAGGACATCAATTTCATTTACATAGTGCTCATGGCCCAGTTGATGTTGTTCATAGGCCGCACGAGTGTGGAAATTTTCAGGGGATGGATTTTGTTGCACCTGAGCACCCGCATCAACATTTCCCTGGTGTCCGATTTCTTCATCAAGCTCATGAACCTCCCCATTGCCTATTTCGATACCCGGATGACGGGCGATATCATGCAACGGATCAACGACCACAACAGAATCGAGAGCCTTTTGACCGGATCGACACTGAACACGCTGTTCTCCTTTTTCAACCTATTGGTATTCGGGGCGGTGCTATTGTATTACAGTCCCACCATATTTTTCATTTTCGCCGTGGGGAGCTCACTTTATGTCCTGTGGATACTCTATTTCCTGAAAAAGCGAAAAGAGCTTGATTACAAACGTTTTTCGCAATTAAGCCAAGAACAGAGCACGGTCATAGAACTCATCAATGGCATGCAGGAGATCAAGATGCACAATGCCGAAAAACAAAAGCGATGGAAGTGGGAATTCGTTCAGGCACGACTTTTCAAGGTGTCCATACAAAGTCTGGCCTTGGAGCAGACACAGGGCGTTGGGTCATCGGTCATCAATGAGCTCAAGAACATCATCATTACCTTTACCTCCGCCATGCTCGTGATCGAGGGAAACATTACATTGGGAATCATGCTTTCCATCCAATACATTATCGGGCAGCTCAACTCGCCCATAAGCCAAATGGTAGGTTTCATACGTTCCTATCAGGATGCCAGGATAAGTATGGAACGCTTGGCGGAAATCCATGACAAGGAAGATGAGGAGGGCAGGGAAAAACAGTTGGTCAACCAGATAGATCCCGATCAGGACATCCATTTCAAAAAGGTGTCCTTTCGCTATTTGGGCAGCGACGAGGATGTGATCAAAGCGCTCAGCATGGAAATCCCTGCAAACAAGGTAACTGCCATAGTGGGCGCGAGCGGAAGCGGCAAGACCACCTTGATGAAGCTTTTGTTGAAGTTCTATGAACCCGAGAAAGGGAACATTCTGCTGGGCGAACAATATCTCAACGGGATTTCCCATAAAACATGGCGGAGCCATTGTGGAGTGGTCATGCAGGAAGGCTACGTGTTCAGCGATACCATTGCCTATAACATAGCCATTGGTGAAGAGTCGATAGACCGTGAACGGTTGATAAAGTCAGCCAAAATCGCCAACATTTATGATTTCGTGCAATCACTGCCCCTGGGGTTCAATACAAAAATCGGGAATGAGGGCTCTGGCATCAGTACAGGACAAAAGCAGCGTCTCTTTATTGCAAGGGCGGTCTACAAAAACCCCGATATCCTGTGTTTTGATGAGGCCACCTCGTCATTGGATGCCAAAAATGAGCGGATCATTATGGAAAACCTGAACAAGTTCTTCAAGAACAGGACCGTGGTAATCATCGCCCATAGATTGAGCACAGTGAAGAACGCGGACAAGATCGTGGTCATGGATGATGGGAGGATAAAGGAATCTGGGACCCACCATGAGCTTTTGGAACTACGGGGAGCATATTACAATCTGGTAAAAAACCAACTGGAACTTGAAAAACTGGAGAACTGACCATGCCTGAAAACGAAAAAGAGAATAAAGACAATATCGAGTTGA
>CETR01026668.1_pt1 | contig 12986 bp, 7 predicted proteins | sample 531281 | NCBI WGS metagenome assembly CETR01 (sample SAMEA2622568, study PRJEB7988) | marine metagenome | biome: marine biome (ENVO:00000447); feature: mesopelagic zone (ENVO:00000213); material: "saline water (ENVO:00002010), including plankton (ENVO:xxxxxxxx)" | depth 696 m
CATATACCCTTTGGACGAAATTATATCAGTCGTTATGCTCAAAACATTAACACCATGAAAATCGGAACACTTTCACCGTGTCAAAAACACTTGGTAGATAATCTGTTGAAAAAGAGATTTCAGTGAAGAGATCTCTTTTTTATGTTTAGGCTAGTTTAAAAGTCGTTATCGAATTCGTGGTGAATGAGCTGCCCCACTAGCAATTGGCTCATTCAAATATACATCCCCGTTGCGGATTTTTATATTAAATCCACAGCTTGGGTTGCTACATACCCAGGCTTTGTAATGTATCGGTGCTCCTTGACTGCCAAAATCGGATAATGGTAATAAGTCACCGTCGCTGCATTCTTTGCAAGGTGGCCATACTTGGTCTGACATAAATTATTCTCCTTAAATCACCATAGTTGGTGATATTCCAGTTAACAAATATATCAGGATTGTGACAAATTTAACAAGGCTAAACCACGCAAATTTTTCAAGTTTTCTCTCTTGGATCTAATTTTCAGTTTGAAAAGTTAAGTTTATTGGCTGTTTTGATTGTTCTAAATATTATTGTTCTGTGACTAGTATTTTATTTTGAATACCGTCGCAGCAATTTCGCCATATATCAACGTTTTATCTTCATCACTAAATAATTGGTTATTTAACATTTTTAGGATTTTCTTCTGGTCTATGAGGGGATAATCTGAACCAAACAGTATTTTTTTTGCACCTACTATGTTGAGCGACGCACTGAATATTTCATTTTTATAAAGCAGAGGAGTCGCTGCTGTGTCATAAAACACGTTGCTCATTAGCGCACTTACTTCTTTCATCATCTCATAAAATATAATTCCACCTCCCCAGTGAGCCAAAATTATTTTGTTATCTGGGAAATTTTGGACTAACTTCTCGAGCTCTTGAGGATTAGTTTGTCCTTTACCGGGATACAGGTGTCCAACAGGCTCAGAACTGTGTACAACCAATGGAAAGTTCTCAGCTGCTAACATCTTCATGTAGGGATCAAAAAAATGGAATGGTTTTCCCGACATGCCCTGTTCTGAAATATGTATCTCACCAAATCCATGACTGCCAATAGAAATACAACGTTCAGCCTCGTAAATACCTATATCTCCATGTTGTGGCGTAATTCCTGTCACAGGAACCAGTCTTCCATCCGAATTAATGTGGGACTCCATTAAGTAGTCATTCACATAGCTATTAAATGAATGATCAGCCCAACCCATACCCATCACTACAGAAAAATCGACGTTATTCTGATCCATCGAATTTAATAGTGAGTCAGCTGTACTCAGCTTTCCCCCATTGTGGAAAAGGTTACATAACGTTTTATCGTTAGACATGAATTTAGGCATATCTGAAATTACGTCTGGAGGAAGTATGTGGGTGTGGCTATCAATGATCAAATAAGCGATCTTCCTAATCTAAAGCAAAAACTAAGCGGCATTCGAACATTTTCACTATTGGTCTAGCTGAGGTTGCCTTGTCGCATCGTGAAAGCGCGTAATTCGTATTTCCATAGCGCGGAGATTTGAATTTAATTTGCGGGATTGATTTGAGTCTTAATGGGACGGGAAAAGGGTGTTCATCATTTTACGACTAATGGACACCCTTTTTGGGGACTAATCCCTCGTAGCTGGGGTTCTTAAATCAATTTTGGCTCTAACTTCTGGGTTGACCAAAGACATTGGCCAAGTTCCGTTTAATAGTCGTGCAGCTTCTTGTCCTACCTGGACTTGGGAAGCCACTCTGGATCTACTAGAGCTGCCAGCGGAATGAGGGGTAACCATCACGTTTTCCATCTTGAACAATGGATTGTCTGGAGAGGTAGGTTCGACCTCGAAAACGTCTAATCCCGCTCCGGCTATTTCTCCATTTTGCAGTGCCGCTATAAGTGCTTCCTCATCGACAGTTCCACCCCTGCACGTGTTTACGAAATATGCTGAAGTTTTCATGGCTTTAAAAAAATCAGCCCCTACCAGCTTGGTTGTTTGATTGTTCAGAGGAGTATGCATGGAGACAAAGTCAGAATTCTGGGCCACGTCATTAAGGCTTGGCCTCAATTCAACCCTGTATTCTCTGGCTATCCATGGTTGAACGTAGGGGTCATAGGCAATAACTGTCATTCCCAATGCTTGTGCTTTTCGTGCTACTGCCCTTCCGATATTCCCAAGTGACACAAGGCCAAGCACCTGATCTGTGATCTGGGCCATTGGCATCAAAGCAGCCCTGGTGTCCGGGCCCCATTTGCCGGACTTGGTCAGGTCATTGAGTATAGTTAATTTTTTAGCGCATGATAGTAGTAGCATTATGGCATGATTTGAGACTTCCTCTGTACAAAAACCTGCTGTGTTGACAACCATCAGTGACTGGTCTGTTGCGGCTTCATGGTCGATGTGATTAAACCCATGACCAAAGCTCACCACAGCTTGGGCACCATCTATCTCTTCAATAACACTACGAGACATTTCGACGCCCTGATTGATTATGACGTCTGCCCCTTTAACAGCCTCTATGGTTTCACCGTCACTCTTACAAACATAAGCATCAAACTCGTGATCAACACCTTCGAGTTGTTGTTTTACAAAGTCATTATCCGGTTCTCCTGCAGAAATATATGCCACTCGTAGTTTACTCATGTTGCTGTCCTCCTTTTTTTATCAATACGTTTAATTTCTCAGCATTAGGGCCTCTAGCAAATTAAAATGCCCCATCCGATGTCTCTATAGATTCAACTGTTTTCATAAATCGTTTATCACCCTAGTAGGTGCTTGCAGATCTGGGAAGATTGGACACTCCCATCAAATATTTGTCTACCCCACGTGCGGCTTCCCGACCTTCTGCAAGGGCCCATACAACGAGCGATTGGCCCCTTGACATATCTCCAGCGGCGAACACACCGTCAATGCTCGTCATTTTATCTATATTGGTTTTTACGTTGCCTCGGGGGTCCAGTTCAACTTTGAGATTTGCTATCATACCTTCATGTTCTGGATGTACGAATCCCATAGCTAGAAGAACCAGATCTGTTTCCAACTCGAATTCACTACCTTCCTGTTCGATCATTATAGGCCTACCAGTCTCATCGGACTCTCCCCATTCGAGTCTTACTCCGTGTAGATGCTTTAGTTTCCCATCCTGTCCCGAAAATTTTTTTGTGAGAATGTTGTAATCCCTATTTCCGCCTTCTTCGTGCGAAGAAGATGTCCTGAGTGTCATAGGCCAGTTGGGCCACATATCATTTTCGGACCTTTCTGTAGGAGGTTCAGGTAATAGCTCTAATTGGTAGACTATTTCGGCTCCCTGCCGGTGTGCTGTTCCTAGACAGTCTGATCCAGTATCACCCCCTCCCAGTATAACCACACGTTTTCCTTCTGCTGAGATTCGTTCTGAGGGATCAATGGAATCTCCTCTGTTTATCTCGTTCTGTTGCGTCAAGTAATCCATCGCGAAATGCACGCCTTCCAAATCTCTACCTTCTACTGGTAGGTCTCTTGGTATCGTGGAACCACCAGTCAGTAAGACAGCGTCATTAGATTTCCTCAAATCTTCAATGGCTACATTTCTACCGACGTAAGCGTTTGTAATGAACGTGATTCCTTCCTGTTCCATCTGATCTACTCTTCTCTGGACTATATTTTTCTCCAATTTGAAATCTGGAATTCCCAAACGCAGCAACCCACCTATCGCGTCAGATTTTTCATACACAGTGACTTGATGTCCCGCCCGGTTAAGTTGCTGGGCCGACGCTAATCCCGCTGGTCCTGATCCGACTACGGCTACTTTTTTACCGGTTCTTGATATTGGAGGTAATGGTCGAATCCACCCATTTTTCCAGCCCTCATCAGATATGGCCTTTTCAATATATTCTATGGTAACCGGGTCTTCATTTATGTTGAGCACGCAGGATTGTTCACAGGGAGCTGGACATATTCTTCCCGTGAATTCTGGGAAGTTGTTGGTCGAATGAAGTTCAGTGAGGGCTTCTTCCCACATGTTTTTATATACCAGATCATTGAAATCTGGAATTATGTTTCCCAATGGGCATCCACTCATGCAGAAAGGAACCGCACAATTCATACATCTGCTTCCTTGCAGACCAGCTTTTTCTGTGCTCCATTCCTCATAGAATTCGCTATAGTTTCCTATGCGGACTGTGACTGGAAGAGTCTCCGGAGTTTCTCGGTGAAATTCTTTGAACCCTGTCGGTTTACCCATCTGTTGAAGCCGCCATTTTACTTTTGGGGGTTTTCATTTCTTGTAGAATTCGCTTGTAGTCGTTCGGCATCACTTTTATAAAACGAGGAAGTGTCTCATCCCAGGTTTTTAGGATTCTGATGCCGTTTGAACTGCCAGTGAAATCTGCATGAGCCTTTATCATTCTATGTAGGTCTTTAATGTCGGAGGGATCGGTTACTTGTTCCAGGCTAACGAGCCCTGGATTGCAGAGGGATTCAAATTCTCCAGATTCATCCAGTACATATGCCTCTCCGCCACTCATTCCGGCAGCGAAATTTCTGCCGGTGGAACCCAGAATAACTACTTTGCCTCGCGTCATGTACTCGCAACCGTGATCTCCCACGCCTTCAACGACCGCCTCTGCGCCACTATTGCGGACCGCAAAACGCTCACCAGCTATTCCTCTAATGAATACTTGTCCTGAAGTAGCCCCATATAAGGCTACATTTCCGATAATTATATTTTCTTCTGGGATGAACTTTGACCCCATTGGAGGCTTTATCACTACCTTTCCACCGGATAATCCTTTACAAAAATAGTCGTTAGCATCTCCATTCAATTCGACAGCGATACCTTTGGATAAGAAAGCTCCGAAGCTTTGTCCCCCTGAACCATTAAACTTCAGTTTGATCGTCTCGTCTGGCAACCCAGCTTCACCATATTTCTTGGCAATTTCATGACTCAGAATGGTCCCTACGGTTCTGTTTGAATTATCTATAACTTTCGTGATCACTACCTTTTTGCCATGTTCCAGTGCGGGCCTGGCTTTATCCACTAATTCTAAATCCAGGGCTTTTTCAAGGCCATGATCCTGATCAGTAACGCAGTGTCTTGCCACGCCTTCCGGTACCTTGGGATCATGTAGTAGGTTTGTGAAATCTATACCTTTGGCTTTCCAGTGATTGATAGCTTTGGACCCATCTAATAAATCCACTCTACCTACCATTTCAGCGATGGTCTTAATTCCAAGTTGTGCCATGATTTGTCTGAGATGTTCTGCTATGAAAAAGAAATAATTAATTACGTGCTCAGGTTCCCCGGCGAATTTTTTTCTCAGATCCGGGTCCTGGGTAGCTATGCCAACAGAACAGGTATTCAAGTGACATTTTCGCAGCATTATGCATCCCATTGAAATCAGAGGTCCTGTAGCCAATCCAAACTCTTCAGCTCCAAGGAGACACGCAATAGCCACGTCTCTGCCGGTTTTAATTTGTCCGTCAGTTTGAACGACGATTCGTCCTCTCAAATCATTCATCACCAAAACTTGCTGAGTTTCTGCTACTCCAAGTTCCCACGGGAGTCCCGCATGCTTTATAGAGGATTCGGGTGAAGCCCCAGTGCCTCCACTATGGCCGCTTATTAAAACCACATCTCCATGACCTTTTGAAACACCTGCAGCTATTGTCCCAACTCCTGATTCTGCAACCAGTTTGACATGTACACGAGCACTTGGATTTGAATTTTTAAGATCATGAATAAGTTGGGCGAGGTCTTCGATCGAATATATATCATGATGCGGCGGTGGAGAAATCAGTTCGACACCAGGTGTTGAGTTTCTAACTTTTCCTATGTATTCATCCACCTTGTGTCCGGGTAATTGTCCACCTTCACCAGGTTTTGCTCCCTGCGCCATTTTAATCTGTAAGTCTTTAGCGCTACTGAGGTAGTTAATTGACACCCCGAATCTGCCCGAGGCCACTTGTTTAACAGCGCTATTTCTGGAGTCGCCATTGTCGTCTAGAACGTAGCGGGCAGAATCCTCTCCTCCCTCTCCAGTGTTACTTCTTGCTCCTATTCGATTCATAGCCACAGCCATGGTTTCATGGGCTTCCCGACTTATTGAGCCCAACGATATGGCCCCTGTCGCAAATCTTTTTACTATTTCTGAAGCAGGTTCCACTTCAATAATAGGGATTGGATTTTCCACTTTTTTGAACTCTAGAAGTCCCCTAATCGTGCTGAGCCGTCTACTTTCCTTGTCAACAGATTCAGCAAATTGCTCGTAGCTGTTCCACTCGTTATTTTTCACTGCATGTTGCAAGGCCGTTATAGTTTTAGGGTTCCACATGTGGAACTCACCGTCACGCCGCCATTGATATTGGCCGCCAGGTTTAATCTCCAAAGTCCCGTTCATTCGTGTTGTTTCATATCCTGACTTATGTCGTGCAATGGCCTCCTGCTCCAATTCATCAAGGCCGATGCCTCCGATACGAGAAGGAGTAGAAGTAAAGTATTCGTCTATTAATTCTTCGTTTAGTCCAATAGCTTCAAATATCTGGGCTCCACGATAACTTTGGATGGTGGAAATTCCCATTTTTGACATGGTTTTTAATATTCCCTTGTGGCAAGCTTCCAAATAATTTTTTTCCCCTTGTGCGGGGGATATATTTTTTGAAAATTCTCCGGTTTCTATCTGGGTTTTTAAGGTTTCGAAGGCCAGATAGGGGTTTACAGCGCCGGCACCAAAACCTATCAGTAGTGAAAAATGGGCTACTTCTCGGGCCTCACCGGTTTCAATTACGAGACCAACTTTCGTACGGGTCCCCTCCCTTATTAGGTGGTGATGAATACCGGCGGTAGCTAGCAGACTAGGGATAGGTGCATTTTTACTATCAACGCCTTGATCAGAAAGGATTAAAATAGAAGCGCCTTCCTCTACTGCTAAGGATGCTTCTGTTCTGACGCGGTCCATTCCGTTCTTAAGACCTGATTTTTCATTAGGATTAAATAAAGTTGATATTGTTTTTGATTTGAACCCTTCGATGGGGCATTCTTTTATTTTTATGAGATCGTCATTGCTAATGACTGGTTTTCGGATCGTAATCTGCCTGCAGTGTTCAGGAGTCTCCTTAAAAATATTTCGCTCTTCACCTATTGTTCCCACGAGAGAAGTCACAAGTTCTTCTCGGATTGCGTCCAGCGGTGGGTTGCTAACCTGTGCAAATAATTGTTTGAAGTAATTGAATAATACTGGGCTTTCGTCGGATAGAAACGCCAGCGGGGTGTCGTTTCCCATCGACCCCGTTGGTTCATATGCGTTTAGTGCCATGGGTTCCATCAATATTCTGAAATCTTCAAGAGAATAGCCAAAGGTGTTCTGTTTAGCTGGGAGACCATCTTGGTCGTAATTTTTTGCTGGGTTGGGGGTTGGAAGATCTTCTAAATAAATTTTGTTTTGTTCCAGCCATTTACCATAAGGTTTTCGGCCAGCGAGGCCTTTTTTCAGTTCAGCATCATTTATAATCTTGCCTTCATCTGTGTCGAGGAGAAACATTCTTCCAGGGTAGATACGTTCCTTTAGCACTATTTTTTCAGGTGGGATATCTATGACACCGGTTTCAGAGGCCATTACAAGGAGCCCGTCTGAAGTTATTAGGTACCTACATGGTCTTAAACCATTTCTATCTAGCACGGCACATATCTTCTTACCATCGGTTCCAATAACCAGGGCAGGTCCATCCCATGGTTCCATAATACTTGAATGATATTCATAGAAGTCCTTTTTGCTTTGGTCCATTGGGATGTGGTCTCCCCAGGCTTCTGGAATAAGCATCATCATGGAATGCTCAATGGTTCGCCCGGTAGCAATTAGGAGTTCAAGGGCGTTGTCTAGAGATGCGGTGTCGCTCTGCCCATTTTTTATGATGGGTACTAGTTCTTGAGCATCTCTTCCTGGGATGTCCGACTCAAAGACTTTTTCCCTTGACGACATCCAATTGACATTTCCCCTATGCGTGTTTATCTCACCGTTGTGTATGACGTATCTATACGGGTGGGCTAACTTCCAACTACCTAAAGTATTTGTGCTGAATCTTGAATGTACCAATGCGAACGAGGATCTAAAATTGTTATTAGCTAAGTCAAGATAAAATTCTTGCAACTGATGCGCCATTACCAATCCCTTGTACACAATTTTGTTGCAGGAAAGGGAACAAATATAAAAGTCTTCTGCTTGAGATAAAAATAGATTTTCAACAGATTTCTCGATCTTTCTTCGGAGGGCATATAGCGCGAATTCAAAGTCTTCATTAGCAAGACTGGAATTGGGTGTAACGAAAAATTGTGTGATCATGGGCCGGCTGACATTGGCAAGCACACCTATTTTTGAAGGGTCTATGGGTACTTCGCGCCATGTAAGGAGAGACATACCTTCTGATTCTACGCAGGATTGGATCGTTTTCATGCATTTCTCAAATTCCGTATTTTCGGAAGGTAGGAATGCCATGCCTACACCATAATCACCAGTGTCAGGAAGAATACTGCCCATATGCTCTAGTTCCAGAGCGAAAAATTCATGTGGCATCTGGACGAGTATTCCTGCTCCATCGCCAGTTTCTGGATCAGCTCCCGTAGCTCCTCGGTGACCCAAATTACAAAGTGCCTCAAGGCCTTGGTCAACTATCTCATGCGATTTAATGCCTTCGATATTCGCGACCATCCCAACACCGCATGCGTCGTGTTCAAACGACGGATCATACAGACCTTGCTTTGCCGGCTTAGGTAGATCCGGGTGGTTATATTTATTCTGCATATGTTTCCTGAACTAATTCCTATCGTGCCAATTCAAAGTATAGGTAAGTATTTGTCTAGTTCGTACTGTGATATCTGAGAACTGTAATTTTCCCATTCGATTTTCTTATTTTCTATAAAACTGTTAAAAACTTCATCTCCAAGAGAATTTCTTACTAAATCGCTAGTCTCGGTTACTTGAATAGCTTCCCACAAGTTACCTGGCAACGACTCTATTCCCAAATTTTTGCGTTCAGAGGGGGTTAAATAGTGGACGTTTTCCTCTATAGCAGGGGGCAAATCATATTCTTTTTCGATCCCTTCCATTCCTGCAGAGAGCATAACGCTGAAAGCAAGGTAAGGGTTGCACGCCGGATCTGGAGCTCTATATTCGATTCTACGTGAAGATTCTCTGCCAGGTTTGAAAGAAGGTATCCGTATAAGATCGGATCTATTAACTTCCGCCCAAGTCACGTATGTTGGGGCCTCATAGCTTGGAACGAGTCTCTTGTAAGAATTAACCCATTGGTTTGTAACAAGGGTGATTTCTCGAGCGTGTTTCAGCAATCCGGCGCAAAACTGCCTCGCTGTCTCGGACATGTGATGTACCCCGGTTTCACTGTAAAACACATTCTCATCACCCCTAAAAAGGGACATATTTGTGTGCATCCCATTTCCATTGATTGCCGCTGACGGTTTTGGCATGAAAGATGCAAAATAGCCTCGACCCATAGCAATCTCTTTGACAACTAACTTATAGGTCATCACTGTGTCAGCCATAGTTAAGGCGTCAGTGTGTCGCAAATCTATCTCATGTTGACTGGGAGCTGCCTCATGATGGCTAGATTCCACAGGTATCCCTAACTCTTCCAGAGTGAGTACCGTTTCTCTTCTGAGGTCAGTACCTAAGTCGGGTGTGTTCTGGTCGAAGTATCCGCTGGAGTCCAAAAAACCGGTTCCCGTTTGGTCTTTGAAATAGAAATATTCAAGTTCTGGGGCAACGTAGTAAGTAAATCCTTTGTCGGAAGCTCTTTTTATATTACGTCTTAAAACTGACCTAGGATCTCCTTCAAAAGGTTTATCATCAGGGGTAACAATATCGCAGAACATTCTGGCGACAGCATTTGTGCGGGGTCTCCAGGGGAGAATACTGAAAGTTGTAGGGTCTGCTAGGGCATACAAGTCGCGTTCATCTTCTCTTGCATAGCCTGCTATGGCTGACCCGTCGAACCCCATACCTCTTGTTAAAGCGTTCTCAAGCTCCTCAACTGTAATTGCAAATCCTTTTATACCTCCTAATATGTCAGTAAACCAGAGGCGAATGAATTTAACGTCGTTTTCTCGAGCTTCGTGAAGCACATATTCAACTGCTTCACTATTACGTTTTAACATTCTTTGGCCCTCCTCTGAACCGAACAATCAGTTGGTTCGGATTTGGTGGTTGACGAAATTACCGGTACTAGTTGCTGCAGGTCGGAGAATGTTCGTAAACAGTGATCGGATTCTATTGATATAAAGGGTAAAAATCGTATCTGTTTGTGAAATAAGTGTCAATTGAAATTTGTGACTAACACACCTGATGAGTTCACACGCCGTCCAGCGAGTGGCTGACGTGTGAACAATCACTCTTTTTCTTTTAGGCGTCGAACGTAAGATAAAATTCGTATGGGTGAGGCCTGAGTCTCACCGGATCGACGTCATTTTCTCTCTTGAAGCTGATCCAGTTCTCTATCACGTCTTCGGTGAATACCCCGCCTTTAAGGAGATATTCATGATCTTCTTCAAGAGCTGCAAGTGCCTCTTCTAAACTACTAGGAACCTGAGGAAATGCAGCGGTTTCTTCTGCTGAAAGTTCGAATAGATCTTGTTGGAGTGGTTCTCCTGGGTCGTACCCATTTTCTATCCCATCAAGTCCGGCCATTAGCATTGCAGAGAATGTCAGATAAGGGTTGCAAGTTGGATCAGCTGACCTAAACTCCACTCTTTTTGCCTTAGGGTCATCGAAGTACATTGGTATTCTGCAGGCGGCTGAACGGTTTCTGGCAGAAAGCGCCAATATAGTGGGAGCTTCAAACCCGGGAGTAAGCCTTTTGTATGAGTTTGTCGTGGGTGCTGCTAGAGCCATTAAGGACTTACCGTGTTTAATTAGTCCGCCAATGTAATTTAACGCCATGTCAGACAAGCCTGCGTATCCATCACCAGCGAATAGGGGCACCCCGTCCTTCCAAATTGATTGGTGAGTGTGCATTCCAGTTCCATTGTCATTGAATAAAGGTTTAGGCATAAAAGTAACAACTTTACCGTGTCTTTTGGCGACATTCCTTACCGCATACTTATACATCATCACTGAGTCTGCTGTGGTGAGAAGTGAGTCATATTTCATGTCGATTTCGGCTTGACCACCAGTTGCAACTTCGTGGTGTTGAGCTTCTATGGTCAACCCAAAGTCATTCACTAAAGACCTTACCATTTCACTTCGCAGGTCCTGACCAGTGTCCGTTGGAGATGCAGGGAAGTAACCTTCTTTATGCCTGGGCCGATACCCTTTATTAATAGTTTCCCCATCAAGCATGTAAGGTTCGCCCGAATTCCAGATCCCTTCGTCAGAGTCCACCTTATGGAATCCAAAGTTTGATCCGTAATCGAACTGAACTGAATCGAAAATAAAGAATTCCACTTCAGGCCCCCAAAACGAAGTATCTCCTATTCCAGTGGATTTCAAATATTCTTCAGCTTTTTTGGCAATATTCCTCGGGTCTCGGCTATAACTCTCGCTACTTATTGGGTCCCTGATGTCCGCAATACAAGTAACTGTGCCATTGAAGAAAGGGTCTACCTTTGCTGTTTGTGGATCTGGGACAATAAGCATGTCAGACTCATCTATGCTTTGAAATCCTCTTATGCTTGAGCCGTCAAATCCAACACCCTTACTAATCAAGTCATCATCTACTTGGCCAATCGGCACAGAAAAGTGTTGCCATGTTCCTGGTAGATCGGTGAATTTCAGATCCAAAATGTCACACCCGTTGTCCTTCATCAGCTTCAGTATTTCTGCTGCTTCATTCGCCATGTGGACTTCTCCCGATATTTCTCTTTTCGTTTCATCGATTTTGCTAGGTGGCAGTGTCAAAGGTTCAATTTGCCTAAACATTATCCCCGGAGCGACCCCTTTAAAAGTGTTCCGCTTGTTAACTAATTGTTACACCTGTGCAACCTTGCCTCTTATGTAACTCGTTGGTTTTTAGTTAATAACGGACCAAGGAACTTTGACGTTTTTAAACATGGGTAAGTAGAATTCCAGCTAGGTTTAAAAATTCAAGGTGTTAAATTATATTAATTTCTGGTCCTTGGTACTAGTGAGGAGCTAAGAATGGTTAGTTTGAAATGCGATGTGTTCTACGACTTTGCTTGACCCTTTGTCTTTAATGCAGCCGTGTGGCTGGATACTGTAAAAAAAGAAATTGGAGATGACCTAGATCTAAATTGGAGAAATTTTTCTTTGCAGCAGATAAATGCTCAGAATCCTGGGGATTGGAAAGTGTGGGATGAAGAAGATTATACCGAGACTAGATCATTGTTAGCAGCCATTGCCGGCGAAGCGGCGAAAAGGCAAGGCAAAGAGGCATTCAATGAATTTTTCCTTTCGTTGCTTACTGAAAGACACGGAGGCAATAGAGCCCCGTTAAATGACAATGCAGTGTTTTTAAAAATAGCCGGGGAGTCAGGACTTGACACCTTGCAGTTCGATCAAGATTTAAAGGATCCTGAGCTCGTTAGGATAATAGCGGACGACCATACGGAAGCTACAGAAATTCATGGTGCATTTGGCACTCCTACCTTCATTTTTAACAATGGACAGTCCGCATATATAAAAACATTTATTCCCCCGGAAAACGAAGCTTTAAAAGCCTTCGAACATTTTTTGGGATTGTTTTCCGAACGTTCTTACATAGGTGAGGTGAAGCGCCCTCAACCACCATGGCCAAAAGACGCCGTATAAAAGCATTGGGTTCCTCGAGATTTTCTCGTCTGTTTAGGTTCTCGAAAAAAAATTATGAGTTCGCTTTTGGTGAAACAAATCTTGAAATTGTGGAATCCAAACTGGGCGTTAAATTTAAAGATAAGACTTTGCTGGTTCAGGCGCTAACCCACAGTTCTGCCATCAACGAGATAGGCGTGGAACACTCAGTCAGTAATGAGAGACTTGAGTTTCTAGGTGACGCAGTTATAGGGCTTGT
>CETR01076256.1_pt1 | contig 12966 bp, 12 predicted proteins | sample 531281 | NCBI WGS metagenome assembly CETR01 (sample SAMEA2622568, study PRJEB7988) | marine metagenome | biome: marine biome (ENVO:00000447); feature: mesopelagic zone (ENVO:00000213); material: "saline water (ENVO:00002010), including plankton (ENVO:xxxxxxxx)" | depth 696 m
GCGCCAACCGCAACATAATCTCACCGAAGGTCACTACTTTTTTCATTCCTTTATTTTTGTTTTTAGTCATATCCCAAGTTAAAATAGTCCTTGGCATTTCCATAACAAATGTCCTGTACCAAACCACCTATATATACAAGGTCATTCGGCAAAAGGCCTTTTTTAATGTCATTCCCCAATATATTGCACAACAGTCTCCTGAAGTATTCGTGCCTTGGAAAGGACAGGAAGCTCCGGGAATCCGTGAGCATTCCCACAAAGCAACTGAGCAATCCCATATTGGATATTGTGTCCAGTTGTTTTTCCATACCGTCCAGTTGGTCATTGTACCACCATCCCGAACCCATTTGCATTTTACCTCGTACACTGCCATCATTAAAGTTACCAACCATTGTGGCAAAAACCTCATTAAGTGCGGGATTAAGATTATAAAGGATTGTCTTGCCAAGCTGTCCCGTATTTTCAAGGGTGTTCAAAAACTTGGCAAGGTTTATGGCCTGTGGGAAATCGCCGATTGAATCAAAGCCAGTGTCAGGGCCTAGCTGAGCCAATTTTCTTTTGTTTGTATTACGGAGTGCGCCCAAATGGAATTGCTGCACCCATCCCAGTTCATGGTATTCACGGCAAAGATGGACCAAGGTCTCAAACTTAAAATATTGTATTTCCTCGATTTCCAAAGAATGACCGTTCATCAGCTTCCCAAAGATAGTCTCAATATCATAACTGTTCATCTCAAAATGATACAACTGTTCCAAGCCATGATCGGAAAGGCGACATCCTTGTTCATGAAAAAATGCCATTCGCTGTTTTAGGGCCGTGACCAAATCCTGATAGGTGGTTATTTGGGTCCCGGATACCTCGCTCAACTTTTCCAAATGTGTTCGGTAGGCACTGTTGTCCTCTACAGCATATATTTTATCCGGTCTGAAAGTCGGTAGCATTTTTGGCGAAGTGTTCTTTTGCGCTGCGCTGCGATGATGTTGCAAATCATCGATGGGATCGTCCGTGGTGCAGATGACCTCAACGTTAAATTGTTGCAATAGCCCTAATGCACTATGGCTCTTCTCTTGTAAGCGTTCTTCTGTATCCCGAAAAATGCGTTCTGCATTTTTCCCGGTAAGCAAATCATCAATGTCAAAATATCGCTGCAACTCCAGATGAGTCCAATGATACAAGGGATTTCTAAGTGTGAAGGGGACAGTCTCCGCCCATTTTTGAAACTTTTCCTTATCCGATGCATTCCCCGTGATATAGGTTTCGTCAATGCCACAAGCCCGCATTGCCCTCCATTTATAGTGGTCATCCGTCAACCAGGCCTCAGTGAGGTTCTTGAACTGGTGTTCATTGGCAACATGTCCGGGCGACAAGTGGTTGTGGTAATCGATGATGGGCATTTCCTTGGCATAACCATGGTACAATTCCTCAGCTTGCTGGGTCTCCAATAAAAAGTTTTCTTTTATAAAGGTCATTGCAGTAAGGTTTTTTCCATACCGTACATGAGTCCCCTTAATTCAGCGAGGCCTCGAAGACGTCCTATTGCTGAATATCCCGGGTTGGTTTTCTTACGGATATCGTCCAACATTTGATGTCCATGGTCTGGTCGCATCGGCATGCGTCGGTTCTTTGTGTTTTTTTGGTTGCGAACAAGCTGCTCTTTTAGCAATTCGTACATTACTCCATACATATCCACATCACCATCCAAATGGTCCGCTTCAAAAAAGTTACCGAGTGTATCCCTTTTTGTACTTCTCAGGTGTACAAAATTGATTTTTTCTGACAACCGACCGGCCATACCTACCAAATCATTGTCCTCCCTTACTCCATAGGAGCCTGTGCAAAAACACAGTCCATTATGGGGACTGTCGTAGGCCGCAAGCAATTTATTGGCGTCCTCTTCCGTACTTACCACTCTTGGGAGACCTAGGATAGGGTATGGGGGGTCATCGGGATGGATTGCCAAAAAAACACCTGACTTTTCCGCGATTGGGCCGATTTCCTTGATAAAATCGTACAGATTGCTTCTAAGCTCCTCTTCACCAATGTCACGGTACATGTTCAAAGCTTCCTGAAACTGTTCCACCGTGTAGCCTTCCTCTGCCCCCGGCAGACCGGCAATGATATTTTGGACCAAACGCTTCTTGGCTTCGTCATCCATGCTTTCGAACGCTGTTTTGCCCATTTCAATGGTTTCCTTGGCATAGTGGTCAAAGGCTTCTTCACGGTTCAGAATGAATAGTTCAAAAGCTGCAAATTCAATAGCATCAAAACGAAGTGCATGGGAACCATCTGGCATTTCATAGGAAAGATCGGTCCGGGTCCAATCCAGGATGGGCATAAAATTATAACATACCGTGTCAATTCCACATTGACCAAGGTTTTCAATACTCTGTTTGTAATTTGCGATGTATTCCTTATACTTTCCTGTACGCTTTTTAATGTCCTCGTGAACGGGTATGCTCTCCACCACCGACCAGGTAAGACCAATGGCCTCCACTTCTTTTTTTCTTTTGTTGATTTCCGATATGGGCCACACATCACCATTTGGAATGTGGTGCAATGCGGTTACAATACCGGTTGCTCCCGCTTGCCTGATATCGGCAAGGGAAACAGGGTCTTTTGGTCCGTACCATCGCCATGTCTGTTCTAAACCCATTGATATTTAATTATCATCATTTCTATTTTCTTTACACGCCGCTAAAAGCACTGAAGCCTCCATCGATCGGAACTACAATGCCGGTAACGAATTTTGACTGTTCGCTGCTCAGCCACAGGGTCGTTCCCACCAAATCCTCCGGTTCACCAAAACGGCCCATAGGGGTCTGTTCTATTATCGTAGCCCCTCTCGAGGTCAGACCGCCGTCAGGCTCGGTCAATAAACTCCTGTTTTGATCGGTCAGAAAAAACCCGGGGGCCAAGGCATTGACCCGGATATCCACTTTGGAAAGATGGACAGCAAGCCATTGGGTAAAATTCGAAACAGCTGCTTTTGCCCCACTGTAGGCAGGTATTTTCGTAAGTGGTGTAAAGGCATTCATCGAGGAGATGTTCAAAACACTACATCCACTGCGACCTACCATTTCCCTGGAAAAAACCTGCGCAGGCAAAAGAGTCCCTATGAAATTCAAATTGAACACAAATTGAACACCTTCCATATCCAAGTCGAAAAAGGTCTTGAAGTCCTTTGCTGTTTCATTTAGGTCTTCCTTGAGCAAATAGGGGTTGCTGGTCGTTCCCAAAGGATGGTTTCCCCCTGCACCATTGATGAGAATATCACAGGGACCAAACTTTTCCGTTATCTCTTTTTTGGCCTCTTCCAGACTTTCCCGATCAAGTACATCCACTTTAAGGGCCATGGCACTTCCTCCTGCATCATTGATTTTTTTGGAAACAGCTTGGGCCGAATCCATATTCAAATCCATAACGCAGACTTTCGCTCCTTGATCGCCAAAAGCATAGGCCAAGGTACTGCACAAAATGCCACCGCCACCTGTTATTGCGACAACTTTGCCTTTCAATTCTTTATATTTGGGAGTATCCATTGCTAAAATTTTTTCTTTGAAAAAGGTTTGGGATCAGATTAAAATTTATTCTGTGTACTTTTTACATGGTTTTAAATATATAAATTTTACTCGCTCTAGTGAAGAAAAAATCAAAATTTAACCCAATAAAATGATGACTCAGGAAAAACTCCAGGATATCCAAGTAAAACCAGATTCATTTGAATGTTCGGTCACTGCTGATATAACGGTTTTTGGCTATGTTGATGGCAAACTAAAAGTCCTACTCTTAAAAAGGTCGTTGGGACATTACAAAAACCAATGGCATGTCCCTGGTGGGGTCATGGAAGAGAATGAAACCATTGAGGACTGTGCGGCAAAGGTCCTTTATTCACTGACGGGTTTCAGGGACATACATTTTGAACAGGTAAAGACCTATACCGCCTTGGACAGGCACCCCCTGAAGAGGGTTATTACCGTGTGTTTCTATGCTTTGGTCAAACCCGAGAACCATCCTTTGACCTTAAGGGACAATATTACGAGCATCGATTGGTTCGATGTGAACGATATCCCAGAAAAGCTTGGTTTTGATCATGAAAGGCTGATCAGAGAAGCCTACTCATTTGTACAGAACAATTTAAAACATAAGCTCATCGTTGGCGAACTTCTTCCGAAGGAATTCACTCTGCATGAACTGCAGAACCTATATGAGGACATCTTGGATGTTGAACTGGATAGGAGGAATTTCAGAAAACGTATATTCCAAATGGATGTCTTGGAGAACACCGGAAAAAAAAAGCAAGGAGTCAAGGGAGGTCCGTATCTGTACAGGTTAAAATAATGGTGGGTTGTGTGACAATGTATGTTACCAATATCGACGGTGTGTCTGCACATGAAACCTGTCTCTATTCCAACTCGATTGATACAAATCATAAACAATCTCAGCATGTTTTGTATTGATGACGGTACCGGTACTACTAGATGGACATTTTTTTGTGGTTACTGCCCCCCTTCTATAAAGATTGAAATCTTCCTTGATTAGAGCCTAAATTTGAATCCCACTATTGACAAGTATTCAGTGAAAACAAGACATCCCTGCTCTTAATGGGAAAACAAAAAAGCCAGAAAATATATAATTTTATGGCTTTCAATTAAATATGATACCGTTTATTTCCAAACAATATCATGTTCGTCGGGGTGACAGTTTTAACCAATCCTTTGAAACCCCTTGTATTTCCAAAGTTTTTTCTTGACCATCCAAAAAAGGACACCCTACAGGACATATTCGTGTGAAACCTGATACTTTCTAGCATCAAATTTAAAAGATTAGGTTTAAATGAAAAGAACTACGTACAAATAATATTTGATTTTTGTGCACATCTCCAAAATCTCAAACATGCTCGACTAGACTAGTCTTTATACACCAGGTTTCCCAAATTGATTTCTCCTATTTTTCTAGTCAATTGAGCATCTGAATACAATTCCAATGTGGGGTCAAGAAAATGATAGGTATAATTGGCCCCATAGACAAAAGGGTTGCCTGTATCAAAATCTTTAAAAACAGACCTAACCTTCATTGTAAGCTGTAGCAGTACACTCTTATCATTAATCAATGCTTCGGCCTTATCCGGGCTTATTTTAAAAAGTACATCGCCGTTGATATAATCCACTTGTTCCGTCTTATTGAAAAACGCATGCCCGTACGGTGTTTTGGGAGCAAATTCATTAAAGTACTCAACAGCGGAGATAGCACCAAGAGGTGGTCTTTTAATGGGCAACCGCACCCAAAAACCTCCTTCATCAAAGTCATACTGCCCTTGAAACTTTATGGTATGCACCAGTTGAAAATCTTCAGAACCATCGGCAAAAAAGTCTTCGGCCCATTTTAAAATAATATCTAGGTACTTTTCCACAAAGGCCACATACCTTTCATTTTCCGTAAAATCATCTGCTTGGTGTCCTCCCCATTCCCTTACCACTGCGCTTTTACCGGTTCCGCTCCAATCATTCATGAAATATTCCTTTTTAAGGGCATCGGTTCCCATATCAAAAGCAAATTCCTTCAGTACTTTTTGCGCCAAACTGGATTTGGCCTCCTTTTCAATGATCTTGCCTTTTGTCTGTTGTGTAAGAGCGTCCCTATCCATTGCCTTAAAATGCTCTTTAAGCATATTTATCCGTACCAAGTGTGCAAACCCAGTATACCCCAAACCGGTCAAATTTCTTTTCTCGGCAGCTTCCTTGGAAAGATCTACTTTTTTTGGATTATCCCGCATCATATAAGAATCAATCGCACCAAATCTTGGAAGTTCCTTTATCTTTTGTATCACAATGTCTTTAAAGGCCGGGTCAGGTGATTTGTAGACCAAATACTCGGAATCATCTAATGATATATTGGCGTTTTGTTGTGCGGTATTTTGGTTAATGGTTTTTTTCTCGGTTTGGGTTGTACCACCCGTTTGTGTGCTTGGCCCTTGTTCGGTATCCTTATTCCCATTAAGAATATCATCTACTTTTTTATCCGCTTTTTTTATAATTTTTTCCTCTGCCTGTTTTTTCAGTTTTTTAAAAAACTGACCATTCACTGGCTGTGGCATGGCCATCATCACAACACCCATTATCAGCCATACAACCTCTTTGGAACAATTACATTTCATGTCTCAATCCTTAAATTTAATAGTCCTGATATCCGATTCACCCATTTTTTGACTTAACAGGCCATCCTTGTAAAACTCCATCCTAGTGTCTTCCAGTTCAAATTCCCATGAAATGCGGGTCGGACTCGTAATCTTAGGGGTTACTTTGACCTTAAAAACAACAAACACCGGGGAGCGCTCAATTAAATTAAATGTTTTGGCTGCGGTGGGTCCAACAGGAAGAAAAACCTTCTTTGAGTAATTTTTTAAAGTTTTTTCATTTTCTGAATAGGCCAAAAAATTAGAGTTGTGCAATATAAAGTCCCCACCAATGGAGAATATACTTCTGATCCAATAGCCTTTGTTTTTGAAATCATATTTTTCAGCCACTGCTCCCCTAGCTACGAAATATGCAATTTGGGTCCCATCTTCATAAAATGAATTGCTCCATGCCTGAAGAGTACCATAATGGTTCTTGATAAAGTTTGTATAACTGCGGTTCTGGGAAAACTCATTGTTACGATTACCTCCCCAAGAGGAAACATGTGCCCTCTCCCCAGCGGGATTATAGAAATTGCAGGGGGATTTGGCTTCGGAGTCACAAAAGTAATCTTGAAGCTTTTCATCGGATAGGGTTTCCCTAGCTAGAATCAACAAGTGATTTTGGGCAAATTCAGAATTCTTTTTTGCAAGGTCCCCTGCTATGTTCTGATGTTTGGTCAACTTTGATCGGTCCAAATCCTTAAAGGTACTTTCCAAAAATTTCAACTCTATAAGTGCCTCATACGCTTTGTTCATCGTCGGTTGCGTGGTCCCTCTTAAAAAATAAACATCTCCATATCTGGGAAGTCCCTTGTGCGCTTGTATAACGACATCCCTAAAATCTTTGGAGGGTGCCTTGAACGTTAGCACATTTTGATCGTTTACGGCAATGGGGGTTTCACTCTGTGAGATTGTATTATCCGATGCAGGCCCAGGTTTTTCATCGGGAACCGACGTTTTCTCACCGCTGCCATTCAACAACTCGTCTGTTTTCTCACTGGCTTTTTTTACAATCTTGTTTTCTACGTTCTTTTTTAATTTTTTTAAAAACTGACCTTGGACAGAAATCGGCATAAACAAGCCTAACACAGACACGATCAAAATGACATTGGTTTTTACAGGTTTCATTTTCATAACTTTTGGATTATCTGGTCTTGGTTACCATGGTATTGATATTGATTTCACCCACTTTTTTTGTAAGTCCGTCATCTGAATAAATCTCGATAACAGGACTGTTGAGGCTAAAAGTGGTCTTGAGTTGATCTGCCCTATAGTTTTCCAAGCCATTGAGGTAACCGGTCACATCAAATACCAAAAAGATTTGTTGGTTCTTTTCAGAGAAGGTTTCAGCCTCTTCGGGCGACATTTTGAACAGTATCGACGAACCGTTAGGGTGCATCAACTTTCTTTCTGATGAATTGGCGGGTTGGAGTCCGTACCACTTTAATAAAAAGCCTTGATTGTAAAACTGATGCGTGTTCAACCAATAGCCTCCGTTCTTAAAATCGTAGGTGCCCAAATTGGTCCGTGTAACATAATATCCCCCCAAGACATTGTTTGAATAAAGCGTTTTTGCCCACTTCCCCACCAACGGAAACTTCTCCTTTACAAAATTGATGTATGCCCTTAATTTTTGAAACTCTGAAGCTCCTCTTCCTCCCCACGATCTAATATTACGCGGTTCGTTATAATACCCATCCTGCTGGAATCCCGAAGCACAATCTTCTTCTTTTGGGTTGCAGAAAAACCGTATGGACTGCTGTTTGTTGCACAAGGCGTTGGCAAGGGCCAGCACATGTTGTTGGGCCGTATGGGATTTAAGGTCTTTTTCGTACATGTTTTGTGTTCGTTCCGTAAAAAAATCCTTGTCCATCACATCGAACATATCCTCTTTGAACCTGATTTTCAAAAGCTCCACAAAGGCGTGCCTACTCGCATTATTGTGACTGAATTGTTTGTCCTTTTCAAAGTACTCATCATCCCTTGAACTTACATAGGTTCCATCTGATTTTAGAAAATACTCATCCTGCACCCCAAAACGGAGTTTACCCTTGTGAGTCTGCAAGGAAAGTGAAATGAAGTCCGCTGTGGGAGGATCAAATACCTTTTCCTGTGACTGTCCCCATCCCATAATTTGGAATACCAACACCGTTATAACAAAAAGTACCTGTTTCATACATCAATTTTTAAAAGTGAGATTGGTTAGGGGTAGGGTCCTAAAATGATTTACAAGAGCTTCGTCCGTATAAATTTCCATGTCACTATTTTCATGGGAATAGTTAAAATCAATAGGGTCTGTGGGAGAATCCATCCCCTTATCCGAATGTTGTAATTTTATCTTTTTTACTAGATATAAGCGGTTGATGCCCTCTTTTTTAAAGTGCTCAGCAGTTTGCTCATCCATCGGTAAGAAGAAGTTGATGCTTTTTCCTCGGGCCAATTCGTTCAGAAGCTGATTTTCGTAGTGTTTCACAGGTTCGAAGGTCACTCTTTTCGGCCCACCCTGTTTAAATGGGAAAATATCATTGAGGCTCAAATAATGATGCACCCAGTAGCCTTTTTTATCAAAATCATAATTTCCTCCAATACTTAGGGTAGAAACATGATAAGCACTCAGCTCATCATTTTTAAAAACATCTTGACTCCATTCCAAAAGCGTATTCAAACAAGTATTTACAAAGGTTTTGTAATTCCGCTGTCTTTCAAACTCATTTTTACCTCGATTGACATTCTTGCATTCCTCGTCCAAACACAGATTCGGAGCAACCTGATTGAGCAAAAATCGCTGGAGGTAGGCGGAATTCGATTGTTTTTCTGTAAGATTATTGCTTAAAATGATCAATCGGTCTTTTTCCAAGTCTCCCATAAATGGCTTGAGATATTTTAAGCTTACCAACAAGGAGAAATTGATTCTCCCTGTATTTACCATTTTATTCTTTTTAAGCTGTTCTGGGTTTCGACCACCACCACGAACAGGCCTTACAGCATTGGATCTGGGATTGGCATTTGTACTGCCATTTTGATTGTCATAAGAATCCACAACACCAAACCTGTGCAATCCTTTGTGCCCCTGAATATTTATTGAAACATAATTCTCCGAGGGCGGCTTATAGGTAATCAATTCATCCGTACCAGTTGTCTGTGCAAAACTATGGAACACTGCTGCTACCATAAGAAAAACGCTAAACCCAAATCTTACCATTAACACTGTTTCTTTGATGTTCATTCCCAATTTATGGTTCCGTCCATGGTCAAAATGGTGTCATCATCGGTATTGATTACCGTTGTATTTTCAAAGATGACCTGTTTGGTTTCAAAATTTACACCGAACCCGTCGCCGCATGCAGTAAAAAAGTTTTGGTAGGGCGAGGAACAGGCATGGCGGAACTCCTGACCATTCCTTACTATGGTCATGGATATGGTCTTATCAATATCGGGCGAGCCACCGGTGGAAAAATCGGCTGCCACGATTACAAATCCATTTTGGTCGTTTTCATAAATGAATTCATTATCAACAACAGTAATGTTCTCAGATAGCAGAATTACCGATTTATCTGTCCCCGAAAGGGCAACATTGGCTACTTCAATATTACCAACGGTTAATGAAGTACCCAGCTCCGAAGTTTCCTCCCCGGATAATTGTATGGTTCCCTGTACTTCGTTTAATGTTCCGTTTTCAGGTTCGCTACCATCATCGGGGCCGCAACCAACAAAGAAAAATAACATAGAACAGGACAGAAAAAGCATGGTGGTGTATTTCATAAAGTTAATGGTTATGCCGTATAGCAATCTCTAAACTATGAATTCCTTTATCCCTGTGCCATGGCCAATTATTATACGTATGTTTATTCAACATTACCGTAGCTAATCTTTCTTTATCCGTAAACCATGGCAGAACAACCCATTAATGGTTCAAATGGCTTAAATTTGGGGTTCACTAACCTCAGAACATGCTGCGACCGATCAAAAAAACCTGTTTTTCCCTTCTCATTATATTTTTACCCTTATACGGAATTTCACAAGAGGTACAGCTTGACTCCCTGAGAAATGAATTGGAGGGACATACTTTACAAGATACCATAAGAGCCGGACTGCTTATTGAAATAGCTGGGGAGATGACCTATTCCAGTCCCAATGAGGCGTTTCCTTATGTTAAGGAAGCTATTGCTATTTCAGAAAAAACAAATTGGATCAAGGGCGAAGCTCTGGCCCACCGTCAAAAAGGAAACCTCTATTATGTTTTGGGAGACAATCTCAATGCATTGGATGCGTATCAAAAAGCCTTGGTTTTGAGCCAAAAGATGGTCAACAAACAACTAGAGTCAAGTCTATTGGGCAATATTGGTAATATCCACGCTGATTTAAAGGAATATGACAAGGCCTTGACAAATTATCGCGCCTATTTGTCAACGGCACAATCACTGAACAACAGACCAGATGAAATCAAAGCACTTTCGAATATTGCCATTGTGTATAACGACACCGAAAATTTTGAAGAAGGTGTTTCCTATTTGGAGAAGGCCCTTGCATTGGCCAAACTGGAAGAGAACAATCTGTTTATAGCAGCGATTACCAATAACTTGGCCTTGGCCTACAAAAAGCTCGGACAGAACGAAAAAGCGCTTGCACACTATCAAGAAGCAGCAGACCTCGCCCAGCAGATTGGGAACAAGTATATTGAGGCCTCCGCATTGAACAGTATTGGAAAAATCAATGTATTGCTCAACAACTATGGAATGGCAGAAACAAATGCCCGTCAAGCCCTTTCGCTTTCCAAGGAGATTGGTGCTGTGGAATGGGAATCCGATTCGTGGGAAGTGTTGAGCCAGGTATTCGAGCACAACGGAAATATGGCCGAAGCCCTTGACGCCTACAAAGAACATGTGCAACTCAGGGACAGTGTTTTGAATGAGGAAAAGAGATCTGAATTGACCCGAAAGGAAATGCAGTTTCAAATGGAGCGCCAACAAGCGGTCGCCCAAGAGGAAATAAAGAGACAGGAATTGGTGAAAAATGGGTATTTGTTGGGGGCGATACTCTTGGCATTGATCTCTATTTTAGGATATTTTTTGTACAAGCGCAGACGCGATGCACTGGAAAAAAGAAAAGTGGCCGAATTCAATGCAAAGGTGGCAGAGACCGAGCTCAAAGCCCTGCGCTCCCAAATGAACCCCCATTTTATTTTTAATTCTCTCAATTCCATTAGCGATTTTATCTCCAAAAACGATATACAACAGGCCGATGATTATTTGGTCAAGTTCTCCAAACTCACACGATCTATCCTTGAAAACTCGGAAAAAAAATGGATTACCTTGGAGGAAGATCTGGAGTTGATGGAACTGTACATGCAGATAGAGGCCCTTCGGTTGGAAAACAAGCTCGACTACCACATATCGATTGATGAAAGCGTCGAACCAGAAAACACACTGGTACCCCCGCTCTTATTGCAACCATTTATAGAAAACAGTATTTGGCACGGGATTGCCCCAAAACAAGGAAATGGGCAAATCGACCTCATGATAAAAAAAGATGATAACATGTTGGAGTACGTTGTGGAGGACAATGGAGTCGGAAGATCGGCAACCAATACAAAGGCCAAAAGGAAAGGTTCGTTTGGTGTAAAAATTACCAGCAATCGAATAGATATCATCAACCATTTAAAGAATACCAATGGATCTATTAATTTGTTGGACAAAACGGAAGGGCTTCGTGTAGAGATAAGGCTTCCTTTGGAACTTCAATTTTAAAAACACTATGTTAAAGGCTATTATCGTCGATGATGAGCAACACTGTATCAACCGTTTGGACGGACTGTTACAGGACGAAGGGTATGATATTGAAGTTATGGCCCGCTGCAAAACCATTGATGAGGCCCAACGTAAAATCACTGATTCATCCCCCGATATTGTTTTTTTGGATGTGCAACTTGGGAACAATACAGGTTTTGACCTGCTATCTCAACTGGACACATTCGATTTTGAAGTGATATTTACCACCTCTTTTGACAATTACGCCCTAAAGGCATTTAAGTTCTCAGCCTTGGATTATCTCTTAAAACCAATTGACAAAATTGATTTGGCCAGTGCGTTACAAAAGTTAAGGGAACAAAGAAACCTAAAAGAAACTTCCAAAAAGATTGATATTCTATTCCATAATTTTAAAGAAGGAAACGAATCATCAAAAAGAATTGCAATTCCTACCTTGGACGGATTTGCCATGGTAGATACAAACGACATTATTAGATTTCAATCGGACGTGAATTATACGCACATCCACACACTTTCCAACAAAAAGATTACGGCCTCCAAAACCTTAAAGTATTTTGAAGGTATTCTGGAAAGCAATACTTTTTTTAGAGTGCACAAGTCCCATCTTGTCAATCTATCATTAGTAGAGCACTATATCAAAGGGAAAGGAGGTCATATTATATTGACCGATGGCTCCAAAATTGAGGTTGCCGTTAGACGGAAAGAAGAGCTTATGAAAAAACTTAATCCTGGTCTTGAATCCTGATTTTCTTTTTTACATTCCACCCAAATCCTTACCTCTACTGCAAAAATTGGGCATAGTATACACCCCAAACGAAAAAAATATAGCATTGGTAAATTACCAATATGCCACTATCCAAATTCATTTAAAGTAAAATAAAAAGGGTTCAAATCTCTGAAGGGATTAGAACCAAAACTCTGGATCTGAATAATTACAGTAGGTTTGGAGATATTGGATAAAAACTGGACACCCTATAGTGCAAAAAACGGGCATAGTATACCACCTTCGGCGGGTCAAAGTGA
>CETR01111878.1_pt1 | contig 12966 bp, 12 predicted proteins | sample 531281 | NCBI WGS metagenome assembly CETR01 (sample SAMEA2622568, study PRJEB7988) | marine metagenome | biome: marine biome (ENVO:00000447); feature: mesopelagic zone (ENVO:00000213); material: "saline water (ENVO:00002010), including plankton (ENVO:xxxxxxxx)" | depth 696 m
TATGGAAAATTTTGTCAAAAATACGGGTTTTAGCATTTATATGCTTGCATTCCCTTTAATTTCTTATTCAAATTTACAACTATATCACAGAATGAACACCAAAGCAATAAAAATGAAATTTTTAACTGAAATTAACAGAGGAAACTAAAAATAATTTAACTTGGGCGACCAGCTAAGCCAACTGAACATGTCCAAACTTAAAAACAGATACCTCTCCCTTGATGTTTTCAGGGGGTTGGATGTCGCTTTGATGATCATTGTCAACTCTCCCGGAAATGGCTCCACCTCATTTTCACCATTGTTGCACGCAGATTGGAACGGTTTCACATTGACCGACCTTGTTTTCCCCACTTTCCTTTTCGTCGTGGGAAACTCGATGAGCTTTAGCATGAAAAAATATGAGAGCATGGGACAATCCGCCGTCTTCAAAAAGATATTGAAGCGCACCGCCATCATCTTTCTTTTGGGTTTTTTAATGTACTGGTATCCGTTTTTTGATGACGGCCAATTGAAACCGTTCTCAGAAACCCGGGTCTTTGGTGTCCTGCAGCGTATTGCGCTCTGTTATATGTTCGCCTCCATCATCCTTCATTTTGTGAAGACCAAAACGGCCATTTGGCTGAGTGCTGTCTTTTTAGTGGGCTACCATCTCATTTTAATCGGTTTTGGCGACCTTACCTTAACGGGCAATGCAGTCCTAAAATTGGACAAATGGCTCATTGGTGCCAACCACATGTACCACGGGGAAGGGATTGCCTTTGACCCCGAGGGGTTGTTGAGCACCCTTCCTGCGATTGTAAATGTGATCATTGGTTACTTGGCGGGCAGATTTATCCAGAACAATGGCCAAAACTTTGAAACGGTGGCCAAGTTGATGATGTTCGGTTTTGCTTTGGTCTTCGCGGGATTGGCATGGGACTTGATTCTGCCCATCAACAAGAAACTGTGGACAAGCTCCTTTGTGTTGCTTACCTGTGGCATAGACCTTTTTGCCATCGCTACGCTTATTTATATCCTGGACATGAAAAAAGCCAAAAGTTGGAGTTACTTTTTTGAGGTCTTTGGCAAAAACACCCTGTTCATTTACTTGTTGTCCGAACTGTTCATCATAACCCTATTTGCCATTGACGTCAATGGGGAATCGTTATACAGATGGATTGCCGACAACATATTTATATCGTGGTCCGGTGGATATGTAGGCTCCTTGTTGTTTGCCCTTTGGGTAATGCTCACTTGTTGGGTCGTGGGCTACTTTATGGACAAAAAGGGTATTTACGTGAAGGTCTGACCAAAGGTCAACTGCTATATTTGGCTTTGTACCACACTTTTTGCCATTCCCTTTTCAACAATAAAAAGGATACCTCCGCCGAAATATCGACAACATCGGATGGAGCTATCTTTTTCACTTCGCTCTCCGAGATGTCCACGACGTACAACAAGTTGAGATATTCCGGAAACTTTTCCACTATTAAAAAGTAGATTTTCTCGTGTATGGTACTTTTAAGTTCTTCCGGGGATATATCCAAAGGGATGTTGATAGGCACATTGGCCAATTCAAAATCCTTTTTGAGTTGCACTAATAGGTTTTGATAGAGTTGCTCGCGCCGAACGCCTTCCAGCAACTCCAGACTGTCATTGTACTTGGGCAGCATACTCTATTTACGTACAAACCGGGGTTTGGGATTATTCCTCCTTAAAGATTTTACCTTCTTTCATTACAAAAGAAACGTTCTTCAAACTTTCCACATCCTTATCCGGATTTCCATCCACTGCAACAATGTCTGCAATAAATCCTTTTTTCAATTGTCCCAAGTCATCCATTCCCAGAAGGTTGGCATTGGTAATCGTTGCTGATTTAATAGCTTCCATAATAGGCATTCCAGCCTCAACCATGTACACAAATTCCCTTGCATTTTCACCATGCGGATAAACACCCGCATCTGTCCCAAATGCAATTGGCACGCCTTTTTTGTATGCTCTGGCAAACATCGATTGGATTTTCGGACCAATCTCTATCGCTTTTTTGGCTACTACTTCTGGATAATACCCAGGCTTAGTAGCCTTTTGTGCAACTTCCTTTCCTGCTGTGATCGTAGGTACCAAATAAGTATCGTGCTCAATCATCAAATCCATGGTTTCATCACTCATCAGTGTTCCATGTTCAATAGTTTTGATACCTCCCAATACAGCTCTTCGCATCCCCTCATCTCCGTGAGCGTGAGCCGCAGTCAAAAAATTGTAATCCTTCGCTGTAGAGGTAATGCTCTTTATCTCCTCTGTGGTAAACTGTGGATTTTGTCCGCTCTTGGCCACACTCAAAACTCCTCCCGTAGCAGTTATTTTGATAACATCAGCTCCATCTTTATAGCGTTGTCTCACGGCTTTTCTTGCATCATCAACAGAGTTTACCACGCCTTCTTTTGGCCCAGGATCCCCCATCAATGATTTTTTCATACCATTGGTTGGGTCGGCATGACCTCCCGTAGTTCCAATTGCTTTCCCTGCAGTAAAAATTCTAGGCCCCTCAACAGTCCCCTTGTTTATGGCATTCCTTAGGGAAATATTCACTCCGCTTCCTCCAAGATCACGAACCGTAGTGAATCCTGCCATTAGCGTTTTCTTTGCATAGACAGTCGAGTTAAAGGCTATATCCGCTTCATTCAGGGTAAAGGTTTGGATATAGGCTGCTGGATTGGATTCTGACTCAATATGTACGTGCATATCTATAAATCCCGGCATAACGGTCTTGTTTTTCAAATCGACCACAACATTTGCAGAACCACCATTTACATACCCATCTTCAATTGACTTAATGGATGTTCCGGAAACCACAATGGTTTTCTCTTTCAAAATTTTCCCGTTCTCCACATCCACGATGCGTCCGCAATGCAAATAGGTGTCTTGGGCAAACACTATGACCGTAAATAGGTAAATCAAGGAAGTAATTAGTTTTTTCATTGCCTTAGTTGATTATTGGTTAGCTAAACAACAAAAATAGCGATACTTCCTGTATTTCAATCGATTTGAAAAAATCAAGTGCAAAAAAGCCTGTCCATGGACAGGCTTTTCATGAATATACATTCACACTGTTCTATTAGCTCCTCACGATCTTCTCCCACTCCCAAGCTGATTTCATGGCATCATCAAGGGTCGATTTTGCCTTCCACCCCAAAACATCATTTGCTCTTTTGGTATCAGCATAGGCTTGGGTAATATCCCCAGGCCTTCTATCCACTATTTTATAGTTCAATTTTTCCCCGGATACACGTTCAAAGCTTTGAATGACTTCCAACACCGAACTTCCTGTTCCCGTACCTAAATTGAACACTTCGTAATTGCTTTCGTTTTTATTTTCCAACAAACGCTTTAGCGCGGCCACATGCGCCTTGGCCAAATCGACCACATGGATGTAATCCCTGATACAGGTACCATCTTCCGTAGGGTAATCATCGCCGAACACGGACAATTGCTCACGAAGACCAATACCGGTTTGCGTGATGAACGGCACCAAATTCTGCGGCACTCCAATGGGCAATTCCCCTATTTTACCTGATGGATGTGCCCCAATGGGGTTAAAATATCGTAGTGATATTGCTTTCAACCCTGGGTTTACCTTACAGGCATCCCTAATGATTTCCTCACCGACCTGCTTGGTATTCCCATAGGGGGATTCTGCAGGTTTTACAGGAGCAGCTTCGGTAATCGGCATTTCATCTGCCTGACCATAAACGGTACAGGAACTACTGAAAATAAAACTGGCATTCCCTTTTTTCTTTAACTCCTGTAGTATGTATACCAATACACCAAGGTTGTTTTCGTAGTACAGCAATGGTTCTTCCACACTTTCCCCCACTGCCTTTGATGCAGCAAAATGAATGACCCCTGCAATATCATCATGCTTTTGAAAGAAATCCTGGACTTTTGGTTTATCGCGAAGGTCAAACTCTTCGAAAATTGGCCTTTTGCCTATTATGGCTTCGATACCATCCAAAACTTCTATGGATGAATTGGAAAGATTGTCCACAATGACCACTTCAAAGCCTTCATTTTGCAATTCAACTACGGTATGGGAACCGATAAAGCCCAAACCACCAGTCACTAATATTTTCATATTTATTTATTTACAAATTCAATGACCATGTTGGTAATGTATTCTATTTGCTCATCATCCAACTCGGTATGCATGGGAAGTGAAATCACTTCGTTCACCAATAGATTGGTCACAGGGAAATCATCCTCATTGTAACGCTCATCCGCATAGGCCTTCTGTTTGTGCAACGGAACCGGATAATACACACCGCAAGGAACGTTATTATCATTTAAATGTTGCACAAGACCATCTCGTGTGCCATTGGTTATTCTCAAAGTATATTGATGAAACACGTGGCAATCGCAAAGACTTTGCTCCGTATCGCAACCACAAGAAATTTTAGGTGCGATGATATGCTCTTGCCCTTTGAATGCCTTGGAGTATTTTGATGCGGCTTCCCAACGTTTTTGGTTGTAATGGTCCAACTTGGGCAATTTTGCCCGCAACACAGCGGCCTGAATGGAATCCAAACGCGAGTTGACACCGACCACATCGTGATAATACCGCTTGTACATACCATGATTTACGATACCGCGAATGGTATGGGCCAAATCGTCATCATTGGTAAAAATGGCACCTCCGTCTCCATAACAGCCCAAGTTCTTGGACGGGAAGAACGATGTAGCGCCAACATGCCCGATGCTCCCAGCTTTTTGTTTGGAGCCATCTTTGGAGATATAGGATCCACCGATCGCTTGGGCATTGTCTTCAATGACATACAAATCATGCTTCTTGGCCAACACCATGATCTCGTCCATATTGGCACACTGTCCAAAAAGATGCACGGGAACAATGGCCTTTGTTTTTGGCGTAATCGCCTTTTCAATGGCCTTCACGTCTATATTGAAAGTATCGGGTTCCACGTCCACCAAAACCGGTGTCAATTGCAAAAGACCGATAACCTCAACGGTAGCGGCAAAGGTAAAATCTGCCGTAATCACTTCATCGCCCGGTTGCAACCCAAGGCCCATCATGCATATTTGGAGCGCATCGGTCCCATTCGCACATGGAATCACATGCTTTACACCCAAATATTCCTCCAATTCACTTTGAAATGCGTGAACATGGGGCCCGTTGATAAATGCAGAGGAATCCAAGATTTCCGCAATGGCTTCGTTGACCTCGGTTTTTATGCCTTCGTATTGACCTTTCAGGTCAACCATTTGTATTTTTTTCATCGGAATAAATTAATAGGTCAAAATTAAGAAATTAAGATGCCATAATGGTCTCTGACTTAAAGAATGTATTTTAGCGAAAAATGATGCCCTTGCGTTTTCTTTATAACATTCTGATCAACATGGCTTGGATTGTGCTGAAAGTGATCTCGCTTTTCAATGCCAAAATCAAATTGTTCGTACGGGGCAGAAAGCGCACCATTCCCCTATTGGAAGAAAAAATCCGCCCTACGGACGACACCATTTGGATGCACGTAGCTTCTCTGGGCGAGTTCGAACAAGGCCTTCCGATTTTGGAACGTTTACGCTCCCAATATCCCGAACACAAATTGGTCCTCAGCTTCTTTTCGCCTTCGGGTTACGAGGTAAAAAAGAACAGCTCGGTTGCCGATACAGTGGTGTATTTGCCCATGGACAGCAATTCCAAAGTGAAGCGTTTTTTAGATTTAGTGAATCCACGGCTGGCCATTTTTGTGAAGTACGAAGTCTGGCCCAATTATCTACATCATCTCAAGAAAAGAAACATTCCCACCATTTTGGTCTCCGCCATTTTTTCGGAAAGGCAGATTTATTTTAAATCCTTTGGAGGATTTATGCGGAAGAGTTTAGGGATGTTCGACCACTATTTTGTTCAGGATGAAAAGTCCCAAGAACTTTTGGGGTCTATCGATCTAAACAATTCAACTATAGGCGGTGATACCCGATTGGACCGAGTTTCAGAAATTTTGAACAGGAACAATCAGTTGGATTTCATGGATCGCTTCAAAAACAACCAGTTGTGCTTGGTAGCGGGAAGCACATGGCCCGAAGATGAAAAAATCCTGATCAGCCACATCAATAGCAGCAGCGAAAAACTAAAGTTTGTCATCGCTCCACACGAAATAAAACCTGCCCATATTGATAAAATCACTTCATCCCTTGAAAAAACCGTTGTACGCTATTCTGAGTTGGACCACCAAAACCTAAAGGAAATCGATGTCCTCATTATTGATACCATCGGTTTGTTGACCAAAATTTACAGTTATGCCAATATTGCTTATGTTGGCGGTGGATTTGCCACTGGGCTGCACAACACCATGGAACCAGCCGTCTTTGGCATCCCCATCATCATCGGGCCACAATTTCAGGGTTTCAAAGAGGCGGAAGACCTGGTCAACGAAGGGGGAATCATCCCGATTTCCAGTCAAGATAGCTTTGACAATTTGATGGGCGACCTGCTCAACAAGCCTATTTCCATCAAAAACATAGGCAATATCAACGCCAACTACATCAACACCAATCGAGGGGCCGCTGACCTGATCATGAAATACATTTCCAAGATTTTGTAAAATTTGGTTAGCTTTAGCAAAATTCATCCTGCATGGACAAGCGTATTTTCAGAATTTCATTGACAGCGGCCTTAGCGGGCTTTTTATTTGGGTTTGACACAGTGGTCATCTCAGGTGCCAATCAACCCATTAAAGAAATTTGGGACACCAACTGGTTTTTGGGCGATTCCATTTTTACGTTCCACGGCATCTTTATCATGTCCATGGCCCTTTGGGGGACGGTTCTGGGTTCACTGTTTGGAGGTATTCCCACGGACCGTTTGGGCAGAAAAAAGACCTTGTTTTGGATAGGTGTTCTTTACTTTGCCTCGGCAATGGGTTCCGCCTTTGCTCCCGAAGCGTATAGTTTTTCATTTTTCAGGTTTATCGGCGGGGTCGGTGTGGGGGCTTCATCGGTAGCGGCCCCGGTATACATTTCTGAAATTTCCACGGCCCGGACACGAGGAAGACTGACGGCCATGTACCAGTTCAATATCGTTTTTGGAATTCTATTGGCTTTTATTTCCAACTACCTCATCGGGATACTATTTGACGAAAGCATAGCTTGGCGGTGGATGTTGGGTATTGAGGGACTTCCGGCCCTGATCTATACCTTTATGGTATTTAAGATACCGAACAGTCCTAGATGGCTCTTGATGAAGGATAGAGCGGATGCCGTGGTCATGGAGTCCATCACGCTATTGGGCATTGCCAAGGACAAAGCCGCTGTTCATCTGGAGCAAATCAAAATCGCCATAGTGGAAACAAAGGAGAAGAAAAGTGAAAGCCTGTTCTCTGGAAGGTATAACAAACCCCTGTTATTGGCATTTTTGATCGCATTTTTCAATCAGCTATCGGGCATTAACTTTGTCCTGTACTATGCCCCTGAAATTTTGGAGCGGGCAGGATTGGCCTCTGGCGAATCACTTTTCAGTTCCATCTCCATCGGGGTCATTAATTTGATCTTCACCTTTGTGGGCATATCCCTGATTGACAAATTGGGCAGAAAGCAACTCATGTACATTGGTTCCATTGGCTATATTGTGAGTTTGGCCATGGTGGGTTGGTGTTTCTATTCGAGTGCCAGTTCCGTGCTGTTGCTTACCTTTATTTTGATATTTATAGCCTCCCATGCCGTTGGTCAAGGGGCAGTGATATGGGTGTTCATCTCTGAAATATTCCCGAACAACGTTCGCTCTTACGGACAGTCTTGGGGCACGGGGACACATTGGGTATTTGCCGCTTTGATCACCCTGCTCACCCCTACTTTTTTAGATGCTGAAATCGGTATCTTCAAGGACAATCCTTGGCCTATTTTTATCTTTTTTGCCGTTATGATGGTATTGCAATTGCTCTGGGTAATGTTCATGATGCCGGAAACCAAGGGAATCACTTTGGAAGAGCTTGGAAAACTGCTCAGTGGAAAGCGCGACAAATCAAAATGAGGGTTTACAGCACATGCTGAAAAAACATCCGTTAATCGATTAGTGGCCATTACCTTAGGGGAAATACGCTAATAATTTCTTAAATTGATGGAAATTACACTATTATGGCAGATGAAATTAGCATTGGAAACAAACTCATGGTCGGTTTTTTGCGAATCATGGTTTTTGTATTGATCGTGATTTTGATCGCAATCCCCGTTTTGATTGTTTTGGACTTTTTGGGCGTATTGGAAGCCATCGGACTTTCTAATTAAATATCACGTCCTGTTCCCCCATTGATTTGGTCACCAGCTTGATATAGGAGTCAATGGTCCTATTGACGTTTTCAGGTTCCGTGACATCCACTTCCCCCCGCCAAATCAATTCAATTTCCTTTCCGATACATATACAATAGAGGGAAGTCTCTGAATGGTATATGTTGAAGGTATCGTAATATTCGGGATTATAGTAGATTTCTTGATGCTCCAAATAATCCGTACTGAACCGAACAAGCATTTGATCCACTTGATTGATGTGCTCCCTGAACGTTCTACGGTTCTCGGTACCCACGACCTTGGTAAACAAAATGGCATCAAACCCTTTGTCCAATAATTGTTGTTCGACTTCTTCAAGTTCTTCTTCAGACCTTTCCGATGAGGTAAATTCCACATCAAATAGATCTATGCTGCGCACGGCATCCACACCCTGTTCTTTCAAAGCGTCCACAAAACTGGTCTCGAACTCCATTCTGGCATTGTCATCCCGCACCATACCAACTACAAGTACTTGGTATGCATCAAAAAGTACGATATCCGGATTCTTCCAGGTACCGACCAATCTGGTTGAAGAGCATCCCATCAGGAGCAGTAAACTTATGCCTATCAATTTGAGTTTCATCACCTCGGTTTTAAAGATTCATGCGCAGCAAGGATCTTGTTTCTATTTATGGGCAAATGTCGCTTGCCTTTTTTCAAGTTGTCTTCTCAAATCCTCGATGGTTTTGGACATGGATTTTTCAAAATCATCGGTATCGGACTTGGCAAATATCCTTGGACCCGGGGCACTCAGTTCAATTTCGCAAATCTTGCCTTCCCCGGTCTTATCGTTCTCTGTTTTGAAAAGCACATTGGCCTTGATCAACCAGTTGTATTTATTTTCCAAACCTTCCAGTTTTTTCATTAACAATTCGGTTAATGATTCACTGGTCATCATCTTTTGATATTGAACTTGTACTTCCATGATTATTGTTTTGATTATATTCAAATCTATGACTAGTAAAGATAAGATTTAATGACAATTGTCAGTTTGATTCCCTATTCCTATCCTAGAAAAAAGGGCTGACCTGTACTCTGAAGCACAGAGAACCAAAACTCGCCTTCCAGATCGATTTTCTTGCGTTTTTTGGTCACTTCGGAAATAGGTATGTACACATACCTGTTGTTGACCCTACTGGCCACAAATTTGGTCTTGCCGGCCATAGCTCCGTGCACCGCGTGATATGCCAGTCCACTGCAATACACACTATCGCTCGAATTGGCAGGTGCACAACGTACAATATAGCTTGGGTCGATATATTTGATGGTCACAGGGCTCCTTCCTTTGAAGTATTCCGATATTTTTTCCTTTAGGAAAACCCCAATGTCCTCGTGCTGTACATTCCCTGATGCATCAGTCACAATCTGCCTGTCTTTGAACAGTTGTTGACCTGCTCCTTCGGCCACCACGATCACGGCGTGTTTTTTCTGTTTCAGCCGTTTTTCCAGGGTTTTCAAAAAACCATCTTCACCATCAAGGGCAAAATCCATTTCGGGGATCAATACAAAGTTGACCACGGGCATGGCCAAAGCGGCCGATGCGGCGATAAAACCGCTGTCCCTTCCCATCAATTTGATAATGGAAATACCATTGTAGGCACCAGTAGCCTCGTTATGGGCATCACGTAAAATGGGACTTGCTACATCAAAAGCTGTTTCGAACCCAAAGGATTCATCAATCAAGTCAATATCGTTGTCTATGGTCTTTGGAATCCCAACAACGCTGATTTTCGCTCCTCTTTTGGAAATTTCCTCTCCTATGGCATTTACGCCTTTCAAGGTTCCATCCCCCCCAATGGCAAAAAGCATGTCCACTTTGTTATCTTCAAGGGTATCCACCATGACAGACACATCCTGTCCACCTCGGGAAGAGCCCAAAAATGTCCCTCCGAATTGATGGATATCCTTGACCTTATCTGGAGTCAATTCCACTAACTCATGCCCCTTCTCTGGGTTCAAACCTTCATAGCCATAAGGTATTCCGATGATTTTTTTGACCCCATAGAAATAATGCAGAGCCATGACCAGCCCCCTAATTACATTGTTGATTCCAGGACAAAGTCCACCACAGGTAACTATGGCTGCAGTGGCATTCCCACAATCAAAAAATATATCCTGTCTGGGGCCTGCCTTTTCCATGCAAATAGGTGTCACCCCATCAGTCAAACATTGATTGTAATGGTCCATGGAAAGATCGAACAACAGTCGGTCCGATTCACTCACAAAGTTGAAAATACGGTCTCCCTTTACGGTACTAAGTTCAAGGGGCGACTTATATTCAGACGCCCCTAAACTTTCTATATCAAATCTATTTATATCACTCACTTTTATTTGTTCTTAAAAATGTTCTGTCAAGCTGTGGTGCGAATCAATGAGCGGTCCACCGTTCATGATCTCATCCGATGCCTGACTTGCAAATTTATCAAAGTTGATGTGGAACGAGTGCGCCAATTGAATGGCCTTGCTCACATACGCTCCTTTTTGCAACCAAGTGTTCATGGGATCCAAGATCTCAGTTGGAACACCCGGGCAATATTTCGGCATGTATAGACCAAAAATCGGGTGTGTATCAAAGTCCACATCGTCCAATTTACCTTCCAGAATGGCAGAAATCATGGCTCTGGTATATTTAAGCTTGATTCTGGACCCCACGCCGTAAGGTCCTCCACTCCATCCAGTGTTCACCAACCAGACATTGACTCCGGAGGTTTTCATTTTTTCGCTCAGCATTTCTGCATAAACCGCTGGGTGCAATGGCATAAAGGGTTCCCCGAAACATGCGGAGAACGATGGAACGGGCTCTGTAATACCAGCTTCTGTCCCAGCCACTTTAGCCGTATAACCAGAAATAAAATGGTAAGCCGCCTGACCAGGAGTCAGTTTGGATACCGGAGGCAATACCCCAAAGGCATCACAAGTTAAGAAAAAGATATTTTTGGGATTGGATGCATAGGAAGGTTCTTGAATGTTATCAATATGGAAAATAGGATAGCTTACCCTTGTGTTCTGGGTAATGCTGCTGTCAAAATAGTCCACCTCTTTGGTTCCTTCTTTGAACACGATGTTCTCCAATAATGCACCAGGTCTAATGGCCCTAAAAATATCTGGCTCCTTTTCCTCGGTAAGATCGATTACCTTGGCGTAACATCCGCCTTCAAAATTGAAGATGGTGTCCTCCTTGGTCCAGCCATGCTCATCGTCCCCGATAAGTTTGCGGTCGGGGTCGGCGGACAATGTGGTTTTCCCTGTACCGGACAATCCAAAGAAAATTGCGGTATCCCCGGCCTCACCAACGTTGGCGGAGCAGTGCATGGGAAGCACTTCTTTTTCCGTGGGAAGGATCAGGTTCAGTGCACTGAAAATACCTTTTTTCATCTCTCCGGTATAGGCGGAACCGGCTACCAGTGCAATTTTTTTAGTAAAATTGAGGATGGAGAAATTACCGCTCAAAATTCCATATTCCGATGGATTCTGCGCTTCATACCCTGGAGCGCACAATACCAGCCATTCTTCTTCAAAGTTTTCAAGCTCGCTCTCATCCAATCGTAAGAACATGTTTTTGATGAAGTAATTGGACCATGGATATTCCGTGATGGTTCTTACATTCATTCTATATTTTGGGTCCGCGCACACATAGGCATCCCTTACAAAAACTTCTTTGCCATCGAGATAATCGGTTACCTCATCATACAATTTATCGAAATTTTCAGGAGAAACAGGCTTGTTGATCCTACCCCACCAAACCTTGTCCTTGGTGTAATCGTCCTTTACCAAAAATCGGTCTTTGGGCGATCTACCGGTAAACTTGCCCGTGTTCACGCAGAGGGTACCGTTTTCGGTTTCTACCCCCATACCTTTTTCAACGGTCAGTTTTTGTAACGTTTCGGCATCAAGATTCCATTGTGCTTGGACATTTTTCAATCCATACTTACTTAGGTCTTTGGTTGTGCTCATATTTTTTTGTTTTAATGGTTAGAAGCTCCATATCCATGGAACCAATACTAATGTTGCTATAAAGAAAAGTAGCAGCAGAGGCCCACCTACTTTTACATAATCAATGAATTTATATCCACCTGCGCCCATTACCATGGCATTTGTCGTGGTTCCCACAGGGGTCAAGAATGCGGTGGAAGCACTTACGGCAACGGCGATCATAAAAGGCTTGGGTGAAACTCCCAAGGTCATGGATGCCATTATTGCTATCGGTGCCATTAATACCGCTGTTGCGGAATTGTTTATGGTTTGACTAAAGGCAGCTGTCAACAAGAAAACACCTGCCAACAAGGCCACGGGATGTATGCTTCCCAAGGTATCCACCAAGCTGTTGGCCGCCAATTGTGCCACGCCTGTTTTTTGCAATGCCAATCCCATGGGAATCATGGCCGCGATCATGACCACACTTGTCCAACTGATACCTTTGTAAGCTTTGCTTATGGGCACACAGCCGGTCAACATCATGATTCCTGCACAAACCAATGCAGCAATGGCTCCTGGCAATATTTTGAAAACCAAAAGAAGGATCATCAAAACCAAGGTCCCCAGAGCGATATAACTCCTCGTGGTGAGCTGATCCACATTTTTGGACAAGGCCTCGGGGCTGCCTGAAATCACAAGATTTTCGTACATGGATTTCAATGCGATGATATTTTCCCACTG
>CETR01033657.1_pt1 | contig 12928 bp, 11 predicted proteins | sample 531281 | NCBI WGS metagenome assembly CETR01 (sample SAMEA2622568, study PRJEB7988) | marine metagenome | biome: marine biome (ENVO:00000447); feature: mesopelagic zone (ENVO:00000213); material: "saline water (ENVO:00002010), including plankton (ENVO:xxxxxxxx)" | depth 696 m
AGATTTTTAATTAAAATTACACCGCCTATTTCCTGTCAACCGAATACTTTCCAGCTCCCAGAAGTGCAATAGCAGTAAATCCTATTAAATATAGAATCGCCATCTCCTTTGTTCCAAAAGGATCAGCGGCGTGAACAATAAAAGCAGCAACCGCCATTGTAATAATAACAGGAATCGCGGACAATCTAGTTTTGAAACCAATTATTACAAGTAAAGGAAAAAGAACTTCACACAGTACAGCTAAAATCAAGGTTGCTGTTTCACCAATACCAATGGGGTCTCCAAAGGAAAAATCACCCGAAAGCATTTTTAAAAGTTTTGGAATACCGTGGGTGAGCATCAATGCGCCAAAACCTACGCGCATTAATAGCAAGCCTAAATTATAACTGGTTGTGTTATTCATAATAATTTATGTTAGTTTTTACCATCTAAAAATAGCTATTTTTTTATCAAAAAATTTAATAACCTTCAATTTACATTAACTTAAAGTTACGCTCAAAATTTATCCTAAATTTTAGTAATTCTTCTTCTTTTGTTAAAGTTGATTTAAAATGATTGCTGAACCCAAAAGCTACTTTAGCAAAAATTTTAAACACTATTTAAATGAAACAAATTACATTATTTATCGCATTGGTATTCAGTACGTTTGTATTTGCTCAACAGGCATTGATAACGGGGTATGTAGACTCACCTTGCCCCAGCGCAAATGGCCGTGTTCTCGAAATTTACGTTGATGGTACTATAGATTTTACCGGGTGGGCCGTTCAAAGACAGTCCAACGGAAATGGTTTTACTACAAATATTGACCTTTCTTCCTTTGCCACTATTTCAGACGCGTTTATTTACATCACCAATAATGAAGCGATTTTTACCGGTGAGTTTGGAATTTCTACTAATATTTTAGAAAATTCAAATATCAATTCAAATGGTGATGATGCCTTCCAAATTATTGATAATAATAGTATCGTGATTGACCGTTTTGGTGAAGATGGTGTTGACGGTACGGGTACTGCTTGGGAGCACGAAGACTCTTACTATTTAAGAAATGATCTTTCCAATGCAAATGGAGGAAATTTTGATCCTGTAAATTGGACATTTGGTACACTCCAAGTTTTAGATGGTCAAGGAACCTGTAACGGTGGCCCTGCTCTAAGCACCATCGTTGCTTTGGGGAGTTTTCAGCCAGCGGTAACTTCAACCTCAGATTTAATTATAACTGAAATATTCTCAGGTCAGGCCGGAACAGATTTAACTGCAGATTGGTTCGAAATTGAAAACGTGGGGACAGGAGCTTGGGTTTCCGGCGTAGATGGCGATTTATATTATGATGATGAATCTGCAGACCCAACAACTGCTGATATTATTCAGGGTATTTCTGAAATTCAACCAGGTGGCTTTGCAATTGTTTTGATTGGAGACGCAAATGATGTTACAACATTTACAAATGTTTGGGGCCAAGTAATTGATTTAACCGACGTGCAAGTTGGATTTACTGATGGTGCTGGCCTTGGTGCCGGTGGCGATGCCGTTACAATTTGGCAAGGTGATCCCAACACTACTTCACCAGTAGATTCAGCTACCTATCCAGATACAGGTGCAAACGATGGGCAATCATACGATGTAGATTTAGCCACTTTTAGCGTAGTAGGAAACGCCAATGGCGCCGTTGAAACTATTGATATGGGCGGGGACAATATGGACGTGCCCAACATTGGTTCTCCCGGTAATGGATTACCAGTATCCGTAACAAGCGTACAGTTTGACGCTCCGTATGCATCAGTATCTGAAGATGGTAATTCTATAACCATTACTGTAGAGGTTTCGCAGGCTCCAACATTAAGTGGATCTGTGGAGGTAAGTTTAATTCCTGGCGGTACGGCGGTAGAAGGCACTGATTTTTCTTTTGCTGCTTCGGAAACTTTAAATTTTGCAGCAGGTAGTACGACTTCACAATCTGTTACTATTCCAATAATAAATAATACAGAGGATGGAAGTGATTTGTTCTTCGTGCTTTCACTAACAAACCCTTCGAGTGTTGTTATTGGGAATACAAATCTATTTTCAGTATATATTCTGGATGATGATACATTAGTACCTACTGGTAATGCAAGCGAACTCGACGTAAATTACCTAACGAGTTACTTGGTTGATGCTGGCGGAACTGCCGAAATCACCGCGTATGACTCCGCAACACAACGTTTGTTTGTAACTACAGTAGGCGCTATTGAGGTGTTGGATTTTTCAGATCCTGAAAACATTAACTCTTTAGCAACTGTAGATATTACTGCATTTGGTAGCTCTGTTCAAAGTGTTGCCGTAAGCAATGGTATTGTAGCCGCAGCTATATCAGCAAATGATCCTTTAGATAACGGTTTTGTGGTTTTGGCAGATACCGATGGAAACAATTCAACGGTTTTGGAGGTAGGTTCTTTACCAGATATGCTTACATTTTCACCTGATGGAACAAAACTTTTGGTGGCCAATGAGGGACAACCAAGCGACGATTACACTGTTGACCCCGAGGGTTCGGTTTCTGTGATAGATGTTACTGCTGGTTTGGGCGCAATAACACAAGCTGATGTAACAACGCTTAATTTTAATGCATTTGATTCGCAAGAAGCAGCACTTAAAGCAGCTGGCGTTCGAATTTTTGGACCAGGAGCTTCCGTATCGCAAGATTTGGAGCCTGAGTACATAACTGTTTCCGATGATTCTCAGATGGCATACGTAACGCTTCAAGAGAATAATGCTTATGCAATCATAGACCTTTCTGCTTTGGAAATCACAGATATTATTTCCTTTGGAAAAAAGGACCATAGCCTTCCCCAGAATTCACTTGATACATCAGATGAAACAGATTTTATCTTTAATGCCTCTTGGCCTATCAAAGGATTGTATATGCCAGATGCTGTTTCATTCTATTCAGTGAACGGTGTAGATTATATTGTTACTGCAAATGAAGGAGATGCCAGAGATTATTCAGGTTACGCAGAAGAGAAAAAGTTAGGAGATTCAGATTATATTTTGGATCCAAATGTATTTTCGAACATTGAAATTCTAGGTTTAGAGACAAACCTTGGTGATATCAATGTTACTGCTGCTTCGGGTGATGAGAATAACGATGGGCTATATGAAGAAATTCATGTTTTTGGTGGGCGTTCCTTCAGTATTTTTGAAGCGGCTACAGGTAATTTGGTTTACGATAGTGGAAATGATTTTGAAGTAATTACCGCAGCCGATCCAAACTTGGGTGGAATCTTTAATGCCAGTAATGATAACAATAATTTCAAAAACAGAAGTGATAATAAAGGACCGGAGCCTGAAGGAATAATTGTTAAGCAAATAGGCGATCAATTTTATGCTTTTGTACTTTTAGAGCGAATAGGTGGTATGATGGTTTATAATATTACTGATCCAGTGAATCCTGTATATCTTCAGTATGTTAATAGCCGTGGAACCGTGCCCGGTGAGCCCGAAAGCGGTGACTTAGGTCCGGAAGGTGTAGTGTATGTGGATGCAGCCGATAGCCCTACTGGAAAGGCACTTGTTATTCTTTCAAATGAAGTTAGCGCTACGTTGAGTATCTATTCATTAGATAATGTTTTATCTGTACCTGAAAATGAATTGACTGCTACAACCTTTAAGATTTACCCAAACCCTGCCCAAGGTATGGTATTCTTCAATAAACCAGATTTTTACGAAATTTACGATATGCTTGGACGTTCCGTTAGAAGCCAAAAGGAAATGTCTTCTTTGGATATATCTGCTTTTGCCCCAGGGACCTATATTGTTAAAAATGCAGAAGGGATTTCACAAAAATTGATTGTTAAATAGTTGTTTATTTTTTTAATTGTTGAATTGTTAGGCTTGAAAACCGCTTCTTTTAAAGAAGCGGTTTTTACTTTTAAAACGTATTTTTGTGCTTCAAAAAAAGAGAATGACAAAAATTAAAGCTTGGATTGCTGCGGCAAGATTGCGAACCTTGCCGCTTTCGGTTTCTGGGATAATAGTTGGGGCTAGCGCGGGGATATTTGAGAAAAACAATCACTTGCAAGCGCAATTAGATTTGGAATATGGCGGAATTGTTTGCTTAGCGGGAAGAAACATTTTAGAATCTCCTATTTTTTGGCTGGCAATTTTAGTTACGATTGGTTTCCAAGTTTTATCAAATTTCGCCAATGATTACGGCGATGGCGTGCGCGGTACCGATGCCAAAAGGCAGGGCGAAAAACGCATGGTAGCTTCGGGTATTATTTCACCCAAACAGATGAAAATTGGGATGATTATTACGGGCGTTCTAACGTTTTTTCTCGCCACCTTTTTGATTTTTATAGCTTTTGGCAATGAAAACTTCATCATTTCATTTATATTTTTCAACTTAACAATAATTTCCATCATCGCGGCGGTTAAATATACCGTTGGTAAAAAAGCCTACGGCTATTCAGGCTTGGGCGATGTTTTTGTATTTCTGTTTTTTGGATTGTTAAGTGTTTTGGGAAGCTATTATTTATTCACCCATAAGCTTTATTTGGAACTTTTGTTGCCAGCCATTGCGATAGGGTGTTTTAGTACAGCGGTTCTGAATTTGAACAACATGCGCGATATTGAAAGCGATACTGCAGCTGGGAAAAACACATTAGTTGTGAAATTGGGAATACTCAAAGCAAAAAAATATCATGCTTTTTTATTGCTGTTTGGAATGGGTTGCGCAATAATGTACACCATAATAAATTATCATGAACCACTGCAGTTCCTATTTTTAATAGCATTTATTCCTTTCCTTTTAAACATAAAAACCGTTTTTAAAAATAAATCGCCAATGCTACTCGATGGCGAATTGAAGAAGGTAGCACTTAGCACTTTTTTGTTTGCAATCTTGTTTAGTATCTTTATCTAAAAAAAAAGAATTTATTATGAGAATTACATTTTACGGCCAAAACTGTCTCGGAATTGAAATTAAAGGAAAACATATTTTAGTAGATCCATTTATTACTGGTAATGATTTGGCAAAAGATAAAATTGATATTAATCAATTAAAAGCAGATTTTATTTTTTTAACCCACGCGCATCAAGACCATACGCTGGATGCGGAAGCCATTGCAAAGAATACGGGCGCGGTAATTGTGAGCAATTATGAAATTGCAAACCACTACGAGGAAAAGGGAATCGAGGTACACCCCATGAACCACGGCGGAAGTTGGAAATTTGAATTTGGAAAGGTTAAATATGTAAATGCAATCCACACAAGCTCTTTTCCAGACGGTAGTTATGGCGGGCAGCCTGGCGGTTTTGTAATAGAAGGTGAACATAAAAATATTTACATTGCAGGTGATACAGCGTTGACAATGGATATGAAATTGATCCCACTGCACACAAAGTTGGATTTGGCAATTCTCCCTATTGGCGATAATTTCACAATGGGTATTGACGATGCTATTATTGCTAGCGATTTTGTGCAATGCGATAAAGTTTTGGGAGTACATTATGACACTTTCGGATATATCGAGATTGATCACGAAGAGGCAAAGCGCAAATTCTACGATGCCAATAAAGATTTGATGTTGCTTGAAATAGGAGAGTCTATAGAATTATAAATCCAAATGTCTTCCCGAGGCGCAGTCGAGGGGTCTTTCCATGCTACAAGCTTCTTTCCAAAAACACACCTTAAACTTCAAACGCCCAAGCGGCACTTCGCGGGGCGTTATGAATACCAAAGAAACCTATTTTCTTTTTATTAAATCTGAAGAAAGTTTCGGAGTTGGTGAATGTGGCTTGCTTCGTGGTCTTAGCATTGATGATAGAGCAGATTATGAAGAAGAGCTAATGGGTGTTTGTGAAAACATTGAATTGGGCGTAAATCAACTAGATTTATACGAAGCATTGGAGGAATTTCCTTCAATACAATTTGGGGTTGAAACTGCTTTCAAGTCGTTGTATTCAAAAAATCCTTTTGAGTTATATCCCTCACAATTTACGAGTGGCGAAGCTGCAATCCCTATAAATGGCTTGGTTTGGATGGGCGATAAAATTTTTATGAAACAGCAGATTTCAGAAAAATTGAAAGAAGGTTTTATTTGCATCAAAATGAAGATTGGCGCCATTGATTTCAAAACCGAATTGGGGCTTTTAAAATCAATACGAAAGGAATTTTCAGCTTCCGAAGTGGAATTGCGCGTAGATGCAAATGGCGCTTTTTCGCCGAATGAAGCTTTGGAAAAATTGAAAATGCTTTCCGATTTGAACTTACATTCCATAGAGCAACCCATAAAACAAGGACAATGGCAGGAAATGGCAAGACTTTGTGAGGAAACACCATTAGCGATTGCATTGGATGAGGAACTCATCGGTATTTTTTCCGAAGAAGAAAAGAACAAACTCTTGGACACCATAAAGCCACAATTCATAATCCTAAAACCCTCACTGATTGGTGGTTTCGGCGGAAGCGACAGTTGGATAAAACTTGCTGAACAGCACAACGCAGGTTGGTGGGTTACTTCGGCACTGGAAAGCAATGTGGGTTTAAATGCAATTTCACAATATACCTTCACAAAAAACAGTAAATTGCCGCAAGGTTTGGGCACGGGCAGCCTTTACACAAATAATATTGACAGCCCTCTGGAAGTTTCAAACGGAACTTTACGTTACAATCCAACTGTAAATTGGAATTTTCAGATTTAAATTTGAACAATTTATTTTATAATTAAAAAACCAAAATGTATATAAAGCAAGCCTTTAAGTCCCTACACGAATGGTGGCGCTATTTAGTAGGTTTTATCATTATTTTTATTGCTAGCCAAATAGGTTCCATTCCACTACTAATTGCAGTAATGTTTAAGGTAATTGCAGAGGGCGGAAACATAGAGTCTATTCAAGAACCAAATGTAATGATGACCGTTCTAGACTCCAATCTCACTCTGTTTTTGATGCTACTCAGTTTTGCCATAGGGTTATTAGGAGTTTATCTAGTGGTTAAATTTTTACACAAACAACCGTTTGTTGAACTTACTACTTCAAGAAAAAAAATAGATTGGGGGCGAGTTTTTTTTGGCTTTGCACTTATTGCTATAACAACCACCGTTGTTACAGGCTTAGATTATTATAACAATCCCGAAGATTATGTTTTGCAGTTCGATTTGGTGCCATTTGTAATTCTTGCAATAATTGCAATAATCATGATTCCGTTGCAGACCAGTTTTGAGGAATATCTTTTCCGCGGTTATTTAATGCAGGGAGTTGGCGTTTTGGCAAAGAACAAATGGTTGCCATTGCTTATTACTTCGGTAGTTTTTGGAGGGCTTCATTTAGCAAACCCAGAAGTCGATAAATTAGGAAATATCATAATGATATATTACATAGGGACAGGCTTCTTCTTGGGAATTATGACATTAATGGACGAAGGAATGGAGCTCGCATTGGGATTCCACGCTGGCAATAATTTAATTGCGGCACTTTTGGTGACTGCAGATTGGACGGTTTTTAAAACCAATTCAGTATTAAAGGATATTTCAGAACCTTCCGCAGGGTTTGATGTAATTGCGCCAGTACTTATTCTGTATCCTATCTTTCTACTAATTATGGCGTGGCGTTACAAATGGACCGATTGGGGCGGAAAGCTCTTCGGAAAAGTGGAAGAACCAATTATTGTTTCGGATGAAAATACCGAAAGCCAAACATTCATTGAATAGTGAAAGTACTGCATTCCAATTTTAAGTTAAATGGCGAATCATTTTCTTCTGCTGAAGCGCTGAAGGAAGTTGCGAATCATTTAGTTGAAAAAGGAAATAATGATGAGCCGGCTATCGGAAAATTTATTTTAGAATGGCTGGATAAAAATGACTACATCGCCGTAAAAACCTCTGGTTCCACAGGAATTCCGAAAACCATCACACTTAAAAAAGAACACGTTTTTAACAGTGCGCAGGCAACGATTAATTATTTTGACTTAAAGGAAAATACAAAAGCGCTACTCTGCCTTTCTTCGGAATACATTGCGGGCAAAATGATGCTTGTCCGCGCAATTACAGCTGGTTGGGATTTGCATATTGCAGCCGCCGAAAAAAAACCACTTGAAAGTTTGGAAAGCAACTTCGACTTTACGGCGATGGTTCCATATCAAGTTTTTCATTCTTTAACAGATTTGCACAAAGTAAAAAAGCTTATCATAGGCGGCGGAGCTGTGTCTTCAACGTTAGAGCAGCAACTTCAGCAAGTTTCTACTAAAGTTTTCGCAACTTATGGAATGACAGAAACCATAAGCCATATTGCGGTTCGCCCTATAAACGGTGCAGAAAAATCAGGTATTTTTTCTTCACTTCCGGGGGTGATTTTTTCACAGGACCAAAACAATTGCCTGCAAATACACGCCCCTGAAGTTTCCGAAGAAATTGTAGCAACCAACGATGTTGTAGCCCTTATTTCACCAACGTCGTTTAAATTTTTAGGGAGAATAGATAATGTGGTAAACACGGGCGGGGTAAAAGTGCATCCCGAAACCGTTGAAGAAAAACTGTCGCATCACATAGCAGGAACATTTTTTATTGGTTCTGAAAAAGATGATGCTTTAGGTGAAAAAGTTATTTTGATAATTGAAAGTGAAGAAATGCAATCGCTGGAAAATTATTCTGAACTTTTTAAAACACTTTCAGCTTATGAAAAGCCTAAGAAAATTTACACAGTACCACAGTTTATTTATACGGAAACGGGAAAGGTAAAGCGTGCAGAGGTTTTAAAAAAGCTTTTCAATAAATAAGATTTAGACTATTGGTTTGTTTTCTTGTTGAAATTCATTTTTTAAAATTCCTTCAAGCATTAAATCTTTTTCTACCTTGTCGCGTGTAGGTCTTTGAATGATGAGCCACCCTAGAAGCAATAGAGCTATAATTATAAAATATTGATTTCCTTCATTCGAAAAAGCAACAATGCTTAAAAATGCTGGGCCTTCCAAAAGAGCGTACTTTACAATAGAGGCTGTTTGAAAACCATTTAATTTTTCTTTTAAAGTTTTTTTGGAAGCCAAACCGCTCATGATATTTTTATAAAGATAACTACCAGCCAAAATTCCAGTAATGGCCATAAATGGAACCACATAGAACATTACGTCTCCTGAGTATGTGAATGACAATATTTGGTTTTTTGTTTGCAAATAACTCATTATTCCAAAAACTAAAACACCCGCAACCAAAGCGAGATGAATAATAGTTAAGGTTCTTAAAAATGATCTTGAAGTAAATGGAGGTGTATTGTTTTGCATGTTTTATTATTTTTTGAAAAGCGCTTTTTAAAGGAATTCAAGCCTCTGCAAACTTGCCAATAATGGTTGCTTCATGAGATTCGGAATCATAAGCTACAAGTACCTTTTTTCCAACTTGAAATTCATGAATACTCAAACGTGAAATGAGTTGTTCGGTAGTAGCTGTAAATTTGGGCGCGTTTTTCGGCATTACTTCCAATTCAAAACCAACCATATACGAATTGTTTACGGTAGTTCCAGTTTCATAAATTCGGATTATTTTGGCAGGCGCTTCTTTACCGGTTTTTAGCAATTTGTTTTTATTAGTAGATGAGGTAACTACAGAACCAATAAAAAAGATGAAGGTAAGGCCAAATAAAATTACCAATGCCACAAGGGAATATTGTGTAAGCTCCGGAAGTTCGTCAAAATCATAAGAACCTTCGGGCATTCCCCACATACCTATAAACAATGTAATAAAGGGAATCCACATAAGAGCAAAACAGCGCCATCCCATTTTGCGAAGTGTGGTAGGGTTGAGTTTCATAATAAGTTGGTATTGGGATAGTATTAGATTTCCCTAAAACCAAATGTAATCAAAATCAATTAATTATGGTTTATCGTATTTGTAATTCTAAACCTGAATTACGCCCATATTAAATGGCTTTTCAATAGGAGCGTGGTTTGCAGCTTCAATGCCCATGGAAATCCATTTTCTGGTGTCTAAAGGATCGATCACCGCATCGGTCCAAATTCGTGAAGCTGCGTAATATGGAGAAATCTGTCTGTCGTAACGAGCTTTTATTTTATCGAACATTTCTTTTTCTACTTCGGGTGTTATGGTTTCACCTTTCTTTTTTAACGATGCCGTTTCTATTTGAAGTAAAACTTTAGCAGCACTATTACCGCTCATTACTGCAAGCTCCGCGCTTGGCCAAGCCACAATCAATCGTGGATCATAGGCTTTTCCGCACATCGCATAATTACCGGCTCCGTAACTATTTCCTATTACTATTGTAAATTTAGGAACAACACTATTGCTCACTGCGTTTACCATTTTGGCACCATCTTTAATAATACCTCCATGCTCGCTTTTGCTGCCAACCATGAAGCCGGTTACGTCCTGCAGAAATACTAGCGGAATTTTCTTTTGGTTACAGTTTGCAATAAAACGAGTGGCTTTATCGGCACTGTCACTATAAATCACGCCACCAAACTGCATTTCGCTTGGCTTGGTTTTAGATTTTGTGGTTTTTACCAAAGTACGTTGATTGGCCACAATTCCTACGGCCCAGCCATCGATGCGTGCGTAGCCAGTTAATATAGTTTGTCCGTAGCCTTCTTTATATTCTTCAAAATCACTGTCATCAACAATACGCTTTATAATTTCGCGCATATCGTACTGCTCCGCTCTCGATTTTGGCAAAATACCATAGATATCTTCTTGTTTCTCTTTTGGTTTTAAAGCCTTTTCCCTATTAAAACCAGCTTTGTCAAAATCACCGATTTTTGAAACTATATTTTTTATTTTATCGAGCGCATCTTTGTCATCCTTTGCTTTATAATCCGTAACACCACTCACTTCACAGTGTGTTGTCGCGCCCCCGAGTTCTTCATTATCAATGCTTTCGCCAATGGCAGCTTTTACCAAATAGCTCCCCGCAAGAAAGATGCTTCCAGTTTTGTCAACAATCAATGCCTCATCACTCATAATGGGAAGATAAGCGCCACCGGCTACACAGCTCCCCATCACTGCAGCAATCTGTGTAATTCCCATACTGCTCATTACGGCGTTGTTTCTAAAAATTCTTCCAAAGTGTTCTTTATCAGGAAAAATTTCATCCTGCATCGGCAAATAAACGCCCGCGCTGTCCACCAAATAAATGATAGGCAATCTGTTTTCTATGGAAATTTCCTGGGCACGAAGGTTTTTCTTGGCTGTAATAGGAAACCATGCGCCAGCTTTTACAGTAGCATCGTTCGCCACGACAATACATTGCTTCCCCTTTACATATCCAATTTTCACAACAACACCGCCACCGGGTGCACCCCCGTGTTCCTCGTACATTCCATCACCTGCAAAAGCGCCAATTTCAATACTCGGTTTCTTTTCATCCAATAAATAGGCAATGCGCTCGCGGGCAGTTAATTTTCCCTGTTCGTGCTGCTTGTCTATGCGTTTTTGCCCACCGCCGAGTTTTACTTTTGCTAGTTTGTTTTTTAATTCTGAAACCAGAAGTTTATTGTGATCTTCGTTTTTGTTGAAGTTTATATCCATTGAAAAAGTATGTTTGCGCTAAAATACAAAATGCTGGAAAGTTTTAAGTTCAAAGTTTAAAGTTTAAAAAATTAAAGTTTTTGAAGCGTGTTTCATTTTACGAGTTTGCTCAAAAACTATGACATTTTGTTAACGAAATTCAATTTTATAATGTCGATATTTGTTTTTGCTCTTAAATTTGCAAACCGAAAAAGAAAAAATCAACCAAATAGAATAAGATTATGGGAATGAATAAAAATACTGTCTTGGCTTGGGCCACTTTTATAATGATTGTTGTGGGGGTAGTGCTAATTGGGATGGGTGCCTTTCGCTATGACGATGTTGCCGGATGGGGCTTTGCTGCCGTAGGTATTGGCTTCTTTGCCATTGCTTGGGTTTTTAATGCTTTAAAAGGAAGGGTTTAAAACACCAATATTACAAATTAAAAATTTTCAACAAACACACTAATCAACTCTCAAAATGTCTGACGATAAAAAAGTAATTTTCTCAATGTCTGGGCTAACCAAAACCTACCAAAGTGCCCAGACTCCAGTCCTTAAAAATATATATTTAAGCTTCTTTTACGGTGCCAAGATTGGTATCCTCGGTCTAAACGGAAGTGGTAAATCTACTTTGCTTCGAATCATCGCCGGCGAAGAAAAAAACTATCAGGGCGATGTTGTTTTCGCACCCGGCTATACCGTAGGGTATCTTGAACAAGAACCAAAACTGGACGAATCCAAAACGGTTTTGGAAGTGGTAAAAGAAGGAGTGCAGGAAGTAGTTGATATTCTTGACGAGTATAACAAAATAAATGACATGTTTGGGCTTCCGGAAGTTTATGAAAATCCTGCGAAGATGGACGAACTGATGGAAAAACAGGCAAAACTTCAAGATAAAATTGATGCCACAAACGCTTGGGAACTTGATACTAAGCTTGAAATAGCGATGGATGCACTGCGCACACCTGAACCAGATAAACCAATCAGTGTACTTTCTGGAGGGGAGCGAAGAAGGGTGGCGCTTTGTAGATTGCTGCTTAAAGAACCAGATGTACTTTTGCTCGATGAGCCCACAAACCACTTAGATGCCGAAAGCGTGCATTGGTTGGAGCATCATCTTGCCGAATACAAAGGAACCGTAATTGCAGTAACACACGACCGTTATTTTTTGGATAATGTTGCTGGTTGGATTTTAGAATTGGACAGAGGGGAAGGCATTCCATGGAAAGGAAATTATTCTTCTTGGCTAGACCAAAAGTCAAAACGATTGGCACAGGAACAAAAACAGGCAGGAAAACGGCAGAAAACCTTGGAGCGTGAGCTGGAATGGGTCCGTCAAGGAGCCAAAGGCCGTCAAACCAAACAAAAGGCACGTCTTCAAAACTACGACAAACTTTTAAGTCAAGATCAAAAACAACTGGATGAAAAGCTTGAAATATA
>CETR01087873.1_pt1 | contig 12904 bp, 7 predicted proteins | sample 531281 | NCBI WGS metagenome assembly CETR01 (sample SAMEA2622568, study PRJEB7988) | marine metagenome | biome: marine biome (ENVO:00000447); feature: mesopelagic zone (ENVO:00000213); material: "saline water (ENVO:00002010), including plankton (ENVO:xxxxxxxx)" | depth 696 m
TATTGCAAGGAATATAAAGAATACTGGGATTGGGTAAAGTACCGAAATGAAGCCCGCTACCAAAACACCCAAAACCACGGAAAGAACTACGATGCGAAAAATATGATGCATACCTTCCGACTCTTAGAAATGGCACTGGAAATCGCCAGAGAAAAACAAATTAACGTACGACGTCCCAACCGCGATTTTCTCTTGGAAATTAAAAGCGGAAAATTTGCTTATGAAACCCTTTTGGCTCAAGCAAATGAACTACAAGCCCAACTGGAAGAAGCCTTTAAAAAATCCGACTTACCCGAGCAACCGGACCTCCGTTATATCAATCAATTAGCCTATGAGTTACGGGAAGAGTTTTATCGGGAAGGCTTTCATTAAAAATAGTTTTTTATAATATTCGATACGAACTGCTATTCTGTGGACTTGGCAGTCCCCTTAATTTTTGGGTTTTGAAATGATATGGATTTATTGCCTTTATCGTGAAGTTTTATAAAATATAAATTGTTTTTTAGGCTATTTATAGTATACCCATGAAAGTGTTTTCTTAACGGACTAAAATAGGTTACTATACCCACCAAATTAGAATTGTTTCTGACAGAAAGTTAATTGGAAATCAATGCATCCATGGTTTGGAATCAGTAGGGATCGCCTGCAAATAAAATTTGATAGTAAAACAAGGTATTTGGAATTGTTTTTAGATGTTAAGATAAGTTTTTTTGAAAATATTCACTCTTATTTAAATGAGTTAGGAGAATTTAAGTAAATAGTGCGTTTATAATTTTTCCGATTATCCCAGAGAATTTTTTCTATATTTACGTCCGACCGAAATATAGTCTCTACAAGTTTTAAAGGTCATTAGATGATCTAAATATCTAACTTTTTCATGCTAAAAGAAAAAATCACTTTAACTCAATTAGAACAATATCTGTCTAAAGCAGCCTGGATTCTTAAAGGGCCAGTAGATGCATCTGATTTTAAAGTATATATATTTCCGCTCTTATTTTTTAAAAGACTTTCCGATGTTTATGGCGAGGAATACCGCATTGCTTTAGACGAATCAGAAGGAGATACCGAATATGCTTCATTACCCGAATTTCACCGTTTTGAAATACCAGATGGCTGTCACTGGGACGATGTGCGCAGTACGACCACAAATGTTGGGCTAACTATAGAAAAAGCCCTCAGAGGAATTGAACAAGCCAACCAACAATTTCTGTATGGTATTTTTGGTGACGCGCAATGGAGCAATAAAAACAAGTTGACTGATAGAATTCTAGTTGATCTTATTGAACACTTCTCACAGTATACTTTGGCCAATAGCCTGGTAGATGTAGATATCCTAGGCCAGGCTTATGAATACCTTATCAAACATTTTGCGGATCTCACCAATAAAAAAGCTGGTGAGTTTTACACCCCGCGATCAGTAGTGCATTTGCTTGGTCTCATTTTAGATCCGCACGAAGGTCAAAGTATCTACGATCCTGCCTGCGGTACGGGTGGTATGCTTTTAGAGTGTGTAGACCATCTTAGAGCAAACAACGAAGATTATAGAACCTTAAAACTTTATGGTCAGGAAAAGAATATGACTTCTAGTTCCATTGCCCGAATGAACATGTTTTTGCACGGAATGGAGGATTTTCAGATTGTGCGTGGGGATACCCTAAAAAACCCGGCGTTTTTTGAAGCAGATGGACTAAAGACATTTGATTGTGTAATTGCTAATCCACCATTTTCCTTAAAAGACTGGGGTGCCGAAAATTGGAGTGAAGATCCTTACGGCCGCAATATAGCAGGCGTACCTCCCAAAGGTAATGGTGATATGGCCTGGGTACAGCATATGATCAAATCTATGAACAGTACAGGCCGAATGACGGTTGTACTACCACACGGCGCATTGTTTAGAAAAGGGTCAGAAGGAAAAATAAGAAAGAAACTACTGGAAGATGACTTACTTGAGGCTGTAATAGGCCTGGGACCTAATATTTTTTACGGTACGCAACTAGCAGCTTGTGTACTGGTTTTTAAGCAAAACAAAGCTCCAGATACAAAGAAAAAAGTCTTATTCATTGATGCTTCAGAGCAGGTACGTGTAGGTCGGGCTCAAAACTATCTGGAAGCTGAACACGTAAATCAAATATTCAACTGGTATCAGGATTATAAAGAAGTAGAGAATTATGTAAGTATTGCGACCTGGGAAGACCTGGTTGAAAACGATTTTAATCTCAACATCCCACTTTATGTAGAGAAGATAATTGAAGATAATTTACCTTCTATGGAAGATGCATTTGAAGACTTAAAAGAGGCGTGGAAGGAAAGCTTGATAGCAGAAGAAAAATTCAAAAAGTTGCTAACCAAATTTATTTAATGGCTGTAGTAATACATAGAGAAAATTGGACGATAGATAAAATTACATCTAAATCCAGACCTAATTGGAACTGCCCTAGCTGTGTTAGGGGTCATCTTTCTTTCGAAGATAACTGGTTTGTTCGAGTACCTAATTCCAGTACTAGAAGAAAGGCTAATAGGATGTATTATTATAATTTTCCAGAAGAAGAAATGTTTCACTTTACCGGTTTTCTTACTTGTAATAATAGTAAGTGTAGAGAAAAAGTCGCGGTGATAGGGAAGTCAGGTAATCAAGTTAGATTTGGGAATGGACAAAGACTAATTAGAAAGTTCTTTATACCGTTTAATTTTTTTCCTACTCTCAATATTTTTCCTCTTTCTGACCAATGTCCTGAAAACATTTCAAAACAAATCAAAAAATCCTTCTCTCATTTTTTCAATGATCAATCAGCTGCAGCTAATTCTTTAAGAATTGCATTAGAATATCTGCTCAACGATTTAAATATTGATAAAAGTACGGTAAACAAGAAAGGTAAAAAGGTGGAACTATCCCTTCACTCAAGAATTCAAATTTTTGGAAAGCAGAATCCAGAATTACAACCATTCCTTATTGCTGCAAAGTGGATTGGTAATGCAGGTAGTCATGTAGGTGAAATTGATAAAAACGGCTTATTGGATGGGTATGAATTATTATACCATTGTATTGATGAGCTTTATGAAAAGAGTGAAAGGATGAAGAATCTGAGCGCCAAGGCTAAGGAAATTAATGACACTCGAAAACCTATTAAAAAACAATGACTCAAAAAGAACTGGAGAAATACCTGTGGGGAGCAGCAACGGCCTTAAGAGGAACCATAGATGCCGGAGATTACAAACAGTATATATTTCCGCTATTATTCTTTAAACGTATTTGTGATGTTTATGATGAGGAGTTCGATATTGCGTTAGCAGCCAGCGATGGCGATCTGGAATATGCGGCTTTTGAAGAAAACCACCGCTTTCAAATACCTAAAGGAGCACATTGGCAGGCTGTACGGGAAACGACGACCAACGTAGGCGTAGCGATACAGGACGCGATGCGGACTATAGAGAAAGCCAACCCCGATATGCTATACGGTATATTTGGTGATGCCAGCTGGACCAATAAAAACCGACTGAGCGATGAAACGCTTATTAATCTTATTGAGCATTTCTCACAACACAAGCTTAATTTGGCCAATGTCCCCGATGATCAATTGGGTAATGCTTACGAGTACCTCATTAAGGAATTTGCAGATGATAGCGGACATACTGCGGCTGAGTTTTATACTAACCGTACCGTAGTTAAACTGATGACGCTTATTATGGACCCACAACCTGGTGAAAGCGTCTACGACCCCACTTGCGGCTCAGGAGGATTATTGTTGAACTGTGCTTTGCATTTGCGTGACGAGGGTAAAGAATACCGAAGCTTAAAACTCTATGGGCAGGAAATTAATTTGATTACCAGCGCCATTGCTCGTATGAATATGTTTATGCACGGTATAGAAGAGTTTAGCATTGTACGGGGTGATACTTTGGCCAGACCGGCATTTTTGGAATACGATACCCTTAAAACTTTTAATGTAATTCTAGCCAATCCTCCCTACTCCATAAAATCCTGGGATCGTAACAGCTTTGTCAATGACCCTTACGGTAGAAATTTATGGGGTACGCCGCCACAAGGTTGCGCAGATTATGCCTTTCAACAGCATATTCATAAAAGTCTAGATAAAAAAAACGGACGTTTTGCTATTCTTTGGCCCCACGGAATTTTATTTAGAGATATGGAGGCAGAAATGCGTCGCAAAATGATTGCTGAAGATCAAATTGAAGCTGTTATAGGTTTAGGAGCAAACCTATTTTATAATTCGCCTATGGAAGCAATGATACTCATCGGTAATACGAATAAGCCAAAAGAGAAAAAAGGTAAAGTGCTATTTATAAACGGTAAGGATGACGTTATTGATAATAAAGGTTTAGCTTATTTAACCGAAGACCATATTGATAAAATATATAAGGCATATCTAGATTTCACTGATATTCCTCATTATGCTAAAGTCGCTAGCATAGAAGAAATTCTTGAATTTCATGGTAATATGAACATCAATTTCTATGTAAAGAAAGATAATTCAGAAAATGATATTTCATTTACAGAAGCATTTAAAAAATGGAGTATTGAAGGGCATAAATTAAATAAATCAATGATTAATCTATTTGAAGTTCTTAGTTAGATGAGCGAAGTATTAGAAAATATAGTTGAGGAACTTCAATTTGATAGAAGCAATTGGAAGCTAACAAAATTTGGAGATGTTACTATACAACAAAAGAAGAAAGTAGATCGTGAAAACACCCTTTTAACTCGTTATATTAAAGGGGAGCATATGCATACGGAAGACCTTCATATTCGTGAATGGGGAAATTTAACTGATGAATATTTAGGACCTGCATTTATTAGAAAGTTTGAAAAAGGGGATGTACTTTATGGATCACGAAGAACCTATTTACGAAAAGTTGCCATTGCAGATTTCGATGGTATCACATCTAATACAACTTTTGTCATTAAAGCAAATGAGAAAAAACTTGACAAACGTTTACTACCCTTTATTATGCTGTCTGAAGGTTTTGCAGAAAACTCAATTAAAAACTCTAAAGGCTCTGTAAATCCCTATGTAAATTGGAAAGACCTTGCCAAATACGAATTTCTGCTCCCACCGCTTGACCAGCAAGCAGAACTGGCTGAATTACTTTGGGCGATGGATGAAGTTGTTGAGAAGGAGAATGATAATTTAGATAAAATAGTTAAAGCAAAAAATGCTTATTTTGACAATGCACTCTATTCTAAATCAGAAAATAGAGATCCGTTTTTTGGAATAAAGAAATCAAAATTTGATGTCCTAAAACTTGGAAAGCTATTATCTGAAATCCAATATGGCATTTCAGAAAGCCTGAGCGAAGTTGGGTTAATTCCAATTCTTAGAATGAATAATCTTCAAGATGGTAAACTCGATATATCAGATTTAAAATATTATAATCCAAAAAAAGGTGAGCTTGATAGATTTATTTTAAAAAAAGGAGACATACTATTCAATAGGACAAATAGTTTCGATTTGGTAGGTAAGGTTAGTATCTTTAATGTGGATGGAGAATATAGTTTTGCATCTTATCTTATAAGATTAAAAGCAGATGATTCAAAATTAGATTCAAGATTTTTAAATTTTTACTTAAATACACCAATTGGTTTGGCTAAAATTCGCAAGTATCGCACTCCTGGTGTAAGTCAGAGTAACATAAACGCTCAAAACCTAAGACATATACCAATACCACTACCCACTAGGAAGATTCAAGAAACATTAATGAATAAAATCGAGTCAATCGAGCTTGGAGAAAGTCTATCAATTTCAAAAATATCAAGTTCCAAAGTTTTACAGAAGAGTTTAATTAATCAGGTATTTTAGTTATGGCATATCAAAGCGTTGTAAATAGCAGTATTTCTAAAAATAATGTAAAGCTTTCTGCAGATAAGATTATAGAAAAATTAGACGAGCTAAGAGAAGAGGGTAAAAAGTCTAAACGTCGTTGGATTTGGGAATTAATGCAAAACGCAAAAGATGTTCCTAATACATATGGAAAGGTTTCAATAGAAATTACTCTAAATCAAAACGAATTAATTTTTGCACACAATGGTAATGCATTTACCATAGATAACTTAACAGGTTTAGTGCAACAAGTAAGTTCTAAACACTCTACAAATAAAAATAAAAAAGTTACAGGTAAATTTGGTACTGGTTTTATAGCTACGCATTTATTATCAGATATTATTACCATAGATGGTGTTTTACAAGAACCAGGTGAAGTAGCAAAGAAGTTTATTTTTGAGTTAGACCGTTCCGGAAAAACATCTGAAGATTTAAAGACACCTATTGAAGAGGCTCTGTTAGAATTAAGCGCAATAGATCAAAGTCCTAAGTTTAATTCTTTTCCAGAATACGAAACATCTCGCACAGAAAATGACTATTACAATACGTTTAAATATCCTGTAGATGAATATTCCATTAAAACAGCAGAAGTTGGTATTAATGACTTAATAGAATCTTTACCAATCTCATTAGTTTTTTTAGAGGATATTAAACAAGTTCGTATAACAAACAATGTAAATAATACGCAACATCTTTATAAAGTAGAAAAACCTAGAATTGAAGAGCACAAATATAATGAAGTATCTATTTCTGTTTTAGATGAAAAAAATAGTGTAGTTCCTATTTATAAAAACTTCATAGTAAAATCTACTGAAGAAATTGAATTGCTAGTGGAGGTTAAAGATTTTGAGAGTTATGAAATAGTTCCTGTTAATGATCGTCAACCATTCTTATATAGAGATTTTCCTCTTATTGGTACAGAGAAGTTTTATTTTCCTTTTATTGTTAATGGAAAAACATTTAATCCAACCGAAAAAAGAGATAGTTTATATTTAAATGGAAATTCTGATAAAGTCAACAAAAACAGAGAATTGCTCGAAAGTGCGACCGATTACTCCTTAGAGTTTGTCGATTATTTGGTGTCAAAAAAAGCATCAAACTTGTACTCTATATGTTTAAGTAGTTTACCAGCTTATGATTTCGATTTGGATGATTTAGAGTATAATTCTAAAGAATGGTACGTCAAAAACATTCAAACAAAATACAGACAACAATTAATAGATAAGAATATTGTAGTACATGAGAATGATACCTGTGCGTTATCTGAAGTTCGATTTCCCACTTCAAATGAATACGACTATCCTGAGCTATGCAATTTAATAACCGATTATCTAGGGAAAACAAAAGTCCCTGTTGGAAAAGAACAAGAATGTTGGATTCATTTTTTAGGTCCTGAAAATGAAATGCACACTTGGGGTTTAGAATTAAGTTATGGTCTAAAAGAATTAGTGATTGACATAGATAAATTAGATACTACAGCAGATTTTAAGGCTGATACAGATGTTTATACTTGGCTAAATAAATTGTATAAGACAATAGATGATTTAAAAGAACAAGCTTTACATAATATTTACAAGTTAGTTCCAAATCATAATAATGTATTTAAAAAACTACCAGCACTTTGGGTAGAGAAAATATCAGATGATGATAATGCCTATTTGCCAGATCCGTTTTTAAAATTGTTATTAGAGTTAGGAGAAGATTGGTATAAGGATTTAATTCATAGAAAGGTTGATATTTTGAAAGAAGCACATCAATCTAGGAATATGAGTGATTTAAATAGTGCAATTAATCTTCTATTTAGAAAAGAAGATTTTATAAAAACTAATAATTCATTAATGCACTTATTAAATGTACACGCTATAGTGGCACCAAATGCACAAGAGGATTCCTTTCAGCGTTTGTTATTAAATAATGCTACCACATTATTTAAAAAAGAGAAACCTTTAGTTAGTAATGAATATGCTTCAAAGTACAATTTTGAAATAGTACATCGATTATTAATTCAATCTATAAATAACCAATTACAGAAAATAGGTAGTATTAAAAACTTAGCAACTGAACTTGAAAAGGAAAAAGATACCGTAACGATTTGGTTAAGTGATTATTTGAGTTTGCTGGATGGAAAAAAAAGTAAATCTGCGGATTATTCAAAATATTTAAAAGATGGTAAAATAATACCAAATAGAGAAGAAGATAATGTATTCTGCTATTATACAGATATTCTAAATTACGGATCTAAAGATCAACCTTTAGATAAAGAATTGTTAACTATCCTTTCAAAATTAAATCCAAAAAAAAATTACTTTAAAGAGCTTATTGCAGATGGAATAGGAATAAAGGTTTTAGATACACTAAACTTTGAAAAGCTTGGGAATGAGGTGGTACATGAAGTGGAACAAATTGTTTATAAAGAAACTTTTGAAGACAATAAGGAAGCTTTATTAGAACTTATTAATTGGACGGAAGATGAAAAGGAATTAACCAAGAAATATGCAAGTGAACTTTTAACTTTATCAGGACGCATTTTTTACATTCTAACTATAGAAAATAGTGAGAACAGAGAAGATGTAATGAAGATTTTAAAAAATTCTGAAAACATCAATGCAATTGCTGGTATAATTGATAATACAGCGTTTGTTAATCAAATAGATAAATTAGTAGAGTTGTTTCCTAAAGGTATTCCAGATCAAGTAATGAGTTATGCAAAAGAAGATGCAAGAAAAAAGAAAGAGTTTAGCAATTTACTAGAAGTTGGATCTAAAGTAGAAAAACTTTTTATAAAAACTTTAGAAGGTTTTGAAATTTTAAGTGAAAAAGAAGAGATTATTTATGCTGGAGGAGGCGCATATGATATTCGTATTTATAATCCAGAAACGAAGAAATCATTTTACATTGAATTAAAATCTTGCCGCTACCAAAATACAGACCCAATAAACATTGCGGTATCACAAGCTAAGAGAGCTGTAAAAGAATTAAAAAATAAAAGTTTCTCTATTGTAATTATAGAACGCTCAGGTAACAATGAAATGGATGAAGAATATATAAGGGCCAATACAAAATATTTTAAAAATCCAGGAAAGCATTTGGGTATAATAGGTGAGAATTTTGATACTATTAAGAATAGCTCAAATACCAATAACGATGTTGATTTGAAAATGGACTTTGCAGAATTTAAAGGATCTTTAGATTATAAATGGGTTTTAAATAAAATTGGAGATTCTGGCTTTGATGAATTACTGGTAGATATTAAAAATATTCTCTCAGCTTAAACTAAACAAAAATGGCATTTAACGAACTCAATAGTGTAGAATATTATATCATCAATAAACTTAGTGGTACCAATCTCAATACCCAAAGTTTTAAGGAGCCCATTCCTACCTATGGCCCTACCTGGGTTTATAAGTCTGCGCAAGAGCTGAATCGTTCGGTAAATGAGGTACTTGTGGAGTCTGATTTAAAAGCTGCACTTATTAAGTTAAATCCTGCAATAAAGAACAATCCAGATCTTGCAGATGAGGTGATTTATAAGCTTCGAGCCATACTCATTTCGGTTAATCAAACCGGTTTAGTACGTGCCAATGAAGAATTCGCCAAATGGTTGTGCGGTGATAAAACCATGCCTTTCGGCACAAACAACAGACACATCCCGGTACGTTTAATTGACTTTGAAGATCTAACCCATAACGAGTACGTTATTACCAATCAATACCGGGTTCGTCATCGGGAAACCAAAATACCCGATGTGGTATTGCTTATAAATGGCATTCCTGTAGTAATAGGTGAAGCCAAGACTCCCATTCGAGAAGCCATAAGTTGGTTAGACGGGGCTCACGAGGTGCACGATATCTATGAGAACGCCGTCCCTCAGCTTTTTGTACCCAACATCCTTTCGTTTGCAACAGAAGGCAAAGAATTGTTTTACGGGGCTGTACGTACACCGCTTGAATTCTGGTCCCCCTGGCGACTGGAAGATGATGAAGGCACTCTGGCAAGAAGATTGGGTTTAGGTGAAATAGGTAAAGAACTCACAAGCCTTTTAAATCCAAAAGTGCTTCTGGATATTCTGCAAAACTTTTCGCTATACAGCTCTGGTAAAAAAAACAAGCGTATTAAAATTATATGCCGCTTTCAACAGTATGAAGGTGCCAATAAAATTGTAAATCGGGTAAAAGAAGGACGCATTAAAAAAGGGCTTATTTGGCACTTTCAGGGAAGCGGAAAGTCCTTGCTTATGATGTTTGCTGCCCAAAAACTACGTAAAACACCAGAACTTAAAAGCCCTACCGTATTAGTCTTGGTTGACCGTACTGATTTAGACACTCAAATTTCTGGTGATTTTAATGCTGCAGACATTCCTAATGTGGAGACCACAGACAGCATTAAAGATTTACAAGGTTTACTGGAGCGTGATACCCGAAAAATTATCATTTCGATGATCTTTAAGTTTCGGGATGCTCCGGCCAATATGAATACCCGAGAAAATATTATTGTACTGGTAGATGAAGCGCACCGTACTCAGGAGGGTGATTTAGGCCGCCAGATGCGTGCTGCTTTACCCAATGCGTTTCTATTCGGTTTAACGGGTACGCCGGTAAATAAAGCTGATAAAAATACCTTTTGGGCATTTGGTGCTGAGGAAGATGAAGAGGGGTATTTATCGCGTTATACTTTTCAGGATTCCTTAAGAGATGATGCTACACGTCCGCTTCATTTTGAACCGCGACTGGTAGATGTGCACGTAGATAAAGAATCAATAGATGAGGCCTTTGCATTGTTTAAAGAAAGTGCCGCGCTAAGTGATGAAGAAGCTGATGCCCTAAACAAAAAATCAGCTAAGATGGCCGCTTTTCTAAAATCACCAGAGCGTATTGCCAAAATCGTAGCGGACATCGTCACCCATTTCAATACAAAAGTGGACCCACACGGCTTTAAAGCGATGATTGTGACGCCAGACCGCTACGCCTGCGTACTCTACAAAAAAGAGTTGGATAACTACTTTGATACCGCTGCAAGTAAGGTTGTGATTTCAACTTCAGCAAATGATCCTTTAGAATTCAAACAAAAATGGGGGGTAGATAAAAGTGAGCAAAAGCGCATTGTAGAAGAATTTAAAGATGCGTCTTCAGACTTAAAATTTATCATTGTGACGGCAAAACTTCTAACTGGTTTTGATGCTCCTATCCTGCAAACCATGTATCTCGATAAATCTATTAAAGATCATACCCTCTTACAGGCTATTTGCAGAACAAATAGAGTGTATCCCGGCAAAAACTTTGGCCGTATTGTAGATTACTTTGGAGTTTTTGATGACACTGCCAAAGCATTGGAATTTGACCAGAAGATGGTCAACAAAATCATATCCAACTTGTCTGAACTTCGGAAAAAACTCCCAGAACTCGTTGCTAATACATTAGCCCATTTTGAAGGTGTAAATCGTAATTTGGAAGGTTTTGAAGGCTTAGAAGCCGCTCAGAATGCGATAAATACAGATAAAAAGAAAGACGACTTTGCTAAAGATTACAAACAGCTTTCTAAACTTTGGGAATCCTTATCTCCAGACCGTATTTTAGATCAATATCAAAAAGATTATAAGTGGTTATCTCAGGTGTTTGAATCTGTAAGGCCAGCATCAGATAATATAGGTAAACTACTGTGGTTTTCTCTGGGTGCTGAGACCACCAAACTCATTCACGATAATGTTCACGTTGGGGATGTGCATCCTTTAGAAGAATTTGTATTAGACGCTGATGTTGTCGAAGATATCTTTAATAACCCTGACCCTAAAAATGCTCAAAAGCTGGAACGTATTCTAGTCAAGCGTTTTAAAAAGCACAAAGGAGACCCTAAATTTAAATCTTTAAGCGAACGCCTTGAAGAACTTAGAGATCGTGCAGAACAAGGATTGATTAGTTCAATTGAGTTTGTAAAAGAACTCTGTAAGATTGCAAAAGAGACCGTTCAGGCAGAAAAAGAACTGGAAGAAGTAATACAAACCAAAAGCCCTAAAGCAGCATTAACCGAATTGTTTCTTGAACTTAAAAATGATCAAACCCCAGCAGTTGTTGAGCGTATAGTTACTGATATTGATTCCATCGTACGAATTGTACGCTTCCCGGGTTGGCAAACTACCACTTCAGGAGAACGGGAAGTACAACAATCCCTTAGAAAAGCGCTACTCAAATATAAACTTCATAAAGATCAAGCGCTATTTGATAGAGCTTATGCTTATATCAAAGAATACTACTAAAGAGTAAAGTAACATATATAGAATCCTTGCACCACCTCTTTATCTGTTCGGCCAACAAACAACGTTCTAAAACGGCTGAGGATTATTTTGCCGCTAAATACGTGCAACTGCAATTCTTAAGCGCATGGACTAATCTCCGTTTATGTCAAAAGGAGAGTACTATTCCACTCTCGGAAGATATATTGCAATGGGCAGATCAAATCTGGGTGATGGAGCATGCCATCTGGATTATATTAGAAAAACCTATGGCTCCACCTACTACAACAAAATCACCATACTCTACATTCCAGATCATTATGCTTATTACGCTCCGGGATTGCTTAAGTTGTTTGAGAAATGAGTTAACCTTTAAGTTTCCTGTTATTTAAAAGGGTTCTTATCTAAACGCAATGCCAAAGAAATGAACGGATTGATACGATAATAATCTTCATGAAGATCATCAAAACTTAGGGAGTTACCAAGTGTTTGACCAGGTGTGTATTGAGCATCTAGCTTATCCTGTCTCAATAAAGATATTTGGAAAGACCTATTAGAATTATTACCTAAAAAGGTAAATTCAAACTAGCTATTTAAATTAGGTTATAGTAAAACAGCAAACCAATGAAAAATTTACTTTTAATCCTTACTTTTTTGAATTCCTCAATCACCACGGCGCAATGCTTAGACGATTTTTACAGGAAGTGACGAACTTTTCTTCTGCTGTCATAACTGGTTAGTTTACGACCTTCTCTTTCAATTTCAAGATATGTTCTCTTTATTTCAAATAATTGAATAGTTCTATAATCGGAACTTTTAATTCTCGAGCGATTTTAAATAA
>CETR01026252.1_pt1 | contig 12816 bp, 8 predicted proteins | sample 531281 | NCBI WGS metagenome assembly CETR01 (sample SAMEA2622568, study PRJEB7988) | marine metagenome | biome: marine biome (ENVO:00000447); feature: mesopelagic zone (ENVO:00000213); material: "saline water (ENVO:00002010), including plankton (ENVO:xxxxxxxx)" | depth 696 m
CCAATTCTCGTTGCAGGTGGAGCATCGACTGGATTACGGGGTGGTCGTCACATAAGGTATGACAGTGGCACACCCCTGGCAAATCTCCACTTGACGCTGCTTGATCGCGTCGGCATCGATTTGGGCTCCTTCGGTGATAGCAAGGGAAAGGTTGAGGATCTTTTCGACTTTGTGCCGGTTTGATTATAAATAGTTGGAACAATTTTTATGCAGACTCTCAAAAATCATGAAAAGTGCATGAGCTGCGGGAGACAGAAAATGAGACAAAATCTGAAAAATGGACCATTTGTCAGCGCATTCTTTCTAGCCTCGATTATAGGCATAGGGCTAACGTGGGTTTCTGCGCCAATCCATGCCCAGGGTTCTGCGCTTACGGATGCCGTGGAGCGACAAGACTACCCGCTTATTAATCGCTTGCTAGATGAACGTGCCGACGTAAATGCCACCCAAGTAGATGGAATGAGCTCACTGCATTGGGCGGTATACCACGATGATAATGATCTTGCTGAAAAGTTGGTGCAAGTCGGTGCCGATGTTAATACTGAGACTCGCTACGGCATCACGGCACTCTCGTTAGCTGCTATGAACGGCAATGGAGAGCTTGTGGAACTGTTGCTTGATGCTGGAGCGTATTCCAATGAGTCACTGGAAGGAGGAGAAACCATCCTCATGATCGCTGCACGCGCTGGTAGCTTGAAGGCGGTGAAGGCACTGCTTGCCGCTGGTGCCGATTTCAATGCTCAGGAGCAGCGTGGACAAACGGCGCTCATGTGGGCAGCCGCAGAGGGGCACACGTCTGTAGTTAAAGCTCTTATCGATGCTGGGGGCAATATAAATCGAAAGTTGGGATCAGGGTTCACACCACTTTTCTTTTCAGTGCGTGAAGGCCACATCGGTGTTGCGTTGGCGTTGATTGAAGCAGGAGTGGACTTAAATGGTATTCTCTCCCGTATCAGAGAACGGACCGCAAGGGCAGGCAATAACGCCACCACGCAGCCTGTTAATCGAGGTCTTAGCCCCTTGCTTTTGGCTGTCCGGAACGGTCATTTCGAACTTGCGATTGAGCTCGTGAAAGCGGGAGCTGATCCGAACGACATGCGTTCTGGCTTCACACCATTGCATACGGTAGCTTGGGTGCGAAAGCCTGACGCTAGCGATCGGGGCGATCCCCCACCTATTGGGTCGGGGAATCTGACTTCCCTCGAATTTGTTCGGGAGCTCGTGGCACTGGGGGCCGACGTAAATCTTCCTCTGACTGAGGGCGCGCCCCGACAGCCAAATTCGGCTTCCATACTCGAGACTGGAGGCTCAACTGCATTCCTACTGGCCGCCGATCGAGCGGACGCTCCCTTGATGCGAACGCTGCTTGATCTGGGTGCCAATCCATTCTGGAGCAATCTCAGCAGCACTACACCTTTGATGGCGGCGGCAGGTTTAGGCACTAGGGCGCCGGAGGAAGAAGCCGGTACGGAAGAAGAAGCACTGGCGGCAACTAGCTTGATGCTCGAGCTAGGAGCAGATGTCAATGCGGTAAATGAGAATAACGAGACTGCAATGCACGGTGCCGCGTATGGGAGGTTTCCGTCGGTAGTCAGGCTGCTGGCTGATCACGGCGCTGATCCTCACGTCTGGAATCGGGTGAACTACCGTGGATGGACACCGCTTTTTATCGCCGAGGGACACCGCCATATTCCGCGCGGACCATCACTACCTACCATAGAAGTGATCTCACGGTTGATGTTTGAGTCCGGCATTCCAACGGAAGGGCCAAGACCAGAATTGATCGATCAGTACGAGGTTCCTCCGAATCGTTAGTGGATTGAGATTGGTTAGGGAATACATAGAATAGAATTAAAGTAGTCTGGACTGTCTAATTATCATTGAAAGTAAATGTTTGAAACCGTATGCGTAATCTCGTAATAGGTTCTTGCGCTATCGCAACAGCTTTGCTTATCCCCGCAATTTCAGGTTACGCCAATGAGTTCACTCCCGATCTAACGGCATATGGCCATCCCAACTTACAAGGAAATTGGACAACTGAAACGGCCACCCCTTTTCAGAGAACTGAAGAGCTTGGTGAGAAAAAAACTTACACTCTAGAGGAAGCGAAAGAATTTCAGTTAACTAAAATTGCCCAGTTAGATGACCGAGCAGCACCAATAGAAGGTCCCATTGAAGCTCCAGAGGTAACGTTATTTGTGGATAACGCCGCAGAATATCAGTTCTACAAACGTGTTGAAAATGTGTTAAGGATTGACGGGGAGTATCGTACTTCGATCGTAATAGATCCGCCGAATGGCCGCATTCCCTTACGGGATGATGCCCTCGAAAATACATTTCGTGGTGTATGGCGGAAGGCTGGCTTCAAGAATTTGGACGGGCCAGAAATGGCGGGGCCAGGTCCAAGATGTCTTCTCGATTTCGGCCCAGTGCCGCCCGCGGGGCCCATTGTGCCAATCAGCGCCAACTTCCAATTTGTTCAAAATGAAAACTATGTAGTGCTATATGTCGAAGCGGGCGCAGAATTACGGATTATTCGGTTAAGTGACGAACACTTGACTGGTGCGCACAAGAAATGGCGGGGCGATTCTATTGGTTACTGGGAAGGTAACACTCTGGTTGTACATACCAACAATATTCATCCTCAATCTTCATCTTTTGTACTTCGTGCATCGGAACTCTTCGAAGTTCACGAACGCTTTACCGTTGTTTCAGAAGACGAAATTGTTTATCGCTTTACCATCACTGATCCTAAAATTTATACACAGCCTTGGGTAGGAGAAATGATGCTTAATCGCATGTCACCCGGTGATAAGATATATGACTACACCTGTCATGAAGGGAACTACTCTCTACCCGGAATACTTGCTGGAGCTAGAAGGCTAGATGGGGAATCCGAAGAACGGCCTACTGATCCGTTTGGCAACCCCAATTAATTAAATACATAATCTGTAATAATCTTATCGCCAAATTGCATTCTGGGACCGCCAAATGAATGGTTACCGTTGTCTCGCGGTTATAAAGTAGATAACCAAACCCATTAAGATAATAGCGATGCTAAAGAGCCCCTCCACTGGCCGGTTAATTAGGGTAAATCCTAGGGTCCAGGCAGTAAGAATCAAATAGATCAGCGGTGGAAGTGGGTATAGGAACGTGCGGTAGGGCCTTTCCAAATCCGGTTGTTGTCGACGCAAAACAAAAATACCAAAGACAGTGGCGAAACTGTTCAGGGCCATGGTAAACCCCGCAAATACCATGATGGATTCGACGGTGGTAGACAGTATAAACACCATAGCGATGGCAGCCTGGATGTAAATAGCTGTGGTGGGAATGCCATTTTTGTTGGTTCGACTCAGAAATCTGACGGCTGGAAAGTCCTCGCCGATTACCTGGATCACCCGTGGGCCGGCCATAGTCATCGCACTAACGGTAGAGATAAGAAGCAACGCCAGGACAATACCGAAAGTTCCGCCGACCGCTTCACCAAATGCTGCTTGGGCGGCAATTGCTCCCACTTCTACCTGTCCTTCCATGGCATCCATCGGTGCTGCGTATAGAAACGAAAAATTAAGCCCAAGATAGAGTATTGTGACGATCGAGGTCCCGGTAATTAGGACCAAAGGTAAATTGCGCCGTGGGTTTTCCACTTCGCTGCTCAAATACGTTGCTGCATTCCAACCAGTATAGGCAAAGCTTACATAGATGAGTGCTACGGCGAAGGTGCCGCTGGTGAGTAATGCGCCATCACCTTCTGCAGGAAGAAAGGTTAGAGGTTGTGGCGTGTCGGTGAAAATCTTTACGCCAATTATGAATATAATGATCACAGTGATTTTTAATGCGGTGAAAACCTCCTGTGTTCCCCCGCTAGTGCGATGGTTAGTAGCGTGTATGAGTGTGAGGATGAGTAATAGCGTGACAGCGAGCCCTTTTTCCAAGAAAGGATTTGAACCACTAGGCAGAGTAGAGGTGGCATAGGCCGCAAAAGTCATAGCGGCCAGAGCAGTTGGACCAGCAAAGCCGACTGTTGATGATATCCACCCTGACACGAAACCTGCTGCTGGATGATAGATACTTCTGAGCAGGCTATACTCGCCACCATTGCGGGGCAGCGCAGCGCCAAGTTCGGCGTAGGTCATTGCTCCGCATAATGCCACCACTCCCCCCACTGCCCATAGCATCAATAACGCGAAGCCGGACCGAATGTCCAATAACTGAAAACCCAGGCTGGTGAACACACCAGTGCCAACCATGTTGGCAACAATAACGGCAGTGATAGTCAGAAATCTAAATTTATTCGATACCATGATTGGGAAGGTGTCAAAGGTGGTTTTTCATTAAACTACGAAACCGGTTTTTCGATCACGCAGTCATCGAACATTTTACGAATGGCCTCTTCGGAATAACCTATTTGTTCCAAAACCTCCACTGTGTGCTCCCCAAGTTTAGGGGCCGCCCCAGGTTTTATCTTCTCGGCACTGCTCACTTGGAACGGGCTATTCACGGTTCTCATTTTCCCCTCGCTGGGGTGGTCCAGCGGGATAATGATGTCATTCGCTTTTTTTTGTTCGTCGTCGACTGCTTCCTTATAAGTGGGCACGACAGCATGAGGAATATCAGCTTCTTTCAATGCGCGGTCCCAGTAGCCAACGTCCTGTGTCTTAAATACTTCTGTGATTTCATGGATTAGTGATGACATGTTTTCGGCACGAGCCTCTGGAGTTGCATAACGTTCATCATCTGGGAAATCACTGCGTCCAATGGCTTTACAGAAAGGCTTCCAGTCTTTCTTGAAATTAACGATGCATAACTTCATAAGCCGCTCATCCTTGGTGGGGTAATGCAAGGAGATAAAGTTGTACGAGTCGTGCCGTGGCCTAGGTTCCCTAAATTGAGCGCCGGCCAGTTGTGCTTGCAGCATTACGGAGTTGGCCCAGGCGCCGTTGGCTAGGAGCGAAGTTGAAACCTTGCTGCCTTCTCCGGTTTGTTGGCGCTGGTACAATGCGGTCATGACTGCGGCGTAAAGTGCCATTCCGCTGGGGTGATCGCCGGCGCCATAAGGAAAAGGGCGCAACCAGCCATCATACGGAAAAATCTGGGTCTCGATGGCAGAACGAGACCAGTATGCTACTACGTCATAGCCAGGATTGTGCCGTTCTTCCCCTTTCTCACCAAAGCCTGTGGCGAGCGCATATATAATCCTTGGATTGATATCGCGGATGGTTTCGTATTCTAATTTTAAGCGCTCTAGCGCTTTTAGGCGGTAGTTGGTGATCAATACGTCCGCTGTTTCAACCAATTTTAATAGCACTTGATAACCTGCCTCTGATTTTAGATCCAAGGCCACGCTTTTCTTATTGCGGTTATCCACCTGGAAGGGGTAGGCAAATTCGGAAACAGGTAGACCAGGAATTTTGTGCCAGTTGCGGTTCAGGTCACCGGAATTAGGAGGCTCGACCTTTATAACTTCGGCTCCAAAATCTGCCAGAATTACTCCGGCTGAAGGTCCCATGACCATGGAGGCTAATTCGATCACTCTTAAATTTGAAAACAATGCGTTGACCTTCATGGACCTTCAGGAGGGGCGGGTTAAAAAAAAAGGAGTAAACCACACTCCGTCACATTAATCTCTTCTTTATCCAATAAAATTCTGATGCCAGCTATAGTCGGTTTTGACATAGCCTGATAGGCTTTAATGGATTGGGAGGAGCCGGCTATGAGACCACTTCAAAATACCGCTAGTTCTATTAGGATGTTGTTATGCGCTGGGTTCGCCCTGGTGTGTTTAGTGAGTGCAAATGGCGTTGCCCAGATTGGAGCCATAGATGGCGAATGGCGCCATTATGGTGGAAATGCCGGTCACAGCAAATACTCGCCTCTTGACCAGATCAATACTGATAATGTGCATCGTCTTGGCGTAGCCTGGACATGGATCTCAGTTGATGAAGAAATCCGTGACGCCAATGACACTATTCGTGAGCGGGGTTCCTTTCGTAGTTATGCATATGAGGTGACGCCGTTGGTGGTGAATGGTGTGCTCTACACTACGACATCACTGGGACAGATCGCTGCCATCAATCCTATCAGTGGTGAAACCCTGTGGAGTTTCGATCCGGTTCTGTATCTTGATGGTCGTCCTGCGGTGCATGGGTTTATGACAAGAGGCCTGGCTTACTGGACTGATGGTGAAAAAGAACGTCTCTTTTACGCTGGTGGTCGTACTTACCTGTTATCAATTGATCCGTCATCTGGTCGACCAGATCCAAATTTTGGTCGCGGTGGCCGCGTGGACCTTAAAAGAGGCTTGGGTCGCACCATAGATCCTTCATTATATGCAGTAAGCTCACCACCAGTAGTAGCAGGTGATGTTGTCATCGTGGGTTCCGCCATGACCGAAGGAACGGACTACCTGGAAGCGCCGCCGGGACATGTGCGTGGCTTTAATGCGCGGACTGGTGAGGTGGAGTGGGTTTTCCACACAATCCCTCAGCCTGGGGAGTATGGCTATGACAGCTGGCCCTCCGAAGCGTGGAGCCATACAGGCGGGGCAAACGTATGGACCCATATGAGTGTAGACGAAGAACTAGGGCTGGTTTACCTGCCTATTGGAACAACGGTCCCGGACTATTACGGAGGTCATCGGCGTGGTGACAATCTGTTTTCTAATTCACTGGTTGCTTTGAATGCCAAAACGGGTGAAAGGGTTTGGCACTACCAGATGGTACATCACTCGGTGTGGGACTATGACCCACCTGCTGCACCAAACCTTATTGATATAGTGGTTGACGGGCGCGAAATAAAAGCTGTTGCTCAAATCACCAAACAAGGATTTACCTTTGTATTCGACCGCGCTACCGGCGAACCGGTGTGGCCAATTGAGGAACGAGTGGTACCGCAGTCGGAAGTGATTGGGGAAAGCACTTCATCAACTCAACCCTTTCCCACGAAACCTCCGCTATTTTTGACGAACGGTGCAACGGAGAACGATCTTATCGATTTCACGCCGGAGATTCGTGCGGAGGCATTGGAAATATTCCAGCAGTATAATAGTGGCCCCTTATATACACCTCCGGCGTTGGGTGACAATATTATTCGTCCCGGCTGGAGTGGAGGTGCGAACTGGTGGGGAGCAGCATTTGACCCAGAGTCAAATAATCTGTTTGTGCCGAGCTGGGCACACTTCTCTACAGTTAATATCCAACCACCGCAGGACCCTAACTCAGACCTAACCATACGACCACGGGTTAGAGATTTGAGTGGACCGCGTGGCTTGCCTTTATTTAAGCCACCCTATTCGCAACTAGTTGCATTCGACATGAATGCAGGCGAAAAGCTTTGGCATGAGCCGGTAGGCGAAGGGCCGCGCGAACATCCAGACTTGCAAGGCCTTGAGTTGCCGCCCATGGGGAACTTTGAGAAATTGGGCGGGCCGCTGCTGACCAAAACTATGCTCTTCATAGGGCAGGGTTTCGAGACTAACCGTTTAGGTGCATACGACAAGGCCACTGGCGAAGAGCTATGGTGGATACAATTGCCAGCGCGCTTTCACGCCGCACCAATTACCTACATGGCCGACGGTAAGCAGTACATTGTATTCGCGCTGGGTGGAGGTGTCGGAGGTGAGATAGAACGACTGATGGCTCTTGCACTACCCTAGTGATTCCTCACCAAAAACTAGAGTCGCTGAACTGCTCACCAATAGTCAGCAAATAAAGCCGTTTTTAGCGGCGGAATACGATTTCGTCCAGTTTCTTACCTGTTATACTAATGGCCCAATCCCTTCTCTCGCGGAGGTATGAACTATGAGCACGAATTCAGCTAACATCTTGATTGGCTTGGTGAAATCAGCAGCGGCACCTGCGTTATCTGTTGCGGTATCGCTATTTACCTTGACACTCACAGCCCAGGAATGGCAGCCGGAAATCCTTTCTGATGGCCAGCCAAATATCACGGGTATGTGGAATAATGTTGGAGCAACGGCTACACCCCTAGAGATGCCCAACCAGTTCGAGGGGCGGGTGCCCAACCAGGAAGAACTCGCAGAGTTCATCAAGACCCGTGACGAGGCCCGCAAGGGAGCCGTCTGGGATGGCTTCGAAAACAGCCGAGGAGTAGGCGCCTACGAGAACTACTGGTTCGACTGGTACTGGTCCGATGCCCAGGCAGATGCGCCATCACTGATTGTCGATCCACCCAACGGACTTCGACCTGCTTTTACTGAAGAAGCTCTGACTCAAAAAAGGTTCAATGTTGAGCACGAACATGATTCTGCCGCTAACGTTGAATCCGGAGATCGCTGTTTGTCTCGGGGAGTGTTCGGGATGATGATGCCAACGGCCTATAACAACGGCAAACTGATCATCCAGTCACCAGGTTACGTAATGATTCACAGTGAGATGATCCATAACGCGCGTATCATTCCCATTGATGCCGGCAATCATGTTGATGAAAAAATTAAGCTGTGGGAAGGTGATCCACGCGGTCACTGGGAAGGCAATACTCTGATTATTGAGTCCACTAATTTTCGCTATGTCGGTAATATGCGCGCGCCTGGTTCCGGTGGTGGTAATGCCGTACAGAATGAAGGTCGCAAAATGATCGAGACCTTCACCATCGAGGATGAAGATACTTTGCGATATACGCTTACCGTTGATGATTCCGAGACTTACGAAGCTCCCTGGACGGTCGCGTTCCCCTATGAATTTGATAACAACTACAAGCAGTATGAGTACGCTTGTCATGAAGGTAACTACGCGATGGACAATCGCCTCAGCGGAGCCCGCGTGCAAGAGCTTGGTATTGCAGAAACAGGTGCCAGGTAATCAAAGAGAAGCAGTAATCAGTGAGGAAGTGTTTGGCAGCACTTGCCATCTGGGTGAGATTTGAGATTGCTGTCGGTTTAGGATAAGGCCGCCTCACTTGCTGGCGTTTTATAGCGGAAAGGGGCAGGGTGAAAAGTCAGATCACTGAATTTTTACTCTGGCCTTTTTTTATTCCTGAAGATTTTAACAGAAGAAGGAAATGTTGATGGATAAAACAAAAAAATTGATAGCTTCATTCATTTTCATGTCTGTAGTGTTGTTAATGGCACCAAGCGGAACTGCACAAGTGAATGGTGCTGGACTGAGCGAGACGGAGAAGCTAATCCAGTTGTCCCGTCGACCTACAAGCACGATGGACAATCCCTATGAACTGATAGAGAACTGGCCTACGCTCTTGGCTGGACAAGAGTGGGGAGCAGCCATCGGATTAATTCCTGATGATACTGGCGGATTGTGGATGCTTTTCCGTTCCGAACCACCCATTAATTACATCAACGCCGATGGTCAGATCTTAAAGAGCTTTGGTGACGGCATGATTGTGCAGGCACACGGTTTTTGCATGGATAACGATGGCAATTTATGGGCGGGTGATAGCGGGCCGTTCGGCGACGATCCTACCACCGCGGGTCGTGGTTTTCAGATCCATAAGTTCAGTCAGGAGGGAGAGCACCTGTTAAGCCTAGGTCAGGCTGGTCTTTCCCGTGCAGCTGAAGACACCTTCATTGGGCCTACTGCTTGTGCAGTCATGCCTGATGGAAACATTGTCATTGCCGATGGTCACTGGCCACGTCCTTCCAATGCGCAGCAGGATGGCGATCGTCTGGTAGTAATCACGCCTGAAGGTGAATTCGTGAGGGCAGTAGGCAAAATGGGAGCCGGCCCCGGTGAATTTATGGGCCCCCATGCCTTGGCTTATGATGCCCAAGGGCGGCTTTATGTCGCAGACCGTTCGAATAACCGCGTGCAGATCCTGGATGAGAATTTGGACTTCCTCGATGATTGGCGTCACTTTGGTCGGCCCAGTGGAATCACCGTACTGGTAGATGGAACATTTGTGGTTGCTGATTCCGAATCAGGTGCCCGGTTGCCAGGTCCCTCTATTGCACCTGAAGGGGGTCCCGGAGCCATGGCCCGTAACCCTGGCTTTCAGGTGGGAGTGCGCATTGGTCGTACTAACGGATCACTACAACACTATATACCCGGAACTCGACCGGAAGGCATGGCGGCGGATAACCTGGGTAATATTTTTGCTGGACTGACTGGGGGATGCGATCTCAGTCCTTCCGGGGGTTGTCTGCAGAAGTGGGTAAGGAAGTAACCGACTTGCTTTTTCAATTAAAAACTAAACCAAAAGAAAAACCATTATGAAGAGACTACCTTTCGTTTTCCTGTTACCAGTCTTGCTAATGTGTTGCTCGCCGGAAGGTGAAAAAGAATTGTCGGGTATCTCCAGTGAATGGCGTCACCACGGAGGCAATCATGCCTCGGACAAATACGCACCGCTGGACCAGATTGGTGCCGGTAATTTTGCCGATCTGGAAATTGCGTGGCGGTGGCAGTCAGCTGACCTGAATTTGCCAGAGGATCTGATCTATCCCACCGGAGATTATCGTGCCGTCCCGCTAGTCATCGGCGACACGATGTATGTAAACACGAATCATGGTCAGGTAGCGGCGTTGAATCCGGCTACCGGTCAGGAATTATGGGTGTTTGACCCCCAGAGTTATCTGGCCGGGCCACCGTTGTTCTCGCCGATTCAGACCCGTGGTATCGAATACTGGACTGATGGTGAGGTTGAGCGAATCTTCCTGGCAACCATAGGTAAACAGTTGGTTTCCATTGACATCGAAACGGGGCAACCCGATGTCAATTTCGGTAACAATGGCTTTGTCGATTTGAAACAAAACTTCGGCAAGCTCGAGTTTGAGATGAATAACATCAGCCATGGCGCGCCCCCGATTGCCGTTGGAACTACCGTCATTGTCGGTTCAAAGATCTATGATTATGCCATGTTGAACCGCAGCCCTCCCGGACACGTGCGCGCCTACGATGCCTATACTGGTGAATTGAAGTGGCGCTTCAATACAATTCCTCAGGAAGGGCAGCCCTATAACGAAACCTGGGAAGATGATTCTTGGCGCACAGCCGGGAATACCAACGTCTGGACTTATATGTCAGCTGACGATGAAGCAGGTATCGTTTACCTGCCTGTGTCCACGCCCACTAACGACTACTGGGGCGGCATGCGTTTAGGTGAAAATCTCTTTGCCGAATCCCTAGTGGCGCTAGATGTTGATACTGGTGAGCGGCTTTGGCACTTCCAAACAGTGCACCATGGCTTGTGGGATTATGATATTGCTTCTGCACCCAACTTGGTGGATATCGTTGTAGACGGTAAGCCAATCAGGGCTGTTGCTCAGGTTTCAAAAACAGCATTTACCTATGTATTTGATCGCATCACAGGAGAGCCGGTGTGGCCGATCGAAGAGCGGCCAGTGGCCCCTAGTACAGTACCTGGTGAGCGCGCACATCCTACGCAACCGTTCCCGACCAAGCCAGCACCCTTCGACCGGCAGGGTATAAGTGAGAATGATCTCATCGATTTCACGCCCGAGATTGCAGAGGCTGCTCTAGAATTAGCCAAAGAGTTCGTGCTCGGCCCCATTTTTACCCCGCCCATCGTGCGTGGCAGCAACGAGAAACGGTCTACCTTTGTGGTTCCGGGTGCTGGAGGTGGTGCTAATTTTCCCAGTGCTACCGTCGATCCCGAAACTAATATTCTCTATATCCCATCCGCAACACGGCCTCATGGAATGTCACTTGTCGAGCCACCTGAAGGGTCTTCGGACTGGCCTTATGTCATTCAGATGGATCGCCAGGTTGGTCCTTTCGGCCTGCCACTATTAAAACCCCCTTACCGCCGCATCACGGCTATTGATCTGGATACCGGCGAGCACGTTTGGCAGATACCCTTCGGTAAAGGCCCGGCAAATCATCCAATGCTGGAACACTTAAATTTACCGCCGATGGGCAGCGTCTATAAGGACGTGGTTGCTGAAGGCGGGATACTGATTACCAAAACACTACTCATTTCTTATTTGGCCCAAAAGGATGAGATTGATCCCGACGCACATGGCTCTATCCTGGTAGCGCACAACAAATTGACCGGTGAGCTTATTGGGGAGCTTATGGTAGACCAGCGCTTGCACGGACCACCTATGAGCTACATGTATGACGGTAAGCAATACATTGCCGTGGCGGGGGGCGGTCGGGACGATGATGATGAGCTACTTGTTTTTGGCTTGCCAGGGGAGTAAACGAAAAAAATATTGTTCCCTGTTACGGAAAATAGAATTAAAGTGGGCGTTCGGTTAGAGAGTTGGGGAATTAAGCCAATGTTACTTGGATCTAGATGGCTTCTGGGCCTTGGTGCTTTTGGAATCGCTGCGTTACTGCTAGCGGGGAAAGTTGTTGCTCAACAATCAGGTTTCTCCTCTTGGCAGAACGATCTCTCGCCAATATCAAATACCGACTGGAACTATGATACGGCTGCGCACCTTCTGGAGCGGGCCGGGTTTGGCGGTACCCCCGATGAGATACGAGCTCTGGCTATCATGCCACCAGAGGAAGCCGTTCGTAGTCTGGTGTACTTCGATAGCACTGAAAATGCACATCTGCAGGCCTTTGACCACTCTGGCGTTCATGACCCTGGCCTGGAACCTTTTCCCCCTAGCAGGCCAGCAACAACCGAGCTGGCAAAGAGAACGGGAGAAGCGCTGGGCATCAAGGTTAAACAAGATGGCAATCGAAGGCTGCAGCCAGTAGTAAACAAATTCTTCTATTGGCTGCGGGCGAGCGTTTTAGAGACAAACCGTGTCGCTTACTGGTGGGCCGATCGCATGGTTGCCACTAACACGCCGCTGCAGGAGAAAATGGCCTTGTTCTGGCACGGTCACTTCGCCATCAACGAGAGTAAGGTTCGGGATTACCGCAAGCT
>CETR01084761.1_pt1 | contig 12794 bp, 12 predicted proteins | sample 531281 | NCBI WGS metagenome assembly CETR01 (sample SAMEA2622568, study PRJEB7988) | marine metagenome | biome: marine biome (ENVO:00000447); feature: mesopelagic zone (ENVO:00000213); material: "saline water (ENVO:00002010), including plankton (ENVO:xxxxxxxx)" | depth 696 m
TGTTGTCTTTAGAATTACAAAATAGTACGGAGAGCGCGCGCCGAAGTATTTTACCTGAAGTCGCCGCTAAGCCAAATTCGTTAGCGTTTTCCCGAGTACGTATAAATGCCGGGTCGTTTTGAATACGCTCTTTACTGATGCCGCCTTTGGTGCGAATGAAGTAGCCATTTTTTCCTTTATAGAAGGTTAAATCGTCGAGCGTACCTTCAATTTTAATCAAGCCTTTGAGTATAGCCATAATGATATGTGTTAAATTCAACGTCTTTAATTCTTGAAGTTAAAGTGAACTTCTAACGCCGAAATTAAGCTGCTTTTTGTGGTAAGGCAATTGGGGGTGGTCATTCCTGCCGATTTTGCCGATTTTGCCGATTCTGCCGGAATCAGGTGTTTTTTCAAATTAGTCCTAATATGCTTTACCTACGCTTTATCTACGCCTTTGCTACGCATGAGCTACGGTTCTATTAAGTATTAAGGAGGAGTATAAGCGATCTATCTCAAAAAAATGGTTTTGAAATTTTAAGTGATGCACGAACAACCTTTAGTCTCTATCATCATCCCTACGTATAACCGGGCACATTTGATCGGAGAAACCTTAGACTCTGTATTGGCGCAGACCTATACCCGTTGGGAGTGTATTGTAGTGGATGATGGAAGCACGGATGCTACTGATAAAGTATTGGCCGAATATGTAGCGAAAGATTCCAGATTTCAATATCATCACCGACCGAAAGAACGACCTAAAGGGGCTAATGCGTGCCGGAATTATGGTTTTGAGTTAAGCAGGGGAGAGTTTGTAAATTGGTTCGACGATGATGATATCATGTTAGAGCATTTTCTCCAAACTAAAATAAGCCATATAGATCAAAGGGAAGTTTTACATATTTGCGGCGGCTATCAAGGAACTAAGGATTTAAAAGATTTATCGGTATTTCAGTGTAAAAGCGAATCTCTTTATAAAGATTATGTTTTATGGAATATTCAAATTTTTACTCCATCTGTACTGTTTAGAAGGTGCTTTTTAGAAAACAAGAATTTATTTAATACAGAGTTACATAAAGCCCAGGAGGCAGAATTTCTATCCCGGATTTTTTTTGCCTTATCTAAATGTTGTTATTCTATTACCCAAGAACCTTTGTTTATTTATAGACAGCACGAACACAGTAAATCTCAAATCAATAGATTGGAATACAACAAAAAATTCAAATATAGCGAAGCCTTTTTTGCTGTAGCTAATATCTCAAGAGCCAAGAGAATTCGCGATGTTGATCTCATTGAATACTTTGGAAATTTCCTGATTAATGCTTGCTTTCGAGCCGTGGAAAAATCTGACAAAAAAACCTTCAGCTACATAAAGTGGAATATTTTTTTTCTTTTAAAGCCATATTCAACAAAAACAGCCATTGAATTCCTAGCAACGGTTGGGCTACTTGATATTTATCTTAAAAGAAGCTACAGGTTGGAGAAAAGGTGGAGACACTTCAATTGGAAAACCATAATATCTTAGGTTCTGAAAGTAAGTATTATAATACCATTATTCAATAAAGAGAGCTTTGTAATTGAAGCATTAAAATCTGTCGAAGATCAAATCTTTGTGGATTGGGAATGTATTATTATCGATGATGGTTCAACTGACAATTCTAAGGGAAAAGTCAAAGCTTACATCCAAAACAAAGAAAGGTTTAGATTACTTGATCGCCCTTCCCAAAGAATAAAAGGGGCTAGTACTTGCAGGAATATTGGATTAGAAACAGCAAAGGGTGAATTTATTCAATTTTTAGATGCAGATGATTTAATTTCATCTGAAAAGTTAAAAAGGCAAGTTGATCTACTGAATTATAAAGATGGATTTACAATTTCGACGTGCCGATGGGGAAGGTTAAACTCTGCGGAAATATTGATAAATGAAAATTTAGCAAGTTATATAAACTTTAATAGTGTACCTGAATTCTTGAGTTCTTTAATCAAAGACCACGGATATTTTCCATTACATGCTTATCTAATACCTAAAGCACTCATAGATCGTGCAGGGCCGTGGAATGAACATCTTGGTTTAAATGATGATGGAGAGTTTATAGCTCGAGTACTTTGTTATACACAACAAATCATTTTTTCATCTCATTCTTTAGCATTATACCGTACACATTCTGGAAATAATCTTAGTAGTTTAAGCGATTTAAATTCATTAAAAAAAGCAATGTACAGTTGGCAACTCATAGACAATCAACTGGCAATAGCTTTTGGACAACGTCAACATTTTTATATAGATTGGAATTTAAAAAGTTTCTACAGGGAAGTAAAACAGAATAATCCAGAATATTTAAAAGATCTCGAACGTTTTTTTGAAAGTGTAATTGTAAAAAGTTCTAAGTTCAGCACCGTTAAGCGAAGACTTAGGAAACGCTTAAAATCTTTCTTATCATTTGCTAGATAAACAAATATTTTCAGGCAAAAAGGTGCTACTTATAATGCACTACGGCAGTCTTGGAGGTGCTGAACGCCAGGGGCTGGGTTTGGCTAAATTTTTGACAGAAGAATACCAGTGCGAAATGTCTCTTTTGCTTACGTTTAGTGATGAATTACAGCCTGATTTTAAGCAATTTGCAAAAGCTTGCCACATCAGACATATTTTCCATACACACGCTCCTTATTTGGTGTGTTGGAAAGAACTAAGCTATCGTAACCTCAAACGGCTGGTATGGAGCTTCAAATATATTTGGGGTTATAGAAAAATACTCAAACCTTATGGATTTGATTATATATTTCCATTTCTAAACTTTCCATCTAAAGTTGCCTTTTATCTGTATAAAGTATTGCCAACTGTAAAATTTACATTTTGGCATCAATTAGGTCTCGATGTTTTTAAACCTGATGAGTTGTTTGAAAAATATGCATCAAGAGCTGTGCCGGCAGTAATAGCTAATTCTCAAACGGGGTTGAGGCTATACAAAACACACTATGGGCTTGATGAAGAGAAATCATATATCCTTCCACAATATCTTACGATGGAATATCTTGATTTTGATAAAAAGGAAATCCGTAACAAATTTAATATACCACAAGACGCCCTTGTTTTTGGAATGGTGGCTCATTACAGGGAAGATAAAAAGCACGAACTCATTCTGGAAGCTTTTAAAAAAGTAAGCGAAAATTATGAAGACGCATTTTTGGTATTTGCTGGGAACAGGGAGTCATCAGGATATACCCGAATTAAATATGATGCACTTGAAAAATCTATTCTTGAAGAAGGTTTAGAAAGTAAAGTACGTTTGCTATCTCAGGAATCTATAGAAGAAGTTTTAAGCAGTTTGGATGTAGGTCTGTTAATTTCAGAAATAGAAGGAATGCCTAATGCTGTGATGGAGTATATGCTTTATGGATTGCCTGTTATTGCAAGTGATCATCCCGGTTGTAAATACTTGCTTAATGAGAGTCCGTATCTTATAACCAATAACAGAGAACTCTTGATCGGTAAGATGTTAGAGCTATTAAACAGTCCATTAGAACGCGAACAACAAGGGCTTAAAAATTGCGAATATATTAAAGGCTTTACCAAGCAATCGTACGTAAGGGATTTAAGCACAATCATTAAGCGTCATTTATAAGCCGATGCCCAAAGTTTCAATCATATTGCCCACCTATAATGGACAGGCTTATATCGAAGAGGCAATAACAAGTATATTGAATCAAACTTTTGAAGATTTTGAATTGATTGCTGTAGATGACTATTCAATAGACCATACATCAAGTTTGCTGGAATCTTTTAGACTTCATGATTCCAGGATCAAAATAATCACAAACAAGCAAAACTTAAAATTACCCGCCTCGCTTAATATTGGTCACCGGGTGGCGCAAGGAAAGTATTTAACCTGGACTTCAGATGATAACATACTTCATAGTAATTTTTTAGAGCGTTTAGTTACAGTTTTAGAGACTAGTAGCGCAGATGTAGTTTATTCTAATTTTAATGTAATCAATGATCAAAGTGAACACATTAGAGTTTACAAAGTCAGTCCGGTAAGTCTATTACCGTTTGAAAATGGAATTGGGGCCAGCTTCCTGTATCGAAAGGAGGTTTTTCAAAAATTTAATTATAATGAAGATTTACATGGAATTGAAGATTATGATTTTTGGGTAAGAGTAGCTAATCATTTTAAATTTGAGCATACTTCAGAGGTGCTTTATAGTTATAGAATTCATAAAAATAGTTTGACTACGGAAATAGGGTTGAATGAATTAGCGCAAAAGAAATTTGATGAAAACTTAAAGGTGGTTTTGAGTAATTTCGTGATGTTTAGAGTTGATACACAGAAATTACTCTTCCAATTTCAAAGGCAATCGCATTGGGATTGGGATTACTTTTTTAGCTTTCGAAAAGAGGCTGAATCAGATTTTGAAAAATGGATTGAATCTGGTGAATTTGATATCAGTATTTTAAAAAATTATTACAATAAAGGCTTAAGAAGATTTTTAATCAATAAGGCAAATAGATTGCAGGTGTTACGACTATTATTCTTGAGGCCTTCCATTATTAGCTACAAATATAGTTTTCGGACTAGTCTTAATATCCTTAAGAGGATTTTTATCTAAATTGGCTTTAGAGTTTTGTTAGGTTTTCTCATTTAAATTCAGGCTTTTGGAAAAAAGTTTACGTAAGTTTTACAACCTGATATTCAAAGGCACTTCGCAAAAGCGCCTGAAGTACGACATTAAAAGGAGCTCATTTATAAAAAAATCAAAACCTGAAAATCAGGAAGCGGTTTATAGGCTCGAACTGAAGAACTACAGGAATTCATTTTTTATTAGAAACCGACCCAGTAGCGATTATGACGTTTTACGTCAGGTGATTTTTGAAGCGGAATATGAATTGGCCTGCTCTGCTTTTGAGCACAATTTCAAAACTTTTGAGCCTATAAGAATTGTTGATGCCGGAGCTAACATCGGTTTGACATCACGTTTTTTTACTGAGCGTTTTCCCAATAGCGTCATTTATGCTTTAGAACCAGAGCCTGAAAACTTCAAAATGCTCTTAAAAAACATAGCCGGTTTAGATACGATTAAACCTTTACAAAATGCCTTGAGTTCAGAAAGAGGAAAGCGTTTTGAGATTGGCGAATCTGTACGTGATGAAGCAGATTGGTCAAGAACAACCCAGGAAAGCGCCAATGGAACTATTATGGGGATTACACTTGAGGAACTCTTAAATGAAAATGGAGGATTCTTCGATATTTTAAAAATAGATATTGAGGGTGCAGAGCGTTTTATTTTTGATGATCGGGCAAGTCAGGATTTTTTAGATAAGACCAGGGTGCTGGTGATTGAGATACACGATGAGTTTAATATACGTTCTTCGATTTATAAAGAACTTCGAAAACGGGGCTTTAGTATTGTAGAGCAGGGAGAATTAACATTAGGTGTCAATACTAAACTGATGAATTTTGGCGCCTAAGATTAGCGTTTTACTGCCGGTTTACAATGCTGAAAATTTCATTGCAGAAAGTATACAAAGTATTCTTGATCAAACAGAACCTGATTTTGAACTTCTGGTTATTGATGATTGCTCTACTGATAGAAGTTTAGAAATTATTGAAGGTTTTCAAGACCCTCGTATTATCCTACGTAAGAAGAAATCAAATTCCGGTTATACCGAAAGTTTGAATTGGGGTATTGATCAGGCTCGTGGTAAATATATTGCTAGAATGGATGCAGATGATATAAGCCTGCCACAACGCTTTGAAAAGCAATTGCTTTTTTTAGAGCAAAATCAGCTCGTCGCGATGTGTGGGACGGAAGCACTTGTTGAAGGGAGTAACCTTAAGTTCAATTACCCGTGCGAACCAGAAGCAATACAAGCAAATTTGCTTTTAGGCAGTTCTCTCATTCATCCCAGTATAATGGGAAAGACTGATATTTTTAAGGCATATAAATACGATATTTTAAAGGAGCCGGCCGAAGACTATGATTTGTTTACACGTCTGGCAGCGAAAGGAATACAGTTAGCTAATCTAGAGGAACCTTTATTAATTTATCGGGTACATACCAATCAAATTTCAAAAGTTCAGAATCAGAAACAGATTGGAAGCGCACAACAGAGTATGTTGCGTATGTTTTGTTTATTTGACTATGATCGAATTCAATATCCCGATGAAACAGTGCTATCCTATATTTGGCCAACAAGATCTATAAATAGGGGACAGCTTAAAGCCGGACTTGTATTTTTTGAACAACTTAAGAATTCTAAGCACCCCTTTACTAAAAAAGAGGTTTTAAAAGTAATTCGCATAAAACGTTATAATCTGTTCAAAGCTTATGTGCAGCAACAGGATTTTGGAACCATCAAAGCTTCGTTCTTAGCATTAAGATTTCTAGGGTTATCCCATTGGCGTCAAATTTTAAAATTAAGTTATTAGTTTGGAGTCTAGTAATTATCCCAAAGTTATCATCCTGTTAGCCACATTTAACCGGGCTCATTTAATACTGCAAACTTTAGAGTCCATCCAAAATCAAACTTATAACCATTTTGAGTGTTATATTACAGATGATAATTCTACCGATAACACAGAGGAGATAGTTGACCCATTTATAAATACAGATTCACGTTTTTTTTATTTTAAGAAGCCTAATAACTATGTCCAAGGGCTTTCTGCAACACGAAACTTTGGCTTAGATCTAACCAAAAATTTGAGATCAAAGTATATTCTATTTGTAGATGATGATGATATATTACATCCTCAGAATCTAGAAATATGTATCAAAGTGCTTGATAATGATAATTTAGACTTTATACATTACAAGTTGAAACCATTTGAAGATTGCATTCCAAATTTTATTAAAGTACAAGGATTCAAGCAAATTGATGATGTCACTTATAAAAGGCTTATTGATGTTCTAGACAATAAGATTCCATTAGCAAGTTGCTCTGTTATGTGGAAAAGAACAGCACTTTCTAATGAGAGGTTTAAAGAAGATTTGTATTACGCCGAAGAACTTGAATTCTATACTCGGTTACTTATTAAAGAACGGATAGGCGGGCGAATAAATGTCGTATTATATTTCAATAGGAAGCATCAGCGAAGTAATACCGGAGCTTTCTTTAATGGAGATTTTAGATACACCAGAAGTCTTATCAAAGCCTATCATTTGTGCATAAATAATTTGTTAGAGGCTAAAAAGATGAATTATGGTCTGGCAAAATTTTTTGTTTGGAAGGCAGTGATTAAAAAAGAGGAATCTATTTATAGGGAGATACTAAGAAAATCACCTTTAAATTTTATCGATTTATTAAAACTTTGGTTTTTATATAATTTGAGCGGCTTTGTACATATTTATTTAAGCTTAAAAAAGAGATGCCGCATAAGATTTTAATTGTTACAGATTCTATTAATCCTGAAGATAGCAGTGGCTCTAAGGCTAATGTGGCCTTTATTAAAAGTCTTGTGGCTTCAGGTTATGAAGTAACTGTCATTCACTATACTCAGCGCGAGATTCAAATAGAAGGGACTACCTGTTTTTTAGCAAAACAAAGAAGATACAATCTATACCATGTACTTGGTGGAATTCAACGTACTGTACAATGTAATCTGGGTGTCGACTGGTCAATATTCTTAGAAAATAGCTTTGGATTTAGTTTTACATTTTTCAATGATAGTAATTCAATTGTCAAAACAATCAAGAGATTCAAGGCAACCAAATTTTACTTAATTATAACCCTTAGTAAAGGGGAGAGTTTTAGACCGCACCACGCCTTGTTACAACTACCGGAATTGCATCAAAAATGGCTGGCTTATGTACATGATCCCTATCCCTTTCAAAATTATCCCTGGCCCTATACCTTTGTTCCTAAAGGGGCAAAACAGAAAGATCATTTTTTTAAAAAAGTAGCTGTCCATTGCAAATTTGCAGGCTTTCCATCACGTCTTTTAGCGGATCATATGACAGGATTTTATCCAGAGTTTAAAGAAAAATCTGTAGTCATTCCACATCAATACGATAACCTAATTTCCGGGGTTTCACTACCTTCATTTTTTAAGGAAGATGCATTTAATATTGTTCATACCGGAAATTTAATAGGAGGTAGATCACCTGAGGGGTTGTTAAAAGGATTTCAACTTTTTTTAGAAAGTCAGGAAGAAGCGAGACAGGAGAGCTATTTGTATTTAGTGGGGCCTTCCAGTAATTATAGAGAATTGATGAATGCATATGAGCTTGCTCCACAGTTGATTTTTCATCCGGGTGTTTCTTATGGGGAATCTCTAGCACTACAGCAAGCTGCTTCGGTAAACCTTATCATTGAGGCAAGTGATACCGACTTCAGTCCGTTTTTACCGGCCAAGATGGCTCATTGTGTGATGGTAGATAAGCCTATTTTAGCTTTGAGCCCAAAAATAAGTGAAGTGCGTAGGCTACTCGGGGAAGATTACACCTGGCAAAGTGAGGCAGACGATTCCAAACAGATCGCCGGAATTCTCTCTGAGCTTTACCTCAAATGGAAAAATACAAAGGCAGAATCCTGGCATTTGAACCGGATCGATTTACAGGACTATTTTTCATCAGCGTATCTCAATTTACAAATTCAAAATCTCCTTAATGCCTCTGCTTGATTCCCGTGATGTAAGCATTTTAATAACCACGTTTAACCGTAAAAAGGAGTTGGTCTTTACACTAAATACCTTGCGAGATGTTATTAGTTCTGAGGGGATTTACATTTGGGATGACGCATCTACAGACAGCACTTTTGAATACATCTTGAGTGAGTATCCGGAGATAAATATATTTCAGAATACAGTAAATAAGGGATTGATAGCCAGCAGAAATCAATTGATGCAAGCCGCTCCTACAGAATACGTTCTTTCCCTAGATGATGACGCGCACTTTTTAAATCCTGAAGAATTAGAAAAAGCAATGTTGTTTATGGACGCGAATCTCAATTGTGCTGTGTTATCTTTTAGGCTTTTTTGGGGGCTGCAAAAGCCGGCGAGTCAAAAAACGTCTGAGAATACCTACCAGGTAAGTAATTTTTTGGGAGGTGCTCACCTGATGCGTAAAAGTGCCTGGGATAACTTCATAAAATTTTATCCGGAATGGTATCATTTCTATGGAGAAGAGGACTTTGCCGCAATGAAATTATTCAGGGCGGAACAAATGGTGTTCTATTTTCCAAAAGTGCTCGTTCATCATCGGGTATCACTTAAGAATCGAAAAAAGAGTTCTGAAGAAACTAGATTACGAACCAAATGGGCCTTACAGGCTGCTTGGAGCAACTATTTAATTTTTTACCCCAAACAAAAAGCTTGGTTTAAAATTATGTATTCCATAAAAGAACAATTAAGACTTAAATTTTTGAAAGGACATTTCAATATTCTGATGAGTATAGGCAAGGCGGGATTAACGCTCATTCAAAATAGGCATCATCGGCAAAAGCTGGACTTAAGATTTTCTAACAAAAGGCTTAAAGCCTATTTATCATTGCCTCAGGCGCCTATTTTTTGGAAACCTAAATCGAATTCAAATTAAGCATAGAGTCTCCGTAATTATTCCTGTTTACAACCGGCAAGCTCATCTAAAGGATACACTCAATTCGATAAAGGCTCAAACTTATCGCAATTGGGAGTGTTTACTTGTTGACGATCAAAGTACAGATAAATCCGTGAATATATTGAAGGAGTTTGAAGAAGAAGATTCCCGATTCAAAGTGTTGATTCGTCCTGATAACAGACCCAAAGGAGCTAATGCCTGTCGTAATTTTGGTTTTGAACATGCTAAAGGAGAATTAGTCAATTGGTTTGATTCTGATGATTTGATGGAGCCGGATTTTATTCAGAAGAAGCTTTCTGCTTTTGATGCGAAAACGGATATCGTTTTGTCAAAAACGAAAATCTACTATGTGAAAGATCAAACGGAAGTTTTTGAACAGCGTACCCATTTAACGTCAAATTTGCTCGAGGACTTTATCACTCGTAAAATATCCTGGTATTTGCCAGACCCGATGTATGCCAAATCCTTTTTGGATAAACATAATTTAGTTTTTGATGAACAACTCTTGGGTGGGCAGGATCGCGATTTTTTTCAACGTGTATTGTTAAACAATCCAGAAATGCTAGTCATTAATGACTATTTAACCACATACCTAAAGCACAGTGCGAGTATTTCAGAGAAAATATATAAGCAGGGCAATTTTAAAATTACGCAATCCCGAGTTTGTGCTCTGATTTCGTTCATTAAAATGTTGCGGTCGGAAGGCAGGTTGTCTCCCTCGCTCAGGAGATTTTATACCACTGAATTACGAAAAATGATACCGCTGGTTTATAAGGATTCAAAAACAACAAAATCCATTTTGAGTGTGCTGTTTGAATTAGGTTCTCTAAATTTTGAGACACTTAAAAACTGGAGTAAAGTAGGCTTAGGGCTTTCCAGTTTGATGATTACCGGTAAAGGTCAAATGCTATTTAAATGAAAAACTACTTGGTTTTAATCCCCGCCCGTGCCGGTTCGCAAAGGCTTCCCGAAAAAAATATGCGACAGCTAGGAGATAAACCGTTGTTAGGGCATAGTATAGCATACGCCCAAGATAATGGTTTTAGTAATGTGATAGTCACTTCTAATGATGCACGTGTTCTTGAATATGCAAAAGAAGTAGGTGTTGAAGCTATTAAAAGACCGGATGCCTTAGCCGGTAATGAAGAACCTGTTGTAACCGCTTTGCAACACGCAGTAAATCAATTGCAAAAAAAGTATGATGCGGTCATTTTACTGCAGCCCACAAATCCATTAAGGCCAGAGGATCTTCTTATAGAGGCTATCGCAATTTTTGAGCGAGAGGATTGCGACAGCCTGATGACCGTTTCCCGAAATGGACATAAATTGGGAACCATTTCTAATAATCAGTTTATTCCTTACAATTATGAAATGGGGCAGCGCAGTCAGGATCTCGAGCCTTTGTTTTATGAGAACGGATTGCTTTATATTTTTAATACAGAACTATTAAAGCAAGGAAAGCTTCTTGGAGAAAAAAACTACCCACTGATTGTTGACCATCCTTTTGCCGAAATCGATATTGATACGGAAGCCGATTTTAAAAAGGCTGAGTTGTATTTGAATCACTTTAAATAGTGTCACTTCGAGTGAATGAAAACCAGCTTTAGCTGGGTATCATTTGAATTGAAAAGTTTTAGGATTAGAATGTTACTAATTTCTAAGGGTTCTCGATACAATTCTTTCACGCTTTGGCGTTTAAGAATCACTCGAACTGACAGGGGGGGTGTCACTTCGAGTGGCTGAAGCATAGCGTTAGCGGAGCTTCAGGTGTATCGAGAAGTCTTAGGAGTTAGGATGGTTCTCACTAGGCAGACTTCTCGATACAATTTTTTCGAACACAGGTTCTCAAAAATCACTCGAAGTGATATTAGCGATATATTTGCTCTCAGCTTTTAACCTCAATCAAACATTCAAAGCGATGTGGCTTCTCGATACAATTTTATCGAGCTCAGGCTCTCAAAAATCACTCGAAGTGACATTTTCGAATGACTAAGATCAACCAGAAGCAAAGGCCACCGAGCAACTAACAATAAATATCTACACTTTGAACCCATACATTCAAATCGAAAACCGAAAAATCGGGCCTGATTATCCACCACTTGTTATCGCCGAGATTGGTATTAACCATGAAGGATCTCTGAAAGTGGCTAAGGAAATGGTGGATGCAGCGCAATGCGCAGGAGCGGAAGTAGTCAAACACCAAACGCATATTGTAGACGATGAAATGAGCGGTGCGGCAAAGAAAGTGATTCCGGGAAATGGAGATGTTTCTATTTACGAGATAATGAAGCGTTGCGCGCTTGATGAAGCTGATGAGATTGCGCTTAAAAAGTACGTAGAAGAAAAGGGAATGCTCTTTATTTCTACACCTTTCTCCCGTGCTGCCGCAAACCGGCTTCAGGCTATGCACGTTTCGGCCTATAAAATCGGGTCGGGTGAATGCAACAATTATCCCTTGCTTAAGCACATCGCAAGTTTTGGCAAACCGGTTATTCTCAGCACCGGGATGAATACACTCGAAAGTGTTTCTAAAGCCGTACAGATTTTTAAGGACGCCGGTACGCCTTTCGCTTTGCTGCACACCACTAATTTATATCCAACACCCACCCATTTAGTGCGTTTGGGCGCGATGACTCAACTGCATCATGCTTTTCCGGATGTGCCTTTCGGCTTATCAGATCATACCTTGAACAATAATGCCTGTTTGGGCGCAGTAGCTTTAGGAGCTTCTATTTTAGAGCGACATTTTACCGATCATATGCAGCGCACAGGTCCGGATATCGTTTGCAGTATGGATGAAGAAGCTTGCGCTGAACTCATTCAGTCGAGTAAAGAAATCTGGCTCATGCGCGGTGGTGAAAAAGCTCCGGCAAAGGAAGAACAGGTAACCATAGATTTTGCGTTTGCAACTGTGTGTACCATTGCACGCATCAAGGAAGGCGAAGTTTTTACCGAAGCAAATATTTGGGTAAAGCGTCCCGGAACCGGGGAAATTTTAGCTGAACAGTTTGAGGATGTTTTAGGAAAAAAGGCAGCAAGAACTATTGCTGAAGATGAACAGTTAAAGCACGATGATGTTAAATACTAGCTGTCAATTTGATTGTCACTTCGAGTGGCTGAAGCATAGCGATAGCGGAGCTTCAGGTGTATCGAGAAGTCTTTGGAGTTAGGATGTTAGTCGTTTCCAGGCTTCTCGATATATTTGCTTTCGGCTTATGGCCTAAATCAAACATTCCTTTAGACTTGTGGTGTTACTTTAAGTG
>CETR01017655.1_pt1 | contig 12733 bp, 12 predicted proteins | sample 531281 | NCBI WGS metagenome assembly CETR01 (sample SAMEA2622568, study PRJEB7988) | marine metagenome | biome: marine biome (ENVO:00000447); feature: mesopelagic zone (ENVO:00000213); material: "saline water (ENVO:00002010), including plankton (ENVO:xxxxxxxx)" | depth 696 m
ACTTCCCAAAACAATTATATCGAACTTGCTCATTAGATTTTGATTTTAGTTGTTAGATTAGAAAAAAGCCGTCATTCGGCAGGTGCAAAAGTACGCAAATCAATCTCCATTTCCCAAGTTGAAAAAACTCAAATGTGGATTAGTTTGTGAAATCAGGGTTTATCTGTGCCGAACATCTTTTCATTGAAGGCTTTGGATTCGCCTTTTGGTATGGAAAGGGAATTCCAGTTGTTGCCTTTAATCAGTTTGGCCACAAATACAATCTGGCCAACATGACTGGCATAGTGTGCCAATTGACGGTTGATGGCCTCTATGATGGTGTGTTCTTCCCCACGAATGATAACTTTACTTTCAATATTGGCTGAATCAATACTTTCCAGTGCATCAAACAGGCATTTCCAACCTTTTTCCCATGCTGAAAGCATTTCTGTTTTTGTGGTATATGGTTTTTCAAATTCCAAATCACGTTCCCTCCAAGACTTCTCGCCATCTTCCGTTAAAAAATCGGTCCAACGGCTCAGCATATTCCCGACCATGTGTTTTACAATAATGGCGATGGAATTGTCGGTTTCTACGTATTTCCAATGTATGTCGTCATCGGAAATTTGCGCAAAAGTTGCATTGCCCATCGTTTTGTAGCGCTGAAATTCAAATTTTACGTTGGATAGATAATTCTCTTGGAAATTCATTTACTCTCCAGAATCAAAATCAATGCTCACAGAATTGATGCAATACCGTTGTCCGGTGGTTTCTTTGGGCCCGTCATTGAAAACATGACCTAAATGACTGCCACAATTGGCGCAAACGGTCTCTGTGCGAATCATACCATGGGAAGTATCCCTGATGTATTCGATGGCACCTTCTACCGCTTGGTCAAAAGAGGGCCACCCGCAACCACTTTCAAATTTGTGTTCACTTTCAAATAACTTGGCGTTGCATGCTTTACAGTGGTAGTCGCCATTTTCAAAGTGGAGATCGAACTTGCCCGAATAGGGGCGTTCAGTCCCTTTTTGACGTAGAACATAATATTCCTCAGCGGAAAGTTGTTCTTTCCACTCTTCCTCGCTTTTATTTACGCCGTATTTTTTGTCCATATGGTTTTATAAATGTCTAATTGCCGTCGGGGATAAAATCCAGTGCGGCTCCGTTGATGCAGTGCCTTTTTCCTGTTGTATTGCTTGGGCCATCATTGAAAACATGTCCCAGATGTCCTCCACAAACAGCACAATGTTCCTCCGTACGGGCCACACCGATTTTGTAATCGGTGTCGAAAGCTACGTTGCCTTCGATTTCCCTGTCAAAACTGGGCCATCCCGTTCCTGATTTGAACTTGTGCTCACTTTTGAACAATGGTGTCCCGCAGCCAGCGCAAACATAAGTTCCCTTTTGCTTATTGTCCAATAAATCGCTGGAAAAAGCATTTTCGGTGGCAGCTTTTCGGAGCACATAATATTCCATATCGGTGAGCTCGGCCCGCCATTCCGCATCGGTTTTGTTGACTTTGAAGGCTGTTTCCTTGTTTTCTTTTTTTTCTTCCTGAGATGTTCCTTTGCATCCGGTAAATACAATCAAAAGAAGTAATAGCAATCTTTTTCCCATTCTTTGTTTTTTTATGTGTTTGGACGTAATTGAATTGAAATCCTTTCAAAAGATTCAATAAAAAAAGTCCCATTGATTACCAATGAGACTTAAGATACTATTTTTTATGGGATATTAGTCAATATTCAATTTCATGACCTCCCCTTCCTTGATATTGAGTTTGGACATGACATTGTCAATATTTGAAGCGTCAAAGTCAGCTGATTGGGCAAATTCGCTCGGTACAAACACAATCCTGAACAATTGATCGTCCGTGAAATCGGTGCTCAATCCGGATAGGTCAAAATTACCATCGATGAACAATTCCAGGTCCACAAAAGTGTGGGCAAAGACGTATTGAATGGTACCTTCGTTCAAGAAGTAATTCTGGGGTATTTGAGTCCAGGCATCTGCGGTTGAACCATCGTTTAGGTCTATCAAACCATCATGTCGGTAAACCAGAACCGCATCTGATTCAAACACCTCAAAGTCGGTCACATCGGAAAAAGTGATTAGTGTGCTGAAAAGATTGTCTTCTGGGATATAGTCAAAGAAAACTCCCTCAACTTCCACAACCTGTCCTTGGATACCGTCAAGACCATCTTGCCCATCGAGTCCATCCAGGCCATCATAACCGGGAGGTCCTTGTGGGCCTTCACATGCCGCGAAGACAAAAACGATAACTGCTCCTAAAATTGTACTAAATTTATTCATGATTTTGGATTTTTTGATTTGTGTTCATTTTAACTGTTGCAGCAATAAAATCAAAAAGCGTTCCATTTTTAAAAAAATGTTGTTTCCAATGTCAAATATGTTGCGATAATCGTATTCTTGCTCAAAGATGCTTATTATTGTATAGTACTAAACCCACTGATATGTCCAAGGTAGTTCCTCATAGTTTTTTTACGGATTTTGATATTGACCTTTTTAAAGGGGGAAAGCATTTTCGGCTCTATAATAAACTGGGTTCCCACCTTACCGAAGTCGATGGGGTCAAGGGAACGTATTTTGCCGTTTGGGCACCCTCGGCCAAATCGGTAAGTGTGGTTGGCGATTTTAATTACTGGAACGCTGACGAACATCAATTGAATGTACGCTGGGACAGTAGTGGTGTCTGGGAAGGTTTTATACCGGGTGTGGACAAGGGCACCAAGTACAAATACAAGATACACTCCAACAACAATGATGTCTGGACCGAGAAGGCCGACCCGTTTGCACGTTTTTGTGAGCAACCACCACATACGGCATCGGTGGTTTGGGAGGATGACCATAAATGGCAGGACATTGATTGGATGAACACCCGGGAGGAGAAAAATGGGCTGGATAAGCCGTATTCGGTTTACGAAGTGCATTTGGCCTCATGGAAGAAAAAGAACGGCTGGGAATCGCTAAGCTATTTGGAGATGGCGGAACAATTGGCCGACTATGTGGAGGAGATGGGCTTTACGCATGTTGAGTTCATGCCTGTGATGGAATATCCCTACGACCCTTCTTGGGGCTATCAGATTACTGGGTATTTTGCACCGACTTCACGTTTTGGAAAACCATCGGATTTTAAAGTTTTGGTAGATGCCTTGCACCAGCGTGGTATCGGGGTGATTTTGGATTGGGTGCCTTCACACTTTCCTGAAGATGCCCATGGACTTGGCTTTTTTGATGGGTCGCATCTTTACGAGCACCCGGACAGAAGAAGAGGTTATCATCCCGACTGGAAAAGCCTCATTTTCAACTATGGAAGAAACGAGGTGCGGGCGTTTTTGATCAGTAATGCCATTTTTTGGCTCGACCAATACCATGTGGACGGACTGCGGGTCGATGCTGTGGCCTCCATGCTCTACCTGGATTATTCAAGGGAAGATGGCGAATGGGAGCCCAATATGTATGGGAACAACGAAAACCTGGAAGCCCTGTCCTTTTTACGGGAGATGAACCAAGAGGTTTACGCCAGTTTTAAAGGGGTTCAGACCATTGCTGAGGAATCCACGGCATTCACAGGGGTGACAAAACCAGTACATTTTGGTGGACTGGGTTTTGGCATGAAATGGATGATGGGCTGGATGCACGATACTTTGGAGTTCTTTAAAAAAGACCCTATACACCGATCATACGATCTGAACAGTATTAGTTTTAGTCTTACCTATGCCTTTACCGAGAATTTCATGCTGCCTTTTTCGCATGATGAGGTGGTGTACGGCAAGCAATCCCTATTGTACCGAATGCCAGGTGATGAATGGCAACGCTTTGCCAACTTGAGGTTGCTCTACGGGTATATGTTCACACACCCGGGAGGCAACTTGCTGTTCATGGGAGGAGAGTTTGGCCAATCTTCGGAATGGAACTTTCAGGAAAGTCTGAACTGGCACTTGACGCAATATGATTTTCATTCAGGCATTCAGGAAGTAATCAAGGATTTGAATATAATGTACAGGACCCATCCGGCGTTGTACCAAAAACAATTCAGTCCAGAGGGTTTCCAGTGGATAGAGTACAATGATCAGGAAAACACGGTCATTTCCTATATCAGAAAAGGGGAGGACCCCAAGGACGATTTGATCATTGTGTGCAACTTTACCCCGGTCCCGAGGGAAAAATACAGGTTAGGGGTTCCAAAGACATCCACCATGAAATTGGTCTTTAATAGTGATGATGAAAAGTATTCGGGAAGCGGTATGGGCAAAAAAACAGTGAAGCCTTCCAAAACTGAGTGGAACGGGTATGAACAGTCCGTTGTGTTGAACCTGCCACCCTTGGGTGTGGTGGTGTACAAATAAAACACTACTAAATCGTTATAGTTAATTGCTTTTCACAACATATTTTTAATTATTCAGGCTTTTGTGTTTCTTTTGTGAGCCTCAACTGATTACAGATGATAACCAATACAGAGATTGCAACAAGAGGGAATCAGTTCCCCAATCATATCGTTGACTTCAAACAGGAAAACGACAAAATATATTTTACCACTCAAAATGGAGTGATTCTACAGGTAACCATTCTAAGGGATAGTGTGGTGCGTTTCAGGTACGCTACGGAGTATGTGTTCGAGCCTGATTTCTCATACGCGATCAGCGAAGACGTGAACCTTGGTTACAATGAGCTTACCGTGGAAGATGAGATACCGGAATATGTGATCACTACTTCCAAAATCAAGGTGTACATCAATAAGACCAACCTGAAGGTACAAATCGTTGATTTGGACGGAGTGGTTCTTATGGAAGATGAACTTGGTTTCCACTGGGACGAGAACTTCGATTATGGGGGGAATGTAGTGAAGATGAGCAAGGTCTGCCATTCCGGGGAAAGCTACTACGGTATGGGCGATAAGGCCTCGCATACCAACCTTAAGGGAAAAAGGATCAACAATTGGGTAACGGATTCCTATGCCTATGGCAAAGATCAAGAACCCTTGTACAAATCCATTCCCTTTTATATCGGGTTGAAGGATAGTATTGCCTATGGTATATTCTTTGACAACTCTTTCAGTACCTATTTTGATTTCGCCGGTGAGAAGCGAAATGTTACCAGTTTTTGGGCCGATGGAGGCGAAATGAACTATTATTTCTTCTATGGCCCCCAAATGCAAGAGGTCGTGGAATCTTATACCGATCTTACCGGGGTTCCCGAGCTTCCGCCACTTTGGGCACTTGGTTTCCATCAATCCAAATGGAGTTATTTCCCAGAACAAAAGGTAAGGGACATCGCTTCAAATTTCAGGAAGTTGAACATACCCTGTGATGCGATTTATCTGGATATCGACTATATGGAAGGATTCCGATGCTTCACTTGGAACAACCAATACTTTCCCAATCCCAAAAAAATGATAGAGGAATTGGAGGAGGATGGTTTTAAGACCATTACCATGATCGATCCGGGGATTAAGATAGACCGTGATTATTGGGTGTACCAACAGGCCATGGACAATGGGTTTTTCTGCAGAAGGGCCGATGGCCCCCATTTTAAAGGCAAAGTATGGCCAGGTGAATGTAAATTCCCGGATTTCACGAATCCTGAAGTTCGTGAGTGGTGGGCAGACCTTTATAAAGAAATGATCGCCGGTATGGGCGTTAGCGGGGTTTGGAACGATATGAACGAGCCCGCCATTATGGAAGTGCCCACAAAGACCGCCAATTTGGACGTGCGACACGATTACGACGGACACCCCTGTAGCCACAGGAAGGCACACAATATCTATGGAATGCAAATGGTTCGTGCCACCTACGAGGGGGTTAAAAAGTTCATGTTCCCTCGCAGGCCTTTTGTGCTTACCAGGGCGGCATATTCTGGAACGCAGCGTTATTGTGCCACTTGGACCGGTGATAACGTAGCGACTTGGGAACATTTATGGATTGCGAATGTGCAGATGCAGCGCATGTGCTTGAGTGGTTATTCCTTTGTTGGGTCCGATATCGGTGGATTTGCAGAACAACCCAATGGGGAACTCTTTGCCCGTTGGATGCAATTGGCCGTTTTCCATCCCTTTTGCAGGGTACATTCCAGTGGGGACCATGGCGATCAGGAGCCTTGGTCGTTCGGGGACGAGATCACGGATATCGTTCGGGAGTTCATCGAGTTGAGGTACCAATTGCTGCCTTATCTCTATACGATGTTCTACAACTACATCAAGGAAGGCTTTCCAATGCTTCAATCTCTGGTGTTTTACGATCAAGAGGACCATCAGACCCATTTCCGTACAGATGAGTTTATTTTTGGGAAGCAGATGCTGGTCTGTCCCGTCCAAGAGCCAAATGCCCAAGGAAGAAGGATGTATTTTCCCAAAGGGAACTGGTACAATTATTGGACCGATGAATTGAATTCAGGAGGTGTTGAGCGTTGGGTGTCGGCAGAAATCCATCGAGTTCCGCTCTTTGTGAAGGAAGGGGCCATGATACCCAAATATCCCGTGCAGCAGTATGTAGGGGAAAAGGAAATCGAAAAGCTCCTGATAGATGTGTATTTTAAAGAAGGCACCGAGAATTCCGAAGTGTATGAAGATCATCAAGAAGGCTACGATTATAAAAAGGGACGATACAGTTTGAGGCGCTTTAAATTGACGGGCAAGGAAAACGAATTGATCATTCAACAGTTCAAGGATGGAAATTTCATCACGACTTATGATAATTTTAAATTGAAGTTGCATGGGTTGCCATTTAAGATAGAAACCGTTGAGTTGGACAATGAGGAAGTCAATCTGAACGATATCAAACTCAATGGAAACAATACCATCGAAGTCCCTAAGGATTTCACGGAACTCCATATTTTTGGAAAATAAAATTTTGTAATTTACAGAAAGATAAAAAACACTGTTTACCATATGAAAAAGATTATTCTTACCATACTCGTGCTTGTATTGGCGGTTGCTTGCAAGACCAACCCATTTACAGGGAAGAGCACCCTTAATTTTTATCCCAACAGCCAAATGTTTCCCATGGCATTCTCCCAATACGACCAGTTTTTGGAGGAAAACAAAGTGGTAAAAGGAACCTCTGAGGCTCAAATGATCACGAAGGTAGGGCAGCGGATAGCCACGGCAGCGGAACGCTGGTTGGATGCGAACGGCCATCCAGGGTATCTAAAGGATTACCAATGGGAATACAATCTGGTGGATGATGAAACCGTGAATGCTTGGTGTATGCCAGGGGGTAAAATCGTATTTTACACAGGAATTCTACCTATCGCCCAGGACGAGACGGGTATAGCCGTGGTCATGGGCCATGAAGTGGCACACGCCCTAGCGGACCATGGTGCCCAGCGTATGAGCGCAAGCACTTTGCAGCAGATTGGAGCCGTGGCCGGAAATGTGGCCATAAAGGATGACCAGACCAGGGGATTGTTCAACCAAGCCTATGGTGTGGGCTCCCAAATAGGGGTGATGCTTCCCTTTAGTAGAAACCATGAAACCGAAGCGGACAGAATTGGATTGCAGATCATGGCCATAGCAGGATATGATCCGAGCGAAGCTGCTGAACTATGGAAACGTATGAAGGCAAACTCAGGAGGGCAGGCACCACCTGAATTTTTAAGTACACACCCGTCCAACGATACAAGAATCAACAATTTGACGGCATGGGCCCCGGCTGCAAAACAAGAGGCACGTAAATTTGGGGTTACCTCTTTCAAATAGATCAATAAAACAATCAATGCATGTCACTTCGAGCCAAATGAGAAATCCAACCGATTAAAAGGGTTTTTCAAAAGGTTTCGAAGTGATATTTTTTTAAACGAACACTATGGTACAGACACTGGCCCTGAAAGGGAGCAAAAAACTGTTGAATGCATGGGCATTTTACGATTGGGCCAATTCAGTGTACAGCCTGGTCATATCCTCCGCGATTTTCCCTCTTTTTTACGGATTGCTGTTCAGGACGGCGGGCATTGAACAGGTCACGATTTTTGGTGGGGAAATTGCCCGGGCTCCTTTGATCAGTTATGTGACCTCTTTGGCGTTTGTTTTCATAGCCATAATAACACCGCTTATATCTGGGGTGGCGGATTATTTGGGGAACAAAAAAGTTTTCCTCAAGTTCTTCTGCTATTTGGGCGCCGCATCCTGCATCGGTCTGTATTGGTTCTCTTTGGAACATATTTATTTTGGACTTGCCTGTTATTTCTTTGGACTTGTAGGGTTTTGGGTCAGTTTTGCCATCAACAACTCCTATTTGCCAGATATCGCCTACCCAGAGCAGCAGGACGGTATAAGTGCCAAAGGATTTTCATTAGGGTATATCGGTAGTGTGATTTTATTGGTTTTCAATCTTTTTATGGTCATGGAGCCCGATTTCTTTGGAATAACCGATAGTGGGGGAGAAGTTGCGGAGATCAAGGCCATGAAGTATTCCTTTATCTCAGTAGGGATTTGGTGGGCCCTCTTCAGTCAGTATACCTTTAAACATTTACCCAAAGGGTACAAGCGGCAAGGAGAACGTCACCACATCATCCTAAATGGTTTCAGGGAATTGAGGTTGGTTTGGCATCAGCTGGGAGAGAATAGAAGGTTAAAGCGCTATTTGGGTGCTTTTTTTACCTACAGTATGGCCGTACAGACCATCATGTTGATCGCAACCTATTTTGGCGAGGAAGAAATTGTCTGGGGTTCCGATGATGAACGCACCATGGGATTGATCGTGAGTATTCTGCTGATTCAGATTGTGGCCATTTTAGGGGCAACGGTCACGGCCTGGGCCTCCAAAGCATTTGGTAATATAAGAACATTGGTCGTGATCAATGTCATTTGGGGGGTATTGTGCGTTTACGCCTACTTTCTGCAGACCCCTATGGACTTTTACATTGCCGCGGGATTCGTGGGGATTGTCATGGGGGGCATTCAGGCGTTATCACGTTCCACCTATTCCAAATTTTTGCCCGAGACCACGGATACCACTTCGTTTTTCAGTTTTTATGATGTCGCCGAAAAGATAGGCATCATCATAGGGACCTTTATGTACGGAATCATCTCCCAACTTACGGGAAGCATGCGCAATAGTACCATCTTTTTGGGACTGTTTTTTTTGATAGGCATTTGCTTGCTACTTCGCGTGAACAAAGTGAAAACATCCGGTTAACACATAAAAAAGCCCTGAGAATTTCAGGGCTTTTTCAGTCTTTGATTGATGATAAACTCAGTAATGCTATCCTTTGGTAATATCTCCAGAACCTGAAGATTTGGAATTGATTTTTTTAGGGTTGCCACGATAATGGATATCGCCGGAACCTGATACTCTCGCTTCGATGGACTGATTTGCGGTAACCTTGATATCCGCAGAACCGGAAACCGTTGCCTTTACAAAGTCCGCTTCAAGGTCATAGGCTTTAACATCGCCGGAACCGGAAACCGAAACCGTAAAGTCGGTAGCCCTACCCGATAGGTTGATGTCGCCAGAACCGGATAAGGAGGCATCCAATTCATCGGCCTCGATGGTCAGCGTTACATCTCCCGAACCTGACATGGCAGTGCTAAAGCGGTCAGCTCTGATGGTGGTTTTCCCCACAAGGTCGCCGGAACCGGAAAGACTTGCTCCATTGATGGATTCCACGGGCACGGTCACATGGATGCCATTTTTCCAGTTGGAAGGTCTAAGGTTCATGCCTTTTTCGACCTTGATGACCAGTTTACCGTTTTTTACTTCCGTTTTAATGTGCTCCAGCAAATTGGACTCTCCTTTTAGGGTAATTTCCCCTTCGGTTCCGGATACCAGTTCCACATCGAACCACCCGGCCATGGCAACTTCGTCGTAGTCGCCCACGGAACGTTCAATGGTAACAACATCGCCATTGCCTTTTACTTTTCTGCCCCACTGCGCGCAAGAAATGGTGATCATTCCCATTGCGAGGGTAAGCGTGATGAATTTTTTCATGATCTTGTGTTTAAATTGTTTTTGATTTGATGTTAATTCTGATAAAATGATATGCCCCCGTAGTCACTGGTAATGCTCACCCTGTTTCCAGAGTTTGCTTTTCCGTAGTAACCACTATAGTATTTTTCGGTTGATTTCTCCTTGCTGATATTGATTGCAAAATCATCTTTGCCACTTACCCCGGCATATTCGGTGGAAATCTCAAAGTCAAAATGGTAACCGGGATCGTAACCTATTTTGATTCCCGTATAATCCGTGCGAATCTCCACATTTCCGGCATCTGGCGCCAAACGGTCTATTTTTATGGAACCATAGTCGCTGGTAATGGCCACATTGCCATGTACATTGCCAAGCTTCACACCGATATAGTCTCCATTGCCATCTACGTTCTTTACGTTTTTCACATCAATGGAACCATAATCACTCGAATATTGAAGATTTTCCATTTCTTCCACTGTGGCATTGGTGTAGTCTGCCCTAATGTCTAGATTACCTGCTTTCTCAATGGTAAAGCCAGAGTAATCGGCAACGATTTCAGCACTGTTAATATAGTCAAAGGTGGACCTTGAGGTATAGTCAAACCGAAGCTCATTGTTGCGTCCGCGCAGTTCGCCTATTTCCAATTTACCGTAATCGCAGCTAATTTTGGCATGGCCGTCAACACGGTCCAGGATAATGCTTCCGTAGTCGTTGCTCAGGTTAACACTGTTCTTCACGGGCAATTTAATCGTATAATTTACCTGAACGCTTACTTTTTTGCGTTTTCCCCAGCTCCATCCCCAGCTGTTGCTGCGGTTTCCAAAATCCGTTCTGGCGGATACCATGCTGGAACTGTTCTCAAAATCAACATTGATTTCGTTCAATCGCTCCTTCACACGGTCTTCATCGTTGCCATTGGTTTTTACATGAACCTCTATCACCACGCGGTTTTCGTTCCAAGAAGTTATGTTCAGGTTCCCGTAGCTGTTATCGACTTTCAATAGGGCATCCGAGTTCACGTTGAACTCTTTTTTAATGGTTTTTTCCTTGGTATACCTGCCGTTCAGCTTGTCGCCGTCCACATGGGCGCTCGCAACAAGGGGAATCAAAGCCAAGGCGAAAAAGATGTATTTAAATGGTAAAGCTTTCATCATTCTGTGATTTTAAATTCTTAATGTTTTCTATTTGGCTCAAAACTTCTTTCAAAAGGTCGATTCGTGTTTGGAAATTGGTGATCATCGCACTCAAGATGATCTTGCTGTCTCCACCATTTACCAAATCTTGCTCAAGGGTTTGGTAATCTTTGTCCAACCGTTGTAGTTGTGTCAAGGTGTCATCCACCAATTGAGCGGTCTCAGGTGTTTTCTCTTCCTTGAGCACTTCTACCTGTTGCTCAATAAGGTTGGCGAAATAGAACTCGGTTTGGGAAACTTCCGGAGCTATTTTCACTACCTGTTGTTTAATGTTGGGCTGAGGTCCAAAGGCCTGATATCCCAAAATCGCCACCAAGGCTATGGATGCTGCAATGGACAAAGGTTTCCACCAAGAGGTTTTCTTTTTGTTCAGGGCAATGGTGCCCTGGCCTTGGTTCAATTTTTCCAAAAACCGTTCCTGGTGTCCGTTTTGTGGCTCCGCTACATCGAACTCCCCCTGGAGTCTCTCAAACAAACTATCTAAACTATCCTTGCTCATAACTAAACATTTACGGTCAACTTTTTTCTCAGGCTTTGTTTGGCCCTTGAAATCATGGTTCTACAATTAGCATAGCTAATGTTCATTATTTCACTTATTTCTTCGTAATCGTACCCTTCTATTAAATGTAAGGTCAAAGAAACTCTGTAATTGTCTTTCAAACTTTTCATGGTTTCCATCACTTTTTGAGCCTTCAGTTCTGAGTAACCATTTTGATCTGAAGCAACTCCATCATTATCTTCGACCTTGTACATTACATCATCCAAATCAGTAGCACGTTTTTTCTGCTGCTTTTTGTAATGATAGATACTGTTATTGATCACAATCCGCTTTAACCATGCTCCAAAGGCGACGTCTCCTTTAAAGGTGTGCAGTTTGGTAAATGCGCTCAGGAAGGATTCCTGCATCACATCCTCGGCCTCGGCAGTGTGTTTTACAATCCTAAAAGCGGTGTTGTACATTGCTTTGTAATACCGGTTGTAAATCTCTAGCTGCGCACTTTGTTTGCCCTGCATGCACGATTTGAGCAGTGTGTCAATATGTTCATTTTGTTGGCTCAAAAAATGAATGGTTTGTCTTATAGATTACCCAATTTACCATTTGTTACACTTTTTTCTTAAAATTTGATTTTTAATGGCACAGGAATTGCCAATTAATGGATGATAATAAGTCTTCAATTCGCTGTAAACACTGATTTTGAGGGTTTTTCGAAGGCTTGAATGTTGAATAAAAATATTGGTCCTTAGTCGATTCTGACAAAATGACCGAAAAGATGATATGGGAGAGATGAAAATTACCAAATTTGACAATATAGATCTACAGGGGCTTGATGAAGATGCGGAATTGATTCCGTTGTTGACCCCAGAGGACGAGGAACAGATGAACAGGGAGAGTTTGCCGGAAACCTTGCCGGTACTTCCCCTTCGCAATACGGTCTTGTTCCCTGGCGTAGTAATTCCGATTACTGCAGGGCGGGACAAATCCATTAACTTGATCAAGGATGCCAATAATGGTTCCAAGACCATTGGTGTGGTTTCCCAAAAGGATGAAAGTGTTGAAAATCCGGGACCAGAGGACATCAATACCATGGGAACCGTGGCACGTATTTTACGGGTGCTTCAAATGCCCGATGGGAA
>CETR01019761.1_pt1 | contig 12705 bp, 9 predicted proteins | sample 531281 | NCBI WGS metagenome assembly CETR01 (sample SAMEA2622568, study PRJEB7988) | marine metagenome | biome: marine biome (ENVO:00000447); feature: mesopelagic zone (ENVO:00000213); material: "saline water (ENVO:00002010), including plankton (ENVO:xxxxxxxx)" | depth 696 m
AGAAATTACATTTCATAACCATTTCTCTCTTAACCATAATTTGTGTTATCACATTAATTGGTTGTTCAACAGCAGATGCTATCGAACCCGCTGAACCCGCACCTCCAATACCTGCCGGCACCGCCACAGTAATTCAGACAACCCCAAAATTACCTTCACCACCAAAATTACCTTCACCACCAGCTACACCATCCTCGCCTGAAGCTCCATCACCTACGCTTATGACGATTTCAAAGCCTATTATTCAAACATCCAAGGAATCTGTACCCATAAAGTTACCAGTTTCAAATTCAATTACTATTGTCGACAGTCTAGGTCAAAAATTGTCCTTCAATACCGTGCCAAAAAATATAGCCACTATCAGTCCATCAGCAACGGAAATACTCTATGCTGCTGGAGGAACTGCGGTAATTAGAGATCGCGCCTCCAACTACCCTCAGGAAGTTCAAACACTGCCAGATGTAGGCAGCGCCTACAATCCCTCAATCGAGTCATTGATCAATATTCAACCAGACCTCGTAATCATTGAAGCCCTCACTCAAGCAAGATTTATCCCAGTGTTGAAGCAAACAAATTTAAAAGTCATGGCAGTGAAAGCTGAAACAGTTGACGATATCACCGAAAACATCCTAAAAATTGGGAAGATTATCGATAAAGAACCCACAGCTCGAATAGAAGTCTCTAATATATTGTCCAGGCTTTCTTTAGCTAAAACCTATAACAGCGGAAGTGTGTTACTACTCATATCTGATCACGACAAGAATCTCTATGCTGCTCGCCCGGAGTCGTACACCGGATTAATCGCCACTGAAGTTGGTCTAATCAACAAGGCGGCCGGCCTACCAGATTCTGGTCCTTACCCAGGATTCGCTACCATGTCACCAGAAACCATCCTTATGGCAAACCCGGACTTTATAGTTACCATTACTCCTGCACCTAAGCCGGCTCCACGGCTGTCAGAAATAATAAAACAGATACCACCATTCGCAAGGTTGAAAGCGATACAATCTGAGAATGTTATCGAGGCAGATGTTAATCTCTTTCTACAAGCACCAGGACCACGGGTGATCGAAGCGGTAGAATTTCTCAAAGACCGTATCAAGAGGTAGTAAATTTATTAGATGTCTCGGATCGGAGTCACTGCCAAATATTCCTTCCTGTTCATCATATCTGCCACTATGGCGTTTCTTGGATTATTAACAGGTCCAAGCGATATCCCTCCAGCGGAGATTTTAAAAGTTCTAGCTGAAGATAACTCAAATGTTGTTCATACAATCGTGTGGGATATAAGACTCCCCAGGATTGGGGTTAGCTTACTGGTAGGAGGCTGTTTAGGATTAGCTGGAACTCTAATCCAGGTGTCTACACGAAGTCCTTTAGGGGATCCAAATCTGTTCGGGATTGGCGGTGGGGCTGTTATTTTTATGGCATTAATCGCCGCTGGAATACTATCAACTAATAAATTTCCCATGATGCTTGGAGCAATAACTGCATCCCTCATTGTTTCTGTTTTATTAGGCTTATTGGTTTCAAATAAGGACGTGTCTCCAATAAAACTAGCCATAATGGGGATCGGATTAGGAGCTATTACAATAGCGATTGGGACTGCTTTATTCGCATATAGTCGGGTATTCCCCGCTCAGCTTCTAGGACTTATTGGGGGAACCTTTACCACCAGTAATTGGGATAGTTTTTTATTTTTACTCCCTACGCTTTCCTTTTGTATTTTTATTTCATTGATTTTGAGTAATAGGTTTCAAATAATTACCCTCGGCGACGTATTATCAAGGTCACTGGGAGTAAATCCTGTAGTAACTAGGTTCCTTTCGATGTCTCTTGTAGGTGTGCTTGCAGGTTCTGCAGTATATGCCGGAGGTATTATCGGGTTCGTGGGATTGGTTTCACCTCACATTGCCAGAAGAGTGTTTGGGAATTCAACCTTTCATATCATCATCGGAGCGACTCTGGTTGGATCCACTATAGTAATCACGTCAGACCAATTGGCACGTCTATTGTTTTCGCCTATAGAAATCCCTGTAGGGCTAATTACGACCTTAGTAGGAGCACCAATCATGATGTATCTGGCATATCGTCTACGATGAATATTGAAGCCAATAAACTCAGTTTGTCATTGAATGAGGCAAGTGTATTGAACGATATATCCTTCAATATACCTGCCAAGTCATTGACCACTATTATGGGACCAAACGGTTCTGGTAAATCCTCCCTCCTAAAAGTACTTACAAATGAAATCCAGAACTATACTGGGCAAATAACCAAGATACCTTTGAAGGTCATATCATACCTACCCCAGTCCTTGAATAGCCCTCCGTTCTTGACCATTTATGAAATTGTTTCCCTGGGTTGCAATGGCATAAAAATGAATAAAAAAACCAAAGAGCAACACATACACCACTTAATGAATATTTGTGGAGTAGATTCTCTCGGGTCAAAAAAGATTATTGACGTATCTGAAGGAGAAAAACAAAGAACCTGGATCGCTTTTGCATTAGCTCAACAAAAAAATGCGATCATGTTGGACGAACCTCTATCAAACATAGATGAAGAAGGTAAAAAAACATTTGCCAAAATACTTAGGGGACTAGCTGATGAAGGAAAAACGGTAATCATAGTCTCTCATGACGGTGATTCTTTAGAATCAAGCGACCATATTATCTACCTTGAGAAAGGTAATATATCTTTTCAGGGACCGTTGTCAGAATATCAACAGTTCTTACTTATCCATCGATAAATATCTGCCCAAAGCACACCACACAGATCATAGGAAGAAAATACCTTTGTCACTCATTCACCATGTGAACCGCTTACCCAAGACCCATATACAGGGTACTGTATACAAACAAATTCTATATATGCAGGCTGACCTTTATCATTAGCCGCAATCGCCCTTTCGATTGCTCCAACTATGTCATCCGGTTGGTATATTCGCTCAGTATGGAGCCCCATTTCACCAATGACCTTCGACATATCCACGTTATCATATGAAAGTACTTTGTGAGTGTATGGATCATGTCCATCACCCCAAAAACCGGGACCATATCCTGAAAAACCACCATTACTAATATGAATAACTGTAATACCGATATTTTCTCTTACCGGAACTTCCAAATTTCCGAGCATATATCCTAATCCAGCTTCCCCAGTAACAGCGATTGAATGCCTTTCCGGGTATGCAATTTTTGCTGCCATAGCCGCTGGCAAGCTGAAACCTAGCGAAGATACGTTACCCCAACCCAGAAATCCCCTTGGAATCTGAGTTTCATATACCGTACTGAGTTGATCTCTTGTATTCCCTGATTCATGGGTTACAAATGACTTTTGAGGGTCTATTACCTTCATAATATCTGCATATACCCTATAAGGATTAATAGGTGTTTCAGATGAATTTAAGGCATCACGATATTTTAATTCGTCTTTTTGTCTTTCCTCGAGAATTTCGGAAACTATATTGTCTCTACCTATCCCAGCCCCAGAAGTTCTTTTCGCTAACTCATCTATTAAAGCCTGTAGGGTTACTTTGGCATCGCCAATAAGAGCATGATCGGTATGATATATCTTGTTTACGTTATTTTCGTTGATGTCACAAACAATGATCTTCTTCTCAGCAGCATCAGGGATGGCATGAGAAAATCTACCCGGTGAAAGACTGGACCCAATCGACATTATCAAGTCACTGGTGTGCAGAAAATGAGCAGTGTGTACACCCCTAACCCCTGCAGACAAACCATGATTCTCTGGGAATATCCCTTTTGCTTTTAAGGTCGTTATAACAGGCGTATTGGACAATTCTGCGAACTTTAAAAGTTCTTCAGAAGCTCCTGAATATACGGCTCCTTCACCCACATAAAGAACTGGGTGAGATGCCTCAGAAAGTAAATCTATAGCACGAGAAATATCCCCATTCGTGGGGCCGTATTTCCAACTTGCTACAGGATAGTATGGATCCTGAGTTTCATCATATTGTCCAGCAGAATCAGGAACGGCGATTACAACAGGCCCTGGAGAGCCATTACGAAGCATAGTAAACGCTCTTCTCATAAACTCATGAGTCCGCTCTGGAGAGTCAATATATCCATACCATTTTGACACTGACTTAAGACTCGACGTGACATCAAAATAGCTATTCTCAGTGTTTCCTATTGGAACTCCATCTGTAATACAAAGTACAGGGGAACCATCTTCATATGCTTGGGCTAGCCCTGCATAGGCTACCTGAAGACCTGCTGCATTAACCCCGCCTTGAACCGTGCAAACCCCGATTTGAGTACCTGCAGTGACTCGAGAAAATCCATCTGCCAAGGCGACCGCATACCGATCATCCCTCATCATAATCATGGGCACGTTTTCTTTACCAAGTGCATTGTTGACTTTACACACAGGAAAAGTGGATACCCATCCAATACCTTCCTGCTGTAAAACTCTGGCTATCCCCGTTGCAACATCTATCATCTAATCCCTCTAATGCTCATCATTACGCCCTATCATAAATTTGTATTCTGTGTCTGTTACTTTCCGTAATATATATTTTCCGGCTGTTATCTAGTTTTACAGAAGTAGGCGCCCAGAAGAACTTCTCTGTGTGAGCAGACTCTTCGTGAGGATCACCTCCGAAAATATCTAATTCAGGTTCAAGATTAGACCGGGATCTCGGTTCTGCTTCCTCATAATTACCGTCCAAATATTCCTGTCCCCATACTGAAATAGTGGCTTCACCTCGAAACTTGGATACAAAGGAGCCATCCTTATCAAACACCTGAAGACGTTCATTCCCCCAGTCTGTTACATAAACATAGCCATCTTCATCAACGGCGACACCTGAAGGATTCTTGAGCTGACCATCTCCAGAACCAGGTTCGCCATAACATGAAATTAATTGGCCGTCACTGGAATAACTTTTAACCTGGCTGTTTCCCCAATCAGCTACGTAAACATCTTCGTTGGAGGATACAGTCAATCCCCATGGCATGTTTAAAGAATCCGAAGATTGGCTGTCACCAAAACAACTGACTAGTATTCCATCCTTTGTAAATTTTTGTATCCTGTGATTGCGGTGATCCGCGATATAGAGGTTGTCATCGCTGTCAAATGCTATCCCAGATGGCCCATCAAGATAACCTTGATCGCTGCCTGTTTCGCCCCAGTGTTTAATTGGTGTTCCTTCGTTAGAAAAAACATTTATCCTGTTAAGTTGTTCGTCACTTATATAGATATTTTCCTGACTGTCCTGGGCTATGCAAGAGGGCCATTTAAATTGACCTAGCCCGTCTCCAAAGCCTCCGTAAACACCAAAATATTCACTGTCAGAGTTATACACTGTCACTCTAAGTTGGTCCCTGGCGGCCACGTATGCTCTACTGACAGTATGCATTTTCCCGTCTCTAGCCAATAGGGTATCGACGGGATACATAAATCCCCTGTCCTGCATTACACACAGGCCTACAGTATGACTGTAGTTTAAAAATGGCTTTTTTAAAGAGGGTTCAACAACCATATATTCTCACCTACTCATATCCTTCCAAGAAAAGTCAGCAATGTAACCTTTATATTTTTAAGTTCTCTGAAATTCAGGTGTCGCAGCTACTAATGCCAAAAGGGAAGTAACCTTTTGCTCAATCCCGCCATCCTCACTGCTCGCTACACCTGTATCATCGGCGAATTCAATCAAGCTCGACTTAATTGTGGGAGATACCTGCAACCCACCAAGATGGTCGAGACAACTATTGACAAAGCTCTCAGAGGTTAGGGACTGATCATTCAAATCATCAATAACGTCTCTGACGAGTTTTTTAATTCCGGGTTTCTCTACATCACCTATCTGCCCGGATGCAAAATTAATACGTTCAGTCAGTGAACCAGTCTCTATCCATTCAGTACCCTGATGCCACCCCTCAACTGATGGTGGATTAAACAGTGTCTGTCCCATAAATCCCATCTGGCTATTCCTAGCGGAAATCTCTATTCCGGGAGCAGTAAACTCCTCAGTAATTTTCAAGATTCCAGTCACCAATTCAGCGGGACTCTTTAATTTCATGTTGTAGCATTGCTCAGACTTAAAAAATTCAGCATTCAATAAATACTTAACCATGCTTCCTATATTATGGTCACTCTGGAAGTAGACTTTCTCTAATTCCTTAATGGCTTCCTGATCCTGAGGATTGGTATACGGCCATTGTGTTACCGGCGGCTCATCTGCTACGAAAAAGTGATATAAATGTCGTGAAATAAACCTGGCAGTGGCAGGTTGTTCGCAGATAATTTTTATAATGTCTTCGCCATTGAAGTTACCTTTTTCACCCAGAAATGTTTTCTCCGTGCTGTCATGGTCATTAGCATCATATTCGTACCTCCATGCCAACTTGCCATAGGGCATTATCGAATTTCTTTGAGCCAATTGTTTTATGTAGTCGGAATTGGCTAAAGTCCAACCAGTGAAAGACCGTGCACACTCCTTTATGTCATCTTCTGAGTAATTACCAACACCCATAGAAAACAGTTCGAGCAATTCTCTTCCATAGTTCTCATTAATCTCATTGGAATGATTATCTATGTTGTCAAGCCATATGATCATTGCCGGATCTTTAGACAGCCTCAACAACAACTCATCTAGCCTTCCCAACCCATAGTTACGAAACATTCTAGCCTGGTCTGTAAAAGGTTTCCCATTGGTGACTTTAGCGTAGCCGGTAGCAAAAATATTGTGCCAAAACAAGACTATTTTTTCCCTTAACGGGTTTCTGCTAGACACCATTCTGTACAGCCAGTATGATCCTGCTCCACTCATGTCATGGCTCGTGGATTGATCAGGGTGATATCTTCTTACCAGAGCATCGTCCACAGAATCTGACATTTTAGGTTCGATAAGATTATCGACAATTTCCTCGTAGCTAGATTCCATTAGATTTCCGAGATCTGACTTCTTGACTCCGAAGCCTGCTCGCCTCATTAAATGAGATATCAGTGCGGTCTTATCAGAATTCATGAAATAACACTCCTTAAAGTCGTTTTCTTTCTCTGATTCCAAATTTTTATGTTATGAAAAATGACTCAGGGTATTTTTATCATGAAACCTCCTTTTAAGAAATACCAGATCTCGAAATGATGAACACCGTTTTAATAACAACTTGCAGCTATTTATAATAAATCTAAATTATTTGTATAATGAGCAAGAATATTGGGATCTGCGGTCACATTTATATGTAGGCTGAACGTTGTTAGAACGTTCGTCGAATTGATTGGGAGGTAGCTTGTTATGGTTTTGAAAAAGGTTAGTCACATTGTCAACCGACCTGGACGTATTGACAGGAGCGATGAGGCCGAGATCCTCGTAGCCGAAGATCTAGCGACAGTGCCAGGAGTCCCTAAAAGAGAAAAAGATCTGTCTTTTTATGCTAGGACCGAACCTTTGGAAAGCCAGTCGATATCGAAAACAGCTGATCGTGCCTGGACATGGTCAGTTTTCTCTGAGGAAGTGGCAGAGTACTTAACTCACCACATAGATGTAACAAAACCTCTCGTGGACATAGCGGAAGCCTCTGCGAATCTCCCCCCCACAGGCGAAATCAATCTCAGTGAAGACATCACTAATGTCATCAGAGACAAGGCAATTGAGCTTGGGTTTGGAGAAGTGGGCTTCACTCGTTATGACCGTCGCTATACCTTTAAGGTAAAAAAAGGCTGGGTCAAATTTGAACATGCTATTTGCCTAGCATATGAACAGGATTACAGGCAGACACAAACCATCCCCAGCATGGAGGCTGAATACGCTCACTACGGAGCTTACGAAGATGAGAACAGATTGGCCATCGTGTTAGCTGAATTCATTAGGACGAAAGGCTACCATGCCCAAATACATAGTCCAAATGACAACAGTGCCCCCTATATACCTATGTTTGTCGAAGCTGGACTAGGTCAACTAGGAGCCAACGGGCAATTGCTATCGCCTCACTTTGGATCTAGGTCACGGCTTATTATCGTAACCACAGATGCACCCGTTCAGTACGATGCCCCAGTCGATTACGGCATACATAAATTCTGCGACGAATGTCAAGTTTGCGTGAATCGCTGCCCCGGTCGAGCTCTCGTTAAAGAAAAGGTCTGGTGGAGAGGCGCAGAAAAAAACAAACTGATATATGAACGTTGCAGGCCTGTGATGGCAAAATATGAAGGATGTGGAGTCTGTATGAAGGTTTGCCCTGTCCAAAGGTACGGCATGCAACCCGTGATGAAACACTACGTTGACACCGGTGAAATTCTTGGCAAAAACACTGACAATCTGGAGGGATACACGTTCGAAGACAGAGGGGGATATTTTGGGCCTGGAGAACTCCCGAAATTTGATAATCCCTTTTTTGAAATCCCCAAAGGGCGAAGCGAAGACTGGTTGTTTGAGAAATTCAAAAAAGCCGTTGAACAAAAGGGCGGAATAGACAGTGATAGCCTGTCGGATTTCGGTTCAGAACTAAGTGTTCTGATGGATGTCGAGGATAGCTCCAGGGGAGACGAATAAAAAATATGTAGCCGGGATTGGTGATACTCACCTTTGCCGGCTACGCCACAGTTTTAGACCCTGTCGAAAATTTGAAACCGATGCCGACAGGTTTCCAGTACGTACACGCCGCCATTTTCGTCTAGAGCGACGGAACATGGATCCCAGAAGTAAGGTTCAATCCTTGCCGATACTTCCCGAACGTCATCCGTATTGGTCTCAAATACTGGAACATAGCTACTTCTAGCTCTTTTTTCATCTTGTTGGGATTCGAAATACTGAAGAGCCCAAGGGTTTAGGTCAGCCTCCCCTCTTTTCATATCCAGAAAATTCCCATCCTCATCAAAAACCTGAAGCACCTGGTTTCCCCAATCTGCGACAAACAAGTTATCGTCTTGATCAACAGCCACGTCGGCTGGTCTATTTAAAGGCAGTTCGGCACCTTGACCTTGATGAATATCGGATACGAATTGTCCATCTTCCGTGAAACGAACTACCCTGTCGTTTCCCCAGTCAGCCACAATAATATCCCCGTTAGCAGCACCTGTAATACCCCAGGGATGCTTCAGAGAGTCTCCGTCACACCCACGACCTCCCCATTGGTCTATGAAATCACCACTAGTTGTATATTTTTGAATGCGGTCGTTTAAAGCATCCACCACAAAAACAATATCGCCGCGTATGAGTAGGCCTGTTGGATGGTCAAATTGACCTGGGTCGGACCCGGACTCTCCCCACGAATCTATCACCTCCCCCTCATAATCGAAACGGGTTATACGATTTAATTTCTCATCAGAGACATATAAATTTTCCTCAGAATCAAAAGCGATCGCACTAGGTTCAATCATCTGACCGGTCGCCTTGCCTTGAGAACCAATCTTGCCAAAAAACTCGAAGTCTCTTGAGACCATTTGAATTCCTACAGTGGGACCTCGCCCCCTACTTGCAACAAAAATTCGATTATCTGATCTAACGGCAATGTGCGCCGGCAATTGAAAACCTCTACCGCCCTGATCGGTAGCAAAGCCTATATTAGAGCTGTATTGAAGGGTGAATCTGGTTGCAACCATGTGACGATGACTCCGAATATATTTGTTAAGCAGTCTGGTATTCTTGGGTTGAGACAATCAACTGGATTATTGATATAGCCGCGGTATTGAAGCTTTCATTTGATTCATTACTCTCCCAGGAAAGATTTCCATACTTCGAAGCATATATTTTCAGCCTGTCACGAGTCGTTTCCGCAACCTCTATTGGTCCCAATACGGCTAGGCATGCTTCAACCAACCGGTCCGATGTGAGTGTCCCATCGCCACTGGTATTCTTTATCCGAATTAATAAGTCCTTAACCCCTTCTTTGTCTGAGTCATTAAGTATTTTAGATGCGAAATTTATCCTCTCTACATAAGCTCCCGTATTAATCCATTCGCTACCACCCTGCCATCCTTCAACACTAGGAGGTCGGAGCAATCCCTGTCCCATATTTGCACAAACAGACTGGGCATAATATGTCTCATCTGATGGCAACTCTATGGGACCGGCCAGTCTCATAGTTCCGACAACCATTTCTGCGGGACTTTTTATCCGAGCGTATCTCGTGGATTCATCTTTAAAGAAGTCAGACTTAAACATGGTTTCAAGCATCGACTTGATACTGTGGCTATTCTTAAAGTAAGAATCAACCATGAGCTTAATAGCCCCTTCATCCTTTGGCCCTTGATGAGGCCACTGCGGAACGGGTACTTCATCGGCAACGAAAAAATGGTACAAGTGACGCGCCACATATTCCGCTGTGGCCCTTTGATCACATATTATTCGAACAGCATCTTCTCCATCCCAATTTCCTGTCTCCCCAAGTATTGTTTTTGATCCTTGATCATGATCTTCGGCGTCGTACTGATATTGCCAAGAAATGTAACCGTAAGGCCTAACAGTATTGTTCCTCATCTTAATTGACATGTATTCTGGATTAACCACTGTCCAGCCTGTGAATGCCCTGGCCGTGTCTTTAATATCATCTTCACTATAGTTACCGACACCCATAGCGAACAGCTCAAGAATTTCACGCCCATAATTTTCATTTATGTTGGAGCCATGGTTATCTTGATTATCTAACCACATTATCATCGCTGGATCCTGGGAAAGACCCACGAGCAGATCGTCAAACTTCCCTATCCCTCTCTCCCTAAACATGTTTATCTGGTTAACAATCACCCTATGCTGAATGAGTTTTGTCCCGGCAGTCGCAAATATTCTGTGCCAAAATAAACACATTTTCTCTCTAAGAGGGGTGTCTGTCATCACCATTCGATAAACCCAGTGCGCTCCTGCCGCCTCTGCCAACCTCAAATCCGATTGATCCTTGTGAAACCTTGAAATGAAATCGGTGGGGAAAATATCGGGAGAGCTAAAATCCATTAACTTATCAACAATTTCGTCGTAGCCCATCCCTTCAACACTTTCCATCTCATGAGGAGTGGCGCCGAACCCCGCCCGTCTAAACAGATGAGCTACCAGTTCTTCGTGCGTTGCGGCTTGTATAGTCGTCATTACATCTCCTGCTGAGCTTCCCCTAAAATAAAGTTTTATCTTGATGCTCCAAATATAGTGCGAGCATATCTTCTGCCATAATCAACCACCCCCGTCCTTCACAATAATAACCAATGAAAATAATTGATCAACCCGAGCCCAGGCAATTAGAGTTGATTAATAAGGTCAATTAACGCTGAGGATACTTCCAAAGGACGTTGGACTGGCAAATCATGACCGGCACCTGAAATTACTTTGCTTTCCAAAAGGTTTGGGAAATGAAACCTATCCGATTCCAAGTCCATTTCAGGGGTTCCAAACCCGCTATCCATTCCTCTTAGCACAATTGACGGGACCAGTATAGGAGGTTGATTTGAAAGGTGTTTTTCGACCTTTATAAATCTATCTTCTCCAGGAGCATTCACATGCCTGTGCCTATATGAGTGTATCGCTACGTCAACAAAGTCAGGGTTATCGAATGAAGGAGCGGAGCGATTGAAAACTTCATCCGTGTATTTCCAATTAGGAGACCAAGTTTTCCAGAGGTACCGAATTATGTCCCTACGGTTTTCTTCGAGTCCAGCCCGACCCTGCTCGGTATTAAAATACCACTGGTACCAGAGCCTTGCCTCCACTTCTGGGGCAGATACGGCGCTCCCTTTTAAAGTGTTTTGGACAGCATATCCACCTATGGCGACCTGACATGCCACCAGTTCCGGATGAAGAATTGAAGCTATGCATGCGGCTCTATTGCCCCAGTCGAATCCAGCTATTGCTAACCTATCTATTCCTAAAGTTCTGGCAAAATCTACGACATCCTGGGCAATAGCAGCCTGCTGAGCTACACGAGGCGAGTCCTCATGAAGGAACGTAGTAGGTCCGTATCCTCGCAAGTAAGGAACAAAAACATGATATCCCTCATTTACTAATGATGGTAAAACTTGGTCCCAAGATCTGACGTCATAGGGAAACCCATGCAACAACACAACGGGAAATCCCTCGGCATGCCCATGATCCTCATAGGCAATATTTAGAATTTGAGTTTGGACAAACCTTGTCGTCATCACGCCTTACCTGAAGATTTAAAAATTAGTCGGTATTTCCCTTACAAGCCACCGTTTCAGAGGTAATGAATTTATAAATTACCAGCCAACAGCCATACCATCTTTTCGGGGTTCAGAGCCTGCTACAAGTACCCCAGTTTCTGGATTCCGGCTGATTACCTGGCCACCACCAAAAGTGCCCCTGTCATATCCACTTAGGACCAGAACTTCATGGCCTCGGCGCTTAAGCTCAGCCACAATTTTGGGATCAATATCTTCTTCTACACGGACTGCCCCTGTTCCCTCAATGTCGATGCTGAATCTAAGAGAATCAAGAGCTCCCTGGGAATCCATACCATAATCCACAATATTGGAAATGACTTGGAGATGGCCCTGAGGCTGTTGAAATCCACCCATGACCCCGAAGCTTAATAACATTTCATCGTCTTGAGTTGCCATAGCGGGAATTATCGTTTGGTAGGGGCGTTTGCCCCCCTGCAAATAATTTGGGTGTGATGAATCCAAAGAAAATAATGCCCCTCGGTTCTGCAACGCTATACCAGTTTCAGGCACTATCAAACCGGACCCAAACCCTTGGTAAAGACTGTTAATGAATGAACAGGCGTT
>CETR01122066.1_pt1 | contig 12638 bp, 11 predicted proteins | sample 531281 | NCBI WGS metagenome assembly CETR01 (sample SAMEA2622568, study PRJEB7988) | marine metagenome | biome: marine biome (ENVO:00000447); feature: mesopelagic zone (ENVO:00000213); material: "saline water (ENVO:00002010), including plankton (ENVO:xxxxxxxx)" | depth 696 m
AGCCATAAGTCTTCCTAACTTTACCATTGTAAATCAAATAGTTGGAACGATATGCGATGGAACCGAAATTTCAGGGGCCTTTTGGTAAAGACGGTAAGTCTACTGTTCACGGTACTTTTTGTTTATACAGCGGTGAGCAAACTGATGCACTTGGACATCTTTGAAATGCGGTTGGAACGGATGCCCTATATATCCCCCTATGCTTCTTTGATCTCATGGGTCGTGCCTTTTCTGGAATTGGTCATTGCTGGTCTATTGTGGTTTCGTAGATATCAAATCATAGCATTTTACGCCAGTTTTATTCTTTTGGGGGTATTCACCATCTATATCATTATAGTTCTTAGGTACAGCGAATCCATCCCCTGTTCCTGTGGCGGGGTCATATCGGCCTTGGGATGGAAGGACCATATCCTATTGAATATCTCTTTTATGTTCCTTGCCTTATTGGGAATCCTTTGGTCCAAGAAACAATATAATATGCAAACACATCAAAATACTGTGCAGTAGGGGATGCCGAAAACCTAGAAAAGAGTAGGCATTAACTTTTATACTTAGTATTATGAAATCTAATTTTTTAAAACTTGTTTTACCGGCCTTTGCCATTTTGTTGGCGGTCGGCTTGGCATTTGCCACAGAGGCTCCATCAGCTGATGCTGATAGAGTGGCCTATTACAAACCGCTCAACGAGCCTTGGCAAACTATCATGGTTGAGGAAGCCTGTTTTCAAGGGGGCAATGAAAATTGTGAATACTTGGGTTACCAGTTGTATGAATCTGATGATATCACAAGTACGCAATTAAGCAAGCCTTAGAACTTGATTGCTTTCCTTACAAAAGAAAGGTGCCTTCCAAAAGGCACCTTTTTTCACTAATTCAAATAGACCATGACAAGTGACCTTAGTCATCTTGGATGGAATTCGTTGGAGTCACTAACAATGCAGTATTGATTTTTTCGAGACACAATCGCCAATGGCCCAATGTGTCGACATTTCTATTCCTTCTCATGCCTTTTTCAATCTCTGTTTTCAAATCCATCAATTGTATGAGCAATAGGCCTTTTGAATAGTCAGAATGCACAAAGAATTGGTTTTCAATTTCCATAATGCTCCTTTCCTGTCCCAACATAGCTATTATAGTATCGATATAGGCCCTTTGAATTTCCTGTTTCCTGCGATCAACATGACCGAAACTTTCCCATATCTCTTTGAACAAACCATCTTGCAAATACCTTAGATATGCTTTGACCAATCCTTTATTCCCCGAGACTTCCTCCAGATGCTCCATTCGTTTTATCCTACGGGCCCTAAGCAGGTCGATGATTAACTTTTGTTGGTAGTGCAAGACCAGGTCTGGGAAGGTGGAATATCTGTTTTTGGTATGGAAATCGGGTTCTACCAACCAATCCGGAGGGGCAAAAGCATGTGTCAAAAGAAAATCCAAGGCTTCCATTTGGTCCTTCCAAGGAATGGAAGTGTACATGTTCCCCGGTTGACTCATGGCTTTGTAATGGATATCATACCCCCCTATAAGGGTCGAAACATGTACCATATGATTGTACCACAATTCCAGGGTCTTTTCATATAATCGATTCAAGCGTCCATTATCATTTTGATCGTTCGTGACATCAGGTAATAGGTCGATCACACGTTCTATATTTTTTAAGGCCAATCCTGTACTACGGACCGGATCGTTGGTCTCAACCACCTCATTGGAGGCTGTGGGTCCAATAACCTCCATCTGGTTCCGATTGAACCGGTACCAAGGCACCGAATCCTGCCATCGGACCATCCGTTCCAAAGCAGCTTTCTCCTGCTGGGGAGTTGTCCCCTCGGGAAATTCCGTATAGGCCCATTTGATGTTATACCTATCGGTGGGCCCCACATGTCTTAACAACAACGAAGGGGGTACACTATCCGAGGGCTGGGGAATGTTTGAGGGCCTGGTATAGTTCATTACACTTGGGGTATACCCCATGGTGCGCAACCAAGTGCTGTCGCCCATTTTATCCCATGGGTACCGATACTCCCCAAAATTGGCATCCATGATTCCAAAAACATGTCCTGCTTCGTGGGCCGTTATCGCTTGGAACAGTTCGCCAATGAGTTCATCGGGAAAGGGGAAACGCTGCGCCCTATTGTCCAATGGGGCAGCCCGGACAAAGTAAGCCTCCATTACAGTCCGCACTGATGCCCCCATAAAAATGTCGCCACGTAGAATTTCCCCGGACCTCAAATCAATAATATGGCCAAGGGTTCCTCCATAATCCTCATATTCCCAACCTCTCATATATTTTTTTTGGTTCCAGTGCACTACGTTGGAATGGATACTATGAGCCGTCCATTCGTCCAAACTGTCCAATTCCTTGACCACAAGGGCGTCCTTGAATCCCGCGGACTCAAATGCGGGCACCCACTCTTCAATCCCTGCCTTGATATAGGATCGCCATTTTTTGGGGACCTCTGGGGAAATCAAAAACGAAATAGGTTTAACGGGAACGCTGATATTTTGATCCTTGAATTTTTTTTCCAACCGCCAACGGGTGATATTGGCCAATCCATTTTGTTGGCCGAACCTAACCCCCATCTTCCCGTCGGGATAGAAGCCCATGCGATAATCAAACCTTCTGGCTTTCATTGGTGACCCCAAGGCACAGAACCCAAAATAGAGGGGAACCGAAGCTTTGGAATTCCTCCTGATCATGCCCCTTCGGGCCTTGATAATTACCTCCCCGTCCAAATCCTTGGTGCCCATTAAGACCGACAATCGGGGCACCGGGTTTCCAAAGGAAACTCCCAGTCCTTGGGGCCATTCCAATTCTTGGTTCAAAATGAGGTCGGTGATATTGATACAATGGCCACCGGGTAAAGCCAGTTCCCTTTCCATGGGAAATATGGCCAGGATATTGTCCTTCAGGTCAATCCCTTCCTTGAACGGTATAATGATTCCTGCAGTGGAGGCAACGGCCTGTTGCTTCAACAGTATCTTGTCATGGAGTTTCGACCATACCACTTGCATGGCACTTCGCCTCATATTGTCATGGCAAGTAAAAAGCATCGGCTTGTCCAATAGCGAATCTGGGATGTTCAAATAGAGTTGCCCCCCTTGGATAAAAGAGGTCAAGAAAGGTTCTTGTTCAATGGTTTCAACAATTGAACCATTCATTACAGCTCCTTTGATTGGGTCAAGGGCATATCCCCAACACTGTAGAGACAACAAACAGATAAGGATTAAGTTTCTCATATTTTGGATTTACTTTGGGTTTGGAATCGGAACCCTCCCCGTTTTGAGGGAATAGGGTATCGTTGCTATGTAATGTGATAAACTCAATAGCCCGGGTTCTGTGGCAATAAGTTGGGGTTGGTGTCCAATTCGCTCTCTGGGATTGGCAGCCGTACATCCGTGGCTTTCCAATTCGGTTTGAATTGTCCCAAGATTTCGTCCGCTTTCCCCAATCGTTTAAGGTCAAACCATCGATGTCCCTGCTCTGTAAAAAGTTCAAACCTGCGTTCATTAATGATAGCATCCAAAATCTCGTTCTGTGTACTGGCCATGGTATTGGCCAAACCTGCCCGGTTCCGAATGGCGTTCAAATCACTTTGAGCTCCGACAATATCACCCAACCTAATCCTGGCTTCTGCACGGATCAACATTTGTTCGGCAGATCGAAAAAGAATGGAATATTCCAAGGCTTCATTTTCATTGATACCAGCCTTGTATTTATGGGCATAGTAATAGGTAACAGTATTGTCCATATCTGAAATACCATTGACCCATTGGTCCCTTCGCAAGTCATCCGCTTCAAAAGCATTTAGAAGATCATTTGTTAGCGCATAGGTCTGGCCTGGAACACTCTGGATGATGAGCTGTTCGGCCTCACGGGTATTTTTCGGAGATTCATTGTCCGCCTTTAGTTGCCAAATCGTTTCTTGGGAACCCTTGAGAAAAACTTGATTCAAGTCGGACTCCAGGGGAAAGTCGTCGATCAGTTCGGTTGCCATTGCTGCAGCCTCTTCCCAGTATCCAATATAAAGGTGCATTCGCGCCAATAAGGCCTTGACCACATTTTGGTCAGGATAAATACGTTCATCGGAAACAGGTGCAGTCCCTTCCAACAAAACCAATGCGGCTTCAAGGTCTGCTATGATAAGATCATTTACCTCGTCCACATCCGTTCGGACAACCGTATTGGTTTTCAAGTAGTCCGTGGTCTCAACATAGGGCACGTCCCCAAAAACTGATACCAATAAACTGTGCAAATAGGCCCTGATAAACAAGGCCTGACCCTTGAAGCTGTTCTTTTCTACCGTGGTCAGCCCATCCGTACCATCCACTCCCTTGATTATATCATTGGCCCCATAAATGAGATGGTATGCCTGTCGCCACCATTCCAAGACGGCCCCATTCCCCGGGAGTACATTATGTTGGAAGAGTTGGACATAATCGGCGCTAAAACCATAATAATCCAATTCATCACTATAAATGCCCATCGCCGTTGTCAGGCCAAAGGCCCCCGAAACCATCCCCTGTTCGCGCATATCGTAATAAAGGTTGGCCAATGCGGACTCCACAGTGGCCGCATCATTGAACACGGTTTCGGATACCAAGGTATTTTTAGGTGGTTGCACTTCCACAAAGTCTGCACAACCCATTACCAAAATGGCTGATATTAAAAGGCATGACTTTTTAAGGGTTGGATAGGGTTTCAACAATGACCTCAATAGGGCCACATCAAGTGTATTTATATATTCTGAATGTTTCATACTGCTGTTTTATCGGTTAAAAACTAATTTGGACGCCCAAGGTTATTTGTCTCAATGGGGGCAATCGGGTGCTTGAAGGTTGCTCGGGATCGGGCCCCTCGTAATTGGTCAGTGTCCAGAGGTTCTGTCCTTGGAGATAGACTTTCATATCCAATCCGGGACGCATAGAAGGAACTTTATAGGTCAGGGATATATTCCGCAATCGGACAAAGGATGCATCGGAAATGGACGCATTGCTATCCTCTTGAAGTGACCCTAGATCCTCGCCGCCGGCTAGGCCACCCGAAGCCCTCTGGATGGGTTTCACATCCCCTGGCTCCTCCCATCGGTTGTAGAGTTCTGCAGGAGTGTTGCCCTTGTACCCAGGGGTTGCATCGAATCGTAAGGTGTTATAGGCCTTTTGTTTTTTGAACTGGAAGAGCACATCCATAGTCAGGTTGCCCAGACTTAGGGAATTTCCAAATCCACCATAAAACTTGGGGGCCAGATCTTCTATCCATTGTCGGTCCTCCGCCCTGTTGATGTCACCGTCCCCATTATAGTCCTCAAAGGTATATGCCCCTGTTTCCGGATCTACCCCAAGGGCATGGTAGAGTTTAACGATGGTCAGGGGTTGGCCAATACTATAGCGATTTGCAAAAGTGGAGTTTTTCAAGCCATCAAAGGCTACAAGTTTGCTCTTGGGAACGGTCAGATTAAGGGTTGTGGACCAGTTGAACCCTTTTGATCGGATATTTACCGTACGTAGGTCCACTTCAAGCCCCGTATTCTCCACAACGGCATCGAAGTTTCCCGTCAGTTCCGCAAACCCTGTGGTCGCTGCCAAAGGAATTCCTACCAACTGATTGGAAGAACGATTGCGGTACCATGAGGTGTTGACCAACAGTCTGTCCTTGAAAAAGCCCAGTTCCAGGGCGGCTTCCAGTTTGTTGTTTTCCTCCCAACTGAAACGTGGATTGTAGATGCCCGTTGGCTCCAATACCATAACACCGTTATAGTTATTTCCGGAAACCTGATAGGTGTCCAAAAAGCGATAGTCGCCGATGTTGTCACTTCCCGTGCTTCCATAACTTGCCCGTAGCTTACCGAAACTCAACAGGGAGCCTTCACTGAACAGGCGCTCTTTTGAAAATATCCAAGCAAGGCCTGCCGCACCAAAGTTCCCGAACTGTTTTCCAGGGCCGAAGCGCGAGGAGCCGTCCCTACGGCCCGTAAGGTTGAGGATATACCGATTCAATAAGTTTATATTGATTCTTCCAAACAATGCATTGTATTTGTATTTTCCATCGGTATCTGAAAATACTTGAAGGTTTTCTGCTGCGGCAAGGTTTTCCAGCAATCCGTTATTGGGAAAACCCAGTCCCCTTTGCACCAACTGCTCCATGGTTTCCTCTTGGAATGTGGTTCCGACGAGAAGGTCCAGGGCAACCCCATTCCAATCCTTCCGCCAGTTCAATTGGGGTTCCACGATCCATGACACCCTTTGGGAAGCATTGTTGATCAGATGGGAATAGTTTTGCGGAGTAACCCCCAGACCCGGATTCCGTGCCGAACTGGGCATGGCCCTGTACGAATCCAAGCGGTAATCCGTGAACCCCATATTTGACCTGAATTCCAAGTTTGATGCAACCTCATAGGAAACAAGCGCATTTGAAATAAGGGTGTTGGATGTGGATTTATAGGTTTCTTCCAAGGAGGCCAATGGGTTGTCCCAAGTATTGTTCTCCCAATTGATGTTCCCTTCGTCATCATAAATTCGAGGTGCATTGGGTTCCAAGGAATAGGCCTTGGAAGTAAAATCGACTGTGGGCATTTTGTTGTTTTCATTGGTGTACCCGATCGATAGGTTGATATTGAAGCGACCATTCTCGGATTGATGGTTTATATTGCTACGGAGATTTGCCTTTTGATAATTGGAATCCCCGGGAAACACGGTGGTTTCCTTTTGATAGGATCCACTGATCAAAAATTGTGTCAGGTCATTACCGCCGGATACAGAGAGCTGTGCATTGTTCCGGTAGGAGGTTCCCCCGATGAGCTCCTTTTGCCAGTCAGTGTATCGGTTATTGTCCCATAATTTGACATCGGGCCAGAAAAAGTCAAATCCGGGGTCTTCCAATAGGTCGGCGTACCCATCATTTGTAATGCCCTCCCTTCGTACTTCCAAATACTGTTCGGTGTCCATTAGGTCCAAAAAACGGGACACTTTACCAAGGGTGGTGCTCAAGTGGGCATCAAAACGTGTTTTGCCGGCCCTGCCTTTTTTGGTGGTGATCAGTACCACCCCATTGGCCCCACGGGATCCATAGATGGCTGTGGCATCAGCATCCTTGAGCACTTCAATACTCTCAATGTCGTTTGGATTGATGGCGTTTAAGGGACTGATACTGCCACCGATGATTTGGCCAGATACTCTCGATGCCCCAAGGGATTGTGAACCGAAGGGCACACCATCCACGATGAACAGGGGATCTGTAGTACCATTGATAAAATTCCTGCCCCGCACTTCGATGTTGAAACCACCACCAGGTAGCCCAGTGGTCTGGGCAATGTTGACCCCGGACAATTGGCCTTGCATGGCTGCTAGGGGATTGGCCACAGGTTGTTTTTCAATGATATCCGCTTTTATGGTGGAAATGTTCCCCGTACGTTCTTTTTCGGAAACGGTATAATAGCCGGCATTGAGCACGACCTCCCCCAACTGGGTCACATCCTCCTCCAACTGAACGTCGATGACGTTTCTTCCTTCTATTGGGACGTTCAAGGATTTAAAGCCCACTATGGAAAATACCAGTGTTCCATTTGGGCCAGCTTCAATTCTGTAGGTGCCGTCCATATCGGAAATGGCCCCTTGGTTGGTGGATTCCAACACAACATTGACCCCGCCCAAGGGCAGCCCGTCCATGTCGGTAACAGTACCGGTTATAGTGGTCTGTGGTGGATCAAATGTTACCCCTGCCACCAATTTTTGGTGGAGTAGGGGAATTAGTAGGATATATAAGAACAGGAACAGTTTTGTCCTGCTTGAGTATATTGGTGATTTCTTCATTATGTTGAGTTCTTTTGATTAAGGTGTTAGTGGTATTGCGTTCCTATGGGACAATCTAACCGTCCATAGGTTTCTAGTCACACTGCCCAGAAAGTCAGGATAAAGCCGTAACTTCCCTTAGAGCATCAAGGTTCGGACATAGGCCACCCTGTCCAAGTAGCAAAGGCTCTTGGAAATAAGGTTCCTAGATGAAAAATGACTATGAAATCGAGCTAGGGCCGGATACCCCGAAATGGATGTCGTCAGTTATGGGAAAAAAAGGAAATCGTAAACCGGAAAAATGTAGCGAATATCCCAAAACTATAGTCTTAGGGTTATATAGGATTCTTGGGCTTTTTCTTAAAGAGAATTTCAAACAGGGTCAGGCCCGCTCTAGAACTGGAACAGACCGAGGATAAATTCTCAAATAAAAAAACAAGCCTTTTGTTTCCCATAACCTGAAAAGGTCAGCGATACATCGAAAAAGAAATAAAGAAAGCAAAACGCTAAGAAAAAGTTGGGCGTGAAAACTCAACTTACCCGCTAGCGGTACTGGTATACCTTGCACTGATAGGAAGAGCTCACGCCCGGGTCGTGAGACAATCTACTTATCATCTCTAGTGCAAAAATTACCAGTTTTCTAGCGAGAGATTCAAAGCGATGGCTTCAAATGTTTTTACACGAAGTATCGCAAATATATTTCTAACTCCAAACATAAACAATTGGAATAAAAAGACAAAATTATATTATATGTAATTTTTTGTCTCTAATTCTATTGCTCACTTTGGCTTATGTCTAGATATAAGAAGACAAGTGCCCTTAAAGCAATAGGTAAACGGTTAAAAAAGCAAAGAGAGAAAGAAAAACTCCAAATTGAGGATGTTGTTGAAATGACCGGGTTTACTTATAAAAAAATTTCAGATGTAGAATCTGGGGAAGAAACTTCTTTGTCTTATTTTATTGAAATATGTCTTGCAATCAACATTCAACCTAAAGATGTTCTTGATTTTAATGTTGGATTTAAACCCAGATTCATCCTTTCTTCAACAAGAAAAGAAAAAACAAGATTAACATCTAGATTAATTGAATCCATAAATCAAGGTTTTTTTAAAAAACCAAGATATAACAGTGAAGTTGTCATCAAATTAAAAGAAGATTTTGGTGTAGTATCATCTTCATCAAATGTTTCAGCAATTCTTCGGAGGCTGGTTGATGAAGGTATATTAGAAGTAATTAAGGGTCACCATCGCAATCAGTATTATAAAAAATAACGGTTAAATCTTTTTGCACTCCCCGATTTTTTAGAAAATTCTTACATTTAGTACTCATACTCCCCCAAATAGGTTTACTTAATTTAAAAAGACTTTTGCGTTTATATTTAACTGCATATGTTAAGCATAGCCAACGAAATTGGCGATTGAAAGTTTAAAATTTAATTGATTTTAAGTGCTTACTAATTTAATAAGGGGAAACTATATCTTATTTAATACTTATGCACGAGCCCTTTTATTGAATACTAGAAATAGATGTTTAAGTAATTTTCTCCTTTTGAGTACATTGAAAATTAGTTTATCCACCGAATTAATACCAATTGAAAATTAACTAAAACTACTGTTCGAGCTACACACATAGAGAGCAGTGATAGGTGAAAATTAACTTTGAAAAGGAAGTTAGAGGATTTTTACCATACAGGAATCGTACAGTTATTAAACCAAAAAATCCTAACTAGTTATTAAGCAACTAATTAGGATTTTGGTAACCGGTCTGGACGGGACTCGAACTTTTTACAAAATATGCCCATTTTTCAGGGTTTCCCAGAGGGTCAAAAATGGGAGGCACCGAATTGCTCACCTTTTAACAAATTTTAACCTTTTTAACATTAAAAATGATGGATTTTAATGCCTTTTGGAGGCTTGTTTGCATTTTTGATTGTAATGTATGATTTTATATTTTGAATGTGTATTTGCCGGGCTTAATTTTTAAGGTTGGGATTTTAGTACAATTTATATGGTTTAAATCCCCTTCATTGACATCCGTAAAAAGGGTCACTTGATTCGTTGTAATGTAAATCAAAAACTATGCTAATTGGGCAAGATAATACTGTCTTGTTCGGAATTATAAACCATTATATGGTAAGAAGGTTTAACTATTTCATCCAAGGTGGTTATGAGCCCTCGTGTTCTCATTGCTGCAAAAACCAAAACTTCGGAATTTGGATAGGTTTCTTTTAACCTCCTTGCACAAGCACATGAAGTTCTGCCCAGGGTGAAAACATCGTCCACCAATATTATTTTTTCAACAAAGGCCTCTGGAGGGGTACACAATAGACTATCATAATGTGTGTTGCAGGACGGACGGCTTTCAGCGGTGTAGAAATTGCTTGATTTTGGAACAGGACTGATTCTTTCAATCAAATTCTGAACCGAATTGCCAAAACCTGAATTTACTAAGTGTTCCGACAATATTCTTGTTGGCCAATGAGCGCCTTCGACCATTGGCGTACTCCTAGGTGCAGGGACCAATATCGGGTTATTATCGAACATTTGGGAGATTGGGTGTTCTTGAGGTAATTCAGACATATAATATATGAGTCGTTCAATTACCCGGGTATTCCCTGACTTTATATTACCACATATTCTCTTTGAGAGTTGGGCCTTCTCATTTGTACCCCGACTCGCAAATTCCAGCATTGTTGCAAATGGAATTTCAAAAGGCATCCTCAAATTTTGAGGTCAAGTATGGAATGTGGGTAAAAATCTCGTCCACGTTTTCCCTGGAAAGGACTTGGGCTCCATAATCCAACATTTCCTTGGCCCATGTAACATTTGAATCATGGATAACATTTTCCAAAATATACACCTCCCGCCCCAAACGAAGGGCTTCCCAACCTTGGTGTCGAGTACCACTTTTATCAGTGGCCTCAATGATGATCGTTGCATCGGATATCAATGCCATGGTCCTATTTCTAATTGGGAAATTCTTTGGCTGTGTCGGAAAACCTTCCGGGAACTGGGAGATGGCTAAATGCTCCTTCTTGATTTTTTCCAAGAGGGTTGCATTTTCCTTTGGGTAAGGGACATTTAAAGGCGTTCCCAAAACCGCAATGGTCTTACCTCCTGAATCGATTGCAGTTTGGTGGGCCATAGTATCTATTCCTTTTGCCAATCCACTTACTACTATGATATCGTGCTTGACCAAAGTTTTTGATATGATTTTTGCTCTTTGTAGGCCTTCCTTTGAAGATGCTCTCGAACCTACAACGGAAACCCTTCTTTTCTCATAGAGCAAATCTTCATCCCCGCCAAAAAACAATTTTTCAGGGAAATGCTTCTTTTCGGCATCTGTCAATAGTTGAAAATAGGTTTCAATGCCCATAGGTAGTTATAGTATTAGGTACAACAAGGTACAAAATTAAAGAAAATACAATGGTCAACCCTATTACCTTATTTCCATAGGTATGGACTATGTGAATATTGCTGGACGGGAAAGACCCCAAACAAAGGGGAAATTTGAACCATTCAATAGTTAATAAATGGAGTTGAAAATCAGGCTTTTGCGTTAGTCTTGAGGGTGCTCAATTCTATCCGGTGAAGGTGGTATACTATGTCCGGCGTTTCCACTAGGGACTCTACTTCGTATAAATATTCAGAAATGGCTTGGCCTATCATGGAAAAGCATTTGCATAAAACTACAAAAAATGTAGTGTTTTGCAAATGCTTTTTTATTGTTTCAATAGCTTTTCTTAATAGAGAAATTGAATAACAAAGGTGAATTTAGTTGATTGAATTAACTTGGAAATCTAATCTTTATGGGTTTTTCAGCTCAAAATAAGTGTCTCTCGAAAAATCATAGTGCTCATTCATATGAACATACCCTAATTGATTGCATAACATTATTGTGCCTCCTAACATTGTGCCGTTGCCAATATTTCTATGTATATGGCCATATATCCAATAATCAATATCGGATTTAGTTATAAAATCAGTTATATCCACAACAAAAGCATTGTTGATGGGGCTGCCTTCAAATTCAGGGGAATTGCACAATGGAGTGGGTAGGTGATGGGTTACCACTACGGTCTTGTCATTCTGAGATTTTAAATTTTCCTTAATAAAAGTATAGGCTTCGTTATGAAGCTTATTGAAATCATCAACCGTTAGCCTTCTTTGATTAACCATGATTTTATAAAAATCATTGACTCTACTGGATACAAAGCTTCCATTTTCAGGGTATATGTGGCTCCAGAATGTAGAAAAAAGAAAACTAATGTCTTCTATTATCTCAACTTGGTTGTTCAACAAGAATACATTCTTTTGAATTTCCCATTTAAAAGGCTCTTGATGTAAAGACAAATCATAGCCTCCATAATATTCATGATTGCCAGGTATTACAAAAGCCCGTTTATAATTATCAGAGACCCATTTGAAAAAATCAAGCTTAGTATATTCAGATCCTAGGTAATGGGTGTCTCCAGCAATTATTAGAGTTTCGGCAGTTGGTTTCAAAGGGTGGTCTGCCAACCAACTTTTGTTATGCGGGAACTCTAAATGTAGATCCGAGCAGTATTGTATTTTCAAGTCACGGCATTTTTATGAAATAGGAAAGTAAGAAGATATATTCGTTTTATACGGTTTTACATAATCTTCTTTTTGTGAAATAGCTTTGTGTAAAATGTTGCGAAGAAGTAAAATAAGTTCAAAAATGCGGCACGAATGCGGCACGCTATAAGAAATATGATTTTCAGATTTAAATGTAAATAATTGAAAATCAAATTTATAAAATAAAAAAAGCCCCGAGAAATCGGAGCTTTTTGCGGTCTGGACGGGACTCGAACCCGCGACCCCCTGCGTG
>CETR01040064.1_pt1 | contig 12575 bp, 12 predicted proteins | sample 531281 | NCBI WGS metagenome assembly CETR01 (sample SAMEA2622568, study PRJEB7988) | marine metagenome | biome: marine biome (ENVO:00000447); feature: mesopelagic zone (ENVO:00000213); material: "saline water (ENVO:00002010), including plankton (ENVO:xxxxxxxx)" | depth 696 m
TGGCCCATCTCTTTGCAGGACTGGACCTTGGGGAGGCCGATGTGCTGCGGCGGGGGATGAGTGGGAAATTCCGTTCCCGAGAGGAATTCCAAGCGGTCAAATTGAAGTTTTTTGAAAACTGCAAGCAAAGGGGGCATGATGCCGCCCTGACCCAAATGGTCTGGGAACAGATCGAGAGTTTTGCAGGCTATGCCTTTGCCAAGGGACATTCCGCTTCCTATGCTGTGGAAAGCTATCAGAGCCTGTACCTGAAATGCTACTTTCCCTTGGAGTTCATGGTGGCCGTGCTCAATAACGGGGGAGGGTTTTACGATACCGAACTCTATGTCCATGAGACCAAGATGTGGGGCGGGGTCATCCATCCGCCCTGTATCAACCGCAGTGACCATATCAATGTCATCTATGGGAAGCACATCTATTTGGGACTGGGGCAGCTTCGGAGCTTGGAACGTTTGGTCATCCAACGTATTTTGAACGAAAGGCAGCTCCATGGCAAATTCCGGGATTTTGATGATTTTATAGACCGTGTCCCCATTGCCATCGAACAGTTGACCATCTTGGTGCGTATCGATGCCTTTCGTGTCTTTGGGGTGCCCAAGAAGCAAGTGCTTTGGCAGGCCGTGTTCAAGACCAGGGCCCATCGCACGGATACCATTCAGAAACTACTGTTCAAGCCCCATCACAGGCATTTTGAACTGCCACATTTGCCTTCCCACCCCGTAGAGGACGCCTATGACCAATTGGAGCTTTTGGGATTTCCGTTATGTGGCTATTATGAGCTCATGGACAGTGAGGTAAAGAGCCGGTTGACCGCGAGTGATTTTGAGGCCCATGTCAACCAAAAGGTATGGATCTATGGTTCCCTGGTGCATACCCGTTTGAACACCACGTCCAAAGGGGATACCATGCGCTTTACCACCATGCTCGATCTGGAAGGGCACTTTTTTGATTGCGTCCACTTTCCCCAAACAATGACATCCACACCTATTCATGGAAAAGGTGTATATCTATGCCACGGAACGGTGACCGAAGAGTTCGGGCACTACAGCCTAGAAGTTGGCAGGGCTATCAAACAGCCCTTGAAGCCCGACCCAAGGCAGGTGAAATCCATATCCATGGGTATTTAGGCTTGCAAGATTATCAAAGGCAATAAAAGGTGGGGATTATTTACATAAAAGAAAACCAAATTCCATCCATAAACCTTGACTCTAAAATCAAAGGTCATAAGTCAAAGGACAAATCGGTCTCTTATAATACCACAAATCCATAAGGTTTAATGGTAACAATAAGATGATGTCCAGAAGGGCAACCCGCGAAGAAAAAGCACATCTGTATGTTACAGGTAAGATAAAAATGTAAGATTAATCTTATAGTGATATATGCTTAACACTTGACAATAAGGAATCTAATAATTTCAAATCATGAAAAATAATAAATCTATTAAAGTTTTGGAACTGAACTTTTTTTTGGGATTGATAATGGTCTTGATCATCCAATCCTGCAACAATGATGATGACGGTAAAGGCCATGAAAATGATATTACGGGCCAATGGCTTCTATTTCAACGCTTCGACGGAGATGGTATTGATCCTGTTGACAATGGTAAAACACTGACGTTTACGGAAGAAAATGTTTTTATCGATAGTTTCTTGACTGCCTGCCAGGGTACATTTTCCATGGATGACAACACGATCACAATTGATATGCCGTGTAAGGATGGGCCTATCCAATATGTTTTCAGTTTTGAAGAGAACAATCTGATCTTGGCGGAATTTCCGAGCACTTGCGATGAAGGTTGTTATGATATCTACAAAAAAATAGAGGGGGGAATTTTTAACCCCGTTAGCCGATTTATCCCATAGTGAAAGATGGCAGGCATTTAAAACTTTTTATCATGAGTAGATTGAGAAACAAAGTGCAACTTATCGGAAATGTGGGGCAGGACCCCGTGATCACTTACCTAGATGGTGGATATGCGCATCCTTTTTGCCACTGTCCTTGGGTATCATTCTGGCGCACAACCATCAATAAGGACAACTCAAGGCCAGTGAAATGGACAGACAGCTGACCCAAAAGGTCCTACAAGCGGCACAATTGTTCGATGTCAAGGTACTGGACCATATCATCTTGGCACCCGATGGACGGTATTACAGTTTCATGGACAATGGTCTGGTAAAGAAAACCTATTTTAAATGGATGGCAAGGTGTCCCAAGGGATCAATCGGAACCAAAACGGCCCAATCATTATGATTGGGTTTTGTTGTATTCAATAGATTGATTTTCATATATTTAACCTATTGTTGTACGGCAATTAATTGGTGCGGTGATTCGATTTGACTTTCCTTAGGTCCGTACCATTCGATTTGACTTTTATTTAGATACCATGCAACTGGTTTTTGGACCATGTTGTGCGATGCCATTTTGGGCCGCTGCGCAAAAAGGATATCCATAATGAGAACAAGCAAAAAATGAAAAACTTCAAAAAGGAAAAAACAGGACCATTAAGCCAATTTTTTTTGAAAAGGTCTTTGCCTTTTTATTACGGCACAGACCCTCCAGACCGTCAGTTTTTCAGCAGGAACCTGAACCTCAAGCAGAGGGTGGATGGGAAGTGGGAGTTTGATTTTTTTGAGTAACAGTTGACCAAATAGAAAGCACCTCCAATCCCGAACTGTTGGATACGGAGTTCCATGTGCCCAAGATCGTGCACGAACACCTCAAGGAGAAAATGGAAATATTGAAGGGGGGCTTTGGGTACGTGCTGGACCATGTGTCCCTGATCAAAAATCGATCGGGGAAGGATTAGCTCAAGTTGGACCTCGACCATGAGGCCTTAGAGTGTTACCGACAAAAGGTTAAAAATCTGTAATATGTATATCGCCATCACGCGCCAAGAATTGGGCAGTAATTATAGTGGCAGTGCCCGGGATTTCGTGAATTATCTCGAAAAGGAAAACAAGGGCAAGGCCAAGGAAGAGCAGGAACTGTTCTTCAATCAAACGGAAAACGATATTGAGGCCGACAGGGTCATCGCCGAGATCGATGCCAACACCTCGAAGCTCTCCAAACGGGATCCCAAGTTCTATTCGATCATGGTCAGTCCCTCACAAGGGGAACTGGAACATATCGGGGACAGTCCCGAAAAACTCAAACAATACACCAGGGAACTCATGAAGAGTTATGCCGCCTCTTTTTATAGGGGCAAGGAAGTGACGGTCAAGGATGTATTGTATTTCGCGAAACTGGAGCGCGAGCGGACCTATTCCCAAAAGGATAAGGCTGTCCAAGAAAATCAGGCCTATGCCAATAGGATATTGGAACTGCAACATAAGGTCAGGGCCATTGAGGAAGGTAGGGAACAAGGCGATATGGGGAAACTGCAGGAAAGGATTCAAAAATTGGAAGGGGAAGCACCCTGTAGACAGAATGGTAAACGCATCGTTCCAGGAATGGCCAAGGAAGGGAACCAGGGCCATATCCATATCATCGTGAGCCGAAAGGATGTGACCAACTCCCATAGCCTGTCCCCGGGCTCCAGGTTCCGCACCTCAGAGACCGTTCTCAATGGGAAGAAAGTCAAGCAGGGCTTTGATCGGGATAAATTCTATAGGGCAGCGGAAAGGAGTTTTGACAAACAATTTGGCTATCGCAGGAACTTTGTGGAGACCTACCATGCCCGTAACCTTTTGGACAAGGATCCCAAACGGTTTTTCGCAACCCTTTTGGGACTCCCCCCAAATGAAAAGCAGGCCGCCAAAAAGTTTTTGTCCAAGGCAGGGGTCCAGCTGCCGAGCATACCCACCAACAAGGTGCAATTGGCCTACAAGGTCATGATGAAGCTGAAAAATGGTATCGGAAAGGCCGTGGAATCAGGGTCCATTGGAATTTAAATGTAAGGGATATGGAAGAATTGGGATGGATCGGGGTAATGCTTGTATGGATGGTCGGTGGAGGGATATCTTTTGTGGTCATTAGGTATCTCAAGTATGGCTATGTATTGGGGGCTTTGTCCGTGATCTTATTGGCTGTGGTCACAGCTTGGTTAAGGCCTTGGAATGATTTTTTAGAAGAGGCTTTAATGCTTTGGCTCCCCTTGTTTTTTGTGCACACCTTAAGCTTTGGTTTAGTGGATTACCATAAGGACGTGCACAAACCATCCAGGGCCTTTGAGGTAAAACTAAAGGTTCGTGGAAGGACGTTGGTCCTGGAGAATATCCGAAGGGGCATCTCTGTGTTGGCCTCGGCGGGAAGTGGAAAGACCGAAAGTGTCATCTATGGGTTGTTGCAGCATTTCCAAAAAGAACGGTTTTCTGGGATCATACACGATTACAAGGATTTTGAGATCACCGAAATGGCCTATCCGCTCTGGAAGGACAAAAAGGTGCCTTTTCGTGTGGTCTCCTTCGGACCCCTATACCATCGGGTCAATCCCATTGCCCCCAAGTACCTGCCCGATGAGGAAAGTGTGCACGAGGTGTCCCGGGTACTCTTGGAAAACCTTATGGAACATCGGGGTTCGGATGGGAACAATACCTCCCGTTTCTTTAAGGATGCGGCAGAAGGGCTGATCAGTGGGCTCATATGGCGGTTAAGGACAGACTACCCTCAATACTGTACTTTGCCCCATTTGATGGCCCTGTACCAACAATTGAGCACCAAAAGCTTGATAAATTTTTTACGTGGGAACGTGATCTCGCGGGGGATGGCGGATGCCTTTATCAGTGGGATGGGGTCGGACCGGCAGACGGCCGGGGTGCTCAGTACCTTGGCCAACGGGTTTAAAAAGATCAGTACCCGAAAAATATTCATGGTGCTTTCCAAGGATGAGATCCCCTTGGACATCAATACCAAAAACAACCCATCGGTAATAGCCTTGGTCAACAACCCGCAAAAGGATGCTTCCCTTTCTCCCGTGATCGCCACGATCATCCATACGATTTCGAAGCAGATGAGCCAACGCAATCGCAAGCACTCCTTTATGTTGTTGGAAGAGGCATCCACACTGCGATTATTGAACATGCACCGGATACCGGCGACTTTGCGGAGCTATGATATTGTGACGGTCTATGTGTTGCAGGACAAGATCCAAAATGACATGATGTATGGGGAGAAGGCGAGCAAGGCGATACTCTCCAATCTATCCTATCAGTTTTTTGGGAAGGTGAACGACCCGGACACGGCAAGGTACTATGAGCGTTTCTTTGAATTGGTCAAAATACCGACCCGAAGTGTGAGCAAGAGTTCCGGGTTGAATCTGGAACGTCGGATCACAGAAGGGGAGAAGGAGGTCTCCAAACGCAGGGCAGAAGTATTCTTTCGGTTAAAACAAGGGGAGTTTGTGGTCTTTGCGGATGGGAAGGACCGTAAGGTGCGGTTCCCAAGGCCAGAGATAACTAAAGGATTACCGGGACCGATGGAGGTGACCGAGGAAGCGTTGGAACAGCATTATTTGAAGGTGCACCAAGAAGTGGCTTCATTGTTCCGGTAGGTATATTTACCGGATATTTGGATTGGGATCTTCCTTGAAGGTGATCGTAAAGGTAGTTCCATGGTTTGCTTTACTGTCCACTTCGATACTCCCGCCATTATCGGTCACTTTTTGATGTACTAAATACAGGCCCACTCCTTTACTATTGCTCCCACCATGGTGGCCCTGGTTCAATTTGAAAAGTTGGTGGCCTACCTTTGACATATCAATACCGATTCCGTTGTCCCTATATCTTAAGAGGTGTTTTCCGTCCTCTATCGCACTATGGATGGTTATTATGGGAGAAACCCCGGTCTTGGAGTACTTGATGGAATTGGTGATCAAGTTGAGAAAGACACTCTCCAATGCTTGGGGGTTGAACCATACAATGGAAAGTGCGGAAAAGTCTATATGGAACTGCGTTCCCGATTGCTTGATCAAACTTCCAATGGAGTGTTGTACCTTATTGATCACTTTCATCAGGCCGGTTCTGGAAAGTTGTCTTTGTGCGGTGTCAATTTCCTTGAAGGAGTCTATTTGGGAGTTCATCGTATCTATCAAACTATTTGTGGATACTTTGATCATAGCCAATATGTCTTGGGTCTCAGGGTCAATTACCTTATCCAGATCGATCAGGTTGACCAATGAGATGAGGTTGTTGATCGGGGACCTTAAATCGTGCGCGGTGGTGTAATTCAATTGTTTCAGCTCCTTATTGGCCATGGAAAGATCGTTCAAATGGGAGAGCTGCTCCTTTTGTAGTTGCTTTTTATGGGTAATGTCCTTTGCAATGGCATAGATCAAGCCTTGTTCTGGCAGGGGAATCGATGTCCAGTGCAACCAGACCAATTTCCCGGATTTACTGACATACCTATTTTCAAAATTGACCAAAGGAACATTTTCCAAGAGTTTTTGCCTTTTCTGGTTCGTTAGTTCGCGATCCTCGGCATAAATGAACTCCGAGATCTTTTTTGACATCAGTTCCTCTTTGGAGTATCCCAACATTTCTAGGAAACCTGGATTGATGTCCACAAAATATCCTTCGAAGTTTGCGATGCACAAACAATCGATCGACTGGTTGAAAAATGGGGCCAAGGTCTCGGTCAGGCCTGTTTTGGATGGGGTGGTCATTTGTATGGTTGCTGGTTGTTTTGGTCCTCCTTCCAAAAAGGTAGGGGATTCACAAATATAAGAACCGTATCGAAATTATGTTGTAGGAATATACGTGTAACCTATTGGAGTATATTTCATTACGGATTGGATGCATGGGAGGTAATGGAGCGCTGATCCAATGTCACGAGGGTCTATTTATTCTGTGTCAAGAATTCCAGGATAAAATCTGCCCTTTCTGTAATGGGGGCCTTGGGAACCTCCACCAGGTTGTATTGGTAGCTTCGGTAGGTCTGGATCATTTTGTTATAGGTGAACACCGCTTCGTTCCAGTCCTGTTTCCGTTCTGCATCGGTTTCATAGATAGCTTTCCATGGTGGTAGAATGAAAACATGGTCGTTGTAACGACAGGTCTGGGCCAGTATTTTCATATCGTTCTCTATCGGAATACCGGTAAGACTGGCATAGCAGATGGCATCCAAAAAACCACGGTCGAAGAAGATGGGGGCATCCCCTTGGTGTTCTTCCATGACCTTCTCGAAACTTTCAAAGGAGCGTTGGAACATCAGATCCCTATACAATCTTTTGTTCTTCCATGGCAGGGCATCCCCATTGATGGCCTGTTGTTCCTTGATGAGCTGACGGGCGATCTCCGGGATGACGTGCACGCCCCTTTGCTGTAGTTCCTGAAGCAGGGTGGTCTTGCCCACTCCAGGACCGCCGGTAATCACGTAAAGGAAATTGTGTTTTCTGTTTTGTTTCACTAAAGGGGATTTGGTTTGGTTTTGCCTTTTTTTGATGGTCGGCAATATTACGAACTTTTAGTAAATGGGTTGATAAGGGATATTGGGCAACAAGGGTTCCATCAATAGGTATCGCAAGCTGAACATTATAGCCTTTGATTGGATGAAAATCGGCCTTTGGGAATGTTTTATGGATTATGACCATTGTAAGTATGATAGTGAAGAGAGCAGATCGGTTCACAGGTTCCATAACCAATACTCAAGGGAATCCAAGGGACCTATCCTATAGCGATCAGCGTAATTTTAAGGTAAGATTACGACTTCCCTGAGCTTCCAACACCTTTACCTGTAGGTGCTGCCCTGCGTTCAAGGTAAACTTGGGGTACACCACCACAAAGCGGACGGAAGTGCCCGAACCGATTTGATCGGGCATTTGGAACTCGAATAGGGGTGTGATGGGCAATTCCTGATATGAGGCTTTGCGTTTCGGGCTGCCCAAGACCTTTGATAATTGGAACTGACCAATTTTATAGGGAATAGTGGAACTATTCTTAAGTTCATAGACCATGTAGACATGATCACCATGATATTCTTGGTCCATGAGTTTGACCTTGATGCCTTTTTGGTGTTTGCTTCGGTGGGAGGATGACTTGCTTTGTAGCAATTGGGTGCATAGTAAGGTAAATTGTTCTTCTTGCCCGATATGGATTTTCTGATTGGAATCTGCAGGGCTATGGGAAGGTTGTTGAAAAGGATTTTTCAAGCGTTGGTCGGGGTTTATGAAATGATGCAACTGGGGGAGATTTTCGCGATAGGCGAGAATGAAGGAATAGAGGTTGCCAGTGGTGGTGCGTACCAAGAGATTGCTCTCCTGGTCTTTTTCCCCCTGTAGCAACCCCAGGTTTTCCGCTTGCTCCCTATTGAAATTGAAGGCAAAGTCAGGGGAGCCGGTCATGCCCTTTTGGATAGGATTCGTAAAGGAAAGGGAAACGACCTGGTGGTCGTTGGCATAGATGGTATCCAAGGTTTGGCTTGGGGCATGGACGGTGTATAAGAGGAATAGGATAACTGGATAAAGGGTGTGATTTTTCATGGTTCTGTTTTTTATGTTACTGTTTTGGTTTGAGCAGCAAGCGATGGCCATCCAGGACGGTCACTTTCTGCTTGCGCTGGCTGCGTTGGAATACGCTCTTTAGACCCCTGGCTTGGGGCAGACCCGCAATATTGATGTCCTGTACCATATCATCCACCACTTCTTGGGTGGCTTCCTCCCTAAGGGAGTTTTCCAGATAGAGCCCTGCAAGGCCATCCTGGAGGTCAAAGGCTTCCCATTGCAGGGGAGTATGGTCGATTTGGGTGATGTTCAAGAGGGTCCTATTGGGTCGGAAACGCACGGTACCGAACAAAGTGGTGTATTTTTGGAAATGATGGCCGCTGATCGTGGCGGCCTCTACCAATCGCAACCGGATGCGGCTATTTTTGCGCAAGACCTGTTCGCCGTCCACTTCGACCAAAATGCCATTATTGGTTTTTTGTTCCGGAACATTGGGTCGGGAGGCAAAGAACAATTGCTGTTCCAAAGTCATTTCGGCAGCGGTTAAGGAGCTCTCCGGTAGGGGCTCTTTGATTGGGGTCGGTTCGGTTTGCGGATCCTTTGTCGGTGGTAGGTCCAAAGCTGGGGCGGGTTTTCGGTGCGGGGCCAAATTGCCCGTGTTATAGACACTATCGATGATACGTTGTTTCTCGTACTCCATATAATCGGGATTGAAATAACCCTTGTCATCGACCATATGGTCGGGATAGATTTGGGGAGCGGTGGTCTCGCGCTGTTCTTTGAGGGCGTCCAAGGCCTCCATCTTGGATTCATACACATTTTGGCTTTCCTCCAGATCGGGCATCGGGATGCGGTCCGGTTTGAGTTCGGTTTTCTTGTCCTTGCCAAAGGTGAGAACGGAGTAGGCCACGATAAAGAGCACCACGCACACCAGGATCAATACAAATACAATCTTATTCTTCTCTTGTTTCATGATCTTCTATTTTACGGAGGGAGTTTTCAAAAAAATCTGTGATCAACAACCCATGTGGGTTGTGGGGGAAATGACGCTCCACTATGATAAGTTTACCCGTAGTGATCAACTCATAGGTGTCGGTAACGACACCTCGGTTGATGCGGATCACTGTCCGGACCTGAAAGGCATAAGGTTCCTGGGCCATATCGATTTGGGAATCGATGCGTACCACTCGTTGGACCAGAGAGTATTGCAGCAAACGGTTGTAGAAGCCATCGGCCTTCTTTTGCCGATAGATGGCATCCACCGAGGCATTGCCCAACCACAGGGCCTTTTCCATGTTCTTTTCATAGCTGTTGGCCTCTACCCCATAGAACCAGCCGTGGAACTGTTCCAGATGGGCCAAAGCCTCCACTTCCAGGTTTTCCCGTTGGGAAGCCAGTTGAAGTGGGATGACGGCTCCTTCGGAACTGACCATAAAGGCCTTGTTCAGGCTTTCTTTGTGAACTATGACCACTAGGGTGACCGAGATGATGCAGACCAAACCGGTCATGAGGATTAGGCCCAAGACCACAAATCGGTTCAGCCGTAAAACCTGTTGGATGTTTGTAAAAGGTGTTTTCATTTTGATGGGTGTTTATCCGGTGAACAGGCGCAACGTAAAACTCGTGGCCTTCCGGTATAGTTTGAATTTGAGCAAAACGATAAATCCAATGGAGCCCAGCTCAATGACCGGGGCAAAAAACTCACTGCCCCAATCCGTTCCGAACAGGCTGCCCCAAAAGTTGGTGTTGATCTCCGTATAGAGGTTGTTCACAAAGACATTGACCAAGAAAAAGGCCGGTACCAACATATAGACCCCGGCATAGAGCTTGAAATAGGTATAGGCCAGATTGCGGAACTTCTCGAATACGGCCAAACTGATGACCAAAGGGAAAAAGGCCTGCATGATCCCCAATAGGAAATACCGTTCGGCCAAGAACAGGGGATAGATGAAAATATCCAACAGCCATAGGATGACCCCTATGATAAAGGCCAACATCTTTAAACCGTACAAGGGAGTAACAAGGGCCTCATAGAGGATGGCCATGGCCTTTTTGGCGGCTTCCAAGGCACCCACGTCCCGTTCAAGGTCCACATCCTGGAGCTGTAGGGGGAGGAGTGCCGGAGCCGTGTCCCGGTACCGGGATTCAATGGCGACCAAAAAGCCGTCAAAGACTTCCAATACCTCTGTGGAAAAGATGACGATGAGCACAATGGCAAAGTTTTTGGCCAGTTCCGTGGGGGTAAGGCCCCAGGTGTGGCCATCCGTGGTTGCGATGCCCTCATTGTATTTTTTGAGGATGTTGATCAGAAAGAATAATACGGCCAAGGCCTTCATCCCCACAATGGTGTACTGTGAAAAATCGCTGTCCTTGATGGTCTGGAAGACCGCATCCACATATTCCAATCCGATACCTAAGAATATACCTGACATTAGTAGTTCGTTTCGCGCTTATTGATAACATCCTGCATCTTGCGAAAGGAGATGATCTCCCGGTAACGCCTGGTCTTGATCTCCAGTTCGGCCACCATTTCTTGGGACTGCTTTTTCTTTTCCATCAAAATGGTCGTGCGTTCCGCATCGGTCATCTTCAGGAAATCACTCGACAGGATCTGGTTGACAAAGTCCAGGTCATCGATGGCGGTATCCATGATCAACTGAAAGGAATGGGACACCTGTTCAACTTCCCCCGCTTTGATATAAGGGGAATACAAAATATCCCTCAAATCGTTTTGTACGGTCTGAAATAATATCTCATTGTTCTTGGTCAGCTCCTGTAGGGCCTTCAATTGCTTGATCGTATTGCTGACCTTGACAATGTTGTCCTTTTGTTCTTTTAGAAAAGCTACGGTCTTTAACAGTTCCGAAGTCTGTTTGGCGGATTCGACCAACGACTTGGTCAGACTTATAAAGTTCGTATTGTCATACACTGGCATCCCCTGGCAGGCAGCGCCTGCTGGCAGTAATAGGGTAGTGGTTAGGGCCAATAGTAAGATTAGGGCGTTTTTCCTGATGGACACATTCTTATATGTTTTCATAAGAGTTCTTTTTGAGGTGAATAAATGCTTTGATGGCTTGCTCCATATCCTGGGTTTCTTCATAAAACTGCATGATCTCGGTGCTTTCGCTGCCATCGGTGAGATAGGCGGCATAGACTTCGGGAGGGACTTCCAGGCGAAAGATGTTGCTCTCCTTCCCGATCTTGATAAAGATCTCGGTATACTTCCGTTCCCCGGTCAGGTTGTTACGGATGGATTTGAGTTGGTTCAGGTCATGGCCGGAGAGGTTGAGCCGCTTCTGTAGTGCACCATAACCTTTCTCGTTGCGAAGACTGTATATGATCTGGGTGTTCTCCAGTATACTGGCCGAAGTGGAATTCTGGGGCAGTTGGTTGATGGATTGCAGGATGATGCCAATGGCCCCGTTCTGTTTTCGGATGGCCTGGTAATAGAATTCCACACTTTCCAGGACGTTGGGGAACTTGAGCTGCTTGGCAAATTCATCAAATAGGATAATGCCCCGCTCTAAGCGGTTTCGCCAGACGGTCCGTTGGATCGCCGATTTGATGAGCTTGAGCATTACCGAGAGGATTTCCTTGTTGTCCCTGACCTCGTCCAGTTCAAAGATGATCAGGCGTTTGTCCTCAATGGTATAGGTCCGGTCGGCATCCGTATGGAACAGAAAGCTATAAAGACCGTCTTCCACATATTCAGAGAGGATATGTAAAAAGTCATAGGTACTGAAGTCCGCTTCCTTGATCTGTAGTTCTTGGATAAGCGTATCTTTTTGGTCGTCGACAAACTGGTAGAGCGAAGCTAAGGAGTGGTCTTGCCGAATGGTTTGGTAATAGAGGAGCAGGACTTTTTTGATGGCCACTTGTTGGGATTTGGAAGGATTGTTCGCTGCAAGGAGTTCCAAGAGAAATAGGGTAAGGTCCTCCAAAAGCTCTGGGGTCAGATCGGCTTCCTCAGAAACATAAAAGGGGTTGATGCCCAGATTCTTGCCCTGTTCGTAACGTAGGATGATATGCTGGTCGGGATAGAGTTTTGCAAATTTGGCATAGGAGCCTCCCAGATCGATAAGGACAAGGCGGACACCTTGCTCAAAATACTGCCGTAGAATATTGTTGGCCAAAAAAGACTTTCCTTCCCCAGTTTGGATAGGGCGGTCAATGTATACCACCTGCGGCGGATGAAAGTGAG
>CETR01134861.1_pt1 | contig 12517 bp, 8 predicted proteins | sample 531281 | NCBI WGS metagenome assembly CETR01 (sample SAMEA2622568, study PRJEB7988) | marine metagenome | biome: marine biome (ENVO:00000447); feature: mesopelagic zone (ENVO:00000213); material: "saline water (ENVO:00002010), including plankton (ENVO:xxxxxxxx)" | depth 696 m
CGGCTGCTGCTGCAACTGCTGCAACTGCTACTCCAGCTGTTGTAACGAAACCGTTAGTTCAAAAAGTTAAAGATCCTGTTAAAAAACCTAAGCGACTTATATTACCTAAAGGAAAGAAAGCTGTGGATGATAAGTATAGATCTTCAACTGCTCATTTAGCTGTAGCATGGTTACAAGGAAAGATATGGGTCCAAGTATATCCTCCTTATGATGAAGAAAGTATTCACTACTCTGTAATAGTACCTTTAAATATTAATAAAGTTGATAACGCAATAAAAGCATGGGACAAGATTCATAAATTAGGAGGTCAAGTGGAAGCAAATGCTTTTGATGAATGGGCAGCAATGTTTAGTTCATCAGAAGAAAGTGATACTACTATATAGGTGAGATTATGAGAAATTTTCTAAGAAGGAATTATTTTTGGATTTACGGAAAAACTAATATGGGTAAGCCCGTTGTAATGGGTCCTTACGCTGAACAATTAAAAGCTGGTATGATAGCTGATAAGTTAGAGGATAGCAGAGTCTTCAATCTAAAGACTCGCAATCTACAACAGGCAACTCGTTCTATTAAAGCAACATTAGTTCAGGATTCTACTGGTGGAGTAGATGAGCATATTAGGCCTCATCAACATAGTATGAAAGATGAGAAGAGTCCCGGATCTTATCCATTCGAAAACAACAATAGCCTAGCTACTGAAATACTTGAGGCATCAAATTAAGTAGTACTATAATGCATTTATATAAAGGAGGTAATATTAATGTAATGGAACTTATTATAGATTTAATCAAATCTTTTGGTCTTATGATGTTGGTTTCAGGAGGCACATTGATGGTTTTCGGACTGTCAATGATTGTTTGGGTCCGTAGAAATGCTAAGTCGAAGGTCTTCGCTTTCTTTGTAGAACCAAATAGGGAATTAACAACGGAATTATTAACTATAGATTTTCAAAACAATCCTGAGAAACTTCGAGCTGCTGATGGAGGAGACTACTTAATACATCCCACAAAGATGTTTTGGCATTCATGGCCACCAGGTTTTCCTTCTTGGGTTAAGGAACCAATACCTGCAGCAGTATACGTTAGGAATCAAGCGGAACCTATAGACCCAAATAATACTAAGTCTCTTATTACAGCACATTCGTTAAGATATATGACGGATGAGGAAATGTTAAAGCAGACTTGGAAGGATGCTAGAGAAGCTGTAGATTCACAAAAGACCTTTAGCGAAAGTAAAATAGCAATGTATGTATCAGTTGCTACTGTTGCAGCTATTGTAGCTGTAGGATATATGACATACAGCACTATGGGACATATGGAAGAGATAAAGTTAATCTTACAAGGAGCAAGTTAAAATGGCAATAATACCCAGAAATCTTTTAGATGAGGATATGGGGGAGGATCCTAGACCAGCGCCTTATAAAGTTCTGTTCGATAGTGATCCTGAAGAGTTAGTTAAGATCACAGAAACTCCCACTAGAATGATCTTACCTATGGTTAGAATGGCTCTTATAAACGAAGCTACCAATAGTAAACGTAAGGAGTCTTTAATAACTATATTTATGAGGAATTTCGACTGTAGAATGATTTCTAGAGATCGTAAAGGAAGAATAGAAGCGGTTCAGCTACTTCAGAATCGTAGAATGGATGAAGAAGGATCTGACGACATTCCGTTATAGGATAATATTATGGCATCATTAGTTCAAACAAAACCTAAAAGACTAACTGCAGCAGAAAAAGCTGAGGCTATAGCTCAACTTAAACATGAGAGGATTCTCCAAAGACAGGCTGAAGCTATTGGTTCTCTAGTTCGCCAAATAACTCTTTTCGAAGGGAAGAAAGGTAGAGGTAAAACTCTAGCTGCTGTAGCAATGGCTTATCAAATGCGAGAGTTTTTTGATATTCCAACTGTTGTCATAGGTTCTAGTATGGATCTAACAGAAAGTTATGGTCCTTACACTTTCTTAGATGAAAGAGAATTTATAGATAACCTAGATAGGTTAACTAAAATAAGTAAAGGCACAGCAGACCAAGAAGTTGGAGATGCTATAGAAACTGTTATGGATGGTATGGGAATATCTATTCATGACTCTTTATTAGTGTTCGATGAGGCCTACAAATTCTTCGATGCTAGGACTCCTTCAGATAAGTTAGTTAGAGTATTCGGATACTTTGTAGCTCAAAGCCGTCACTACAAATCTTCACTATTCCTTATATCTCCGAATAGAGATATGATAGATAAACGAGTACGTAGACAGATAGATTGGTTTGCTAGATGCTTTACCAATAAAAGAAATAATGTAACTACCGTAAGACTTACAGGAGGGGTTGAGTCTTGGAAACTCAGAGTTAATGGTCCTACATATTGGGATATGTATGATACACATGCTATCCTAGGATTTAGGGCTAAGCATCTCAACATAAATACAGAGTCCTAATGATTTTGAATATCACTCAAAGTGGAAAGAGGCAGGCTAAAGAAATAGGAGGAAAGGGAGTAGAGCAATCTATACTCTCTACTCTGGATGAGAATGGACCTGCCTCTTTAGATGAATTAGCTAGAGACATAGGAATTCCAGAACCTAAAGTTAGGGAAGCTGCCATAAGATTAGCTAATAATGGTCATTTGAGGAAGGAAGACTAATGCCAGCAATGTTCTTTATTTTAGGTATGACAATGTTATTCATGTTTATCTTTATTGCTAGTAAAGATCTTGGATACGCAAAACCGTTACTATCTGTAGCTTATGTAGGTTTGTGGTTATACTGTATGTTTGAAGCCGTTGGAATGTATAGAAACACCAGAACTAAGAAAAAAGATAGTAATCAGGTTCAGTCTGACTATAAGCGTCAGATTCAAGGAAGAAGTTATTCTGAAAGAATAAGTGGAGATAGATGGCCCTAATGAGAGATCTTGAATCAAGACATATAGTTCTCTTTGGAATGATACTTCTTATTCTAATAGTTACTTTTATAGTGTTATATGATACGCCATAAGTTACTTACATTTATTGCAGTGATAGCTATTCTAGCTATTCAACCTCTTACAGTATTTGCAGCTCCTGCTCCAGACGACAATGAAATAAAGGCAGGAGTGGTAATTAGAAATTCAATCGTAAGTGGAGATGCTCTCTACGTAGCTCACTATAATATAAATTATAATGTACTTCCTACTGAAACAATGGGTCAATTATTCGCTGGGGCTGTAGTTAGTGTAGATAGTACTGATTCTACTACAAGTGTTACTACGAATACGATATATGCCGATATCCAGCAGAATGATAGTGGTCCTGGAAATGGTTTTGGAGAGGGACTTTGGGCAGTATATTTCGAAGTAGATCCTTATACAGCAGCCTTTGCAGGAGGAGGTCTTGTAAAACTATGTAACGAACCTAATCCAGCTACTGGCCCTGGTTCTGCTTCAAGATTATGTTCTACTTCTTATGATGTTTACGATGGTTCTGATCAGGGAGATCTTCAAACCTTTCAAGCAGTAATATTGGAATTTGGAGAAGACTTAGAAGAAGTTTGGGATACGACATCTTTTCCTATTGATATTATAGAGGTCATACTTAGCAATAAGAAGTATACTCTCACAGGAGAAGATTATGTTAAACACGCTATACCTAATATCAGAGATATAATTCCAGACATATTTTCTTCTTCCTCAGATAATATTAGTGTTCATCTAGATGAACAACAAGATACCGCTTATGAGACTGCACGAAAGAGTTTCTTTGACGGTACTGAATTAGATACTACTGACGGTTCTGGTTCTTCTTTAGACCTTATAGGAGACATTATAGGTTTAGATGACAATCCCCAGTTAGTAGGAACACTTATGGTTTTAATGGCAGGAGCTGCACTAGCCTTTGCTGCTATAAGAGCTACTGGAAAACCAGAAATGGGACTCTTTATGGTTATTCTGGTATTACAAGTCGGAGCGTTCATGGGACTTGTACCATTTGCAATTACTGCGGTACTAGCTTTAATTGGAGCTTTGTCCCTAGGTTATATCTTCTTCTATAAGAGTAGTACATCATGAAGAAATTATGTTTTAAATTTCCATTATTAGCTGTTATAATAACTAGCCTATTAACGGGGGTAGTTTATGGAGGTACTCCTACTACAGCAACTACTATAATTCCTATTACTATTACTAACTCCCAAACTTCTGTAGTGACTTCAGAAAATGTATCGGTTCCCATATCTATGAAATCTTTAATAGATAGTGGTTATATAGCTTTAGATGGATTCAACATGCATCTACATGAGGGGACTACAGATACATATTTTATGCCTGGTACTGATAGACTAGATATTAGATATGCATTTAATAATGCTAGTGTTGAGGAAACTACTCAGGCTACAAATTCAACAGCAGATGATATTACTCTTCCAGCAGCTGATACAGAAGTTTACGAATTTGCTCTAGATCATCCCTCAAGAATATTGCATATAAATGTTTCTCAAACTGTAGTAGCTGCTTCTTATGTTATATCTTGGGAATACTATAATGGATCTACTTGGGTTTCTCTCAGCAGCGTAACTACAGTAACAGACAATACTACTTCCTTTAGTATCTTAGGAAGTAGCACAGTTGAGTTAACAGCAATACCTACAGATTGGGCTCGTTCTATTTTACATACAAGTAAATCAGGACATTGGATCAGAGCAGTTGCTGCGGCCTCAGGAGTTACTACAGTACCACTAGCTACTCAGGCTTGGTATGAAACTGGAAGGTTTTTCTTTAATGTAAGTTCTATAAGTCCTACTGATCAAGGAGATTATGACTTATATACAGGTGGAGATGATATGACTACATTTCACTATTACTTTCCAGGATTTAGTGGAATTCAAACAGCTGATGATGCGGACTTAGAACCTGATGGGTTATGGTCCTTTAGAGGTAGTGTAGGCCTAAAACTAGATTCTGGAGAAACTGGAAATATAATTGAGAAGACTTCATCATTTACTTTAGGCTTTACTGCCTCAGCTACAGTTGGAGGAAATAATACTTTAACACTCAATGCTCCGTCATCTACTAGATATGGAGAGTGGACTCATAATGAAGAAGATGGTTCTGCTTATTATAGTGGAACAAGTATAGAATCTTATTCTAAGTCTTTCTATAATGGTGCAAGCAATTACATAACTGCTAGAGAAGAAAACGACGCAGATATACTTTCAAATACTTCTAGTGAAGTAACAAGCCATAAAGTAGGTCAAGCCTACGATAAGGTAATTGACACTACTCCAGCTTTTGGAGCTAAACTAAATGATCCTTCTTAACAAAACAGATAAGTCTTGGTTAATTACTTGGCTAAGTATAGTGCTATTTACTTTAGCTATTATAGTAGTACCTAATCAACTTTTTGCTCATAACGAAAGCGAGCCTCACGACCATGATAATCATAACCATAATGATAGTGCAGACTTTAGAATAGTAGATGTCCGTTCTTCTCAAGGAAAGCTAGTATTAGAAGTTCAACATATAGATAAGCATGGTAAAGAATGGTTTTATGAACTATACACTTGGGACGGACTTCTAAACGAAAGAGTTGATAGAGAAACTAATATATTAGGAGAATTTCTTAGGGAGGATAATACTGTAGCTCCTTATCGTTCCTATCCTGTATTTAATAAAGAGACTAATGGTGACGTAGAGGAATTAGAGCAGTATATACCCACTGGATATATTACCTTAGAATTAGTAACGCCTGCGGCTACTTGGGAAGATATATTTTTACAAGATCCAGAAGATCCTGAAAATGCTGGATTTACTACTATTGATCAAATGATAGAAGGAGAGAATCCTGGACAGTATCAGGTTGTAACTAGAATAATAGATGATTATGGAGTCTTTCCAGATAGTATAGTTGAAGGAATGACTGGAGACGAAGTTCAGGCTATTCTAGGCGAACCTAGATATGTAGGTACAGGGGGAACTAGTTGGCATTATGATAATGGAGCTTTTTGGAAGTTAAAGACAGAGACTTCGTTAGAGGAAATGGCACTACTTAATGTAGTCGGAAGTATGCACTATACTAGAATTGTAAGTGGATGGACTAGGGACATTGGTAGGTCAGTACTTCCAATTAGAAGTTATAGTGAGAATGAGGCTGCAGGTGCTAATATTCTTGCGTCCAAGTTTTCTTATCTGATAAATAAGGCTTATAAGATAAATGAAGATGGCCTAATTGAAGAATATTTTGGTGAGTTACCTGAAGTAGAAAGTTTCTCTGAAAGGATAGATTTAAGAACTAGAGATTCAAAGACTTTCCAGATAGCAATTGGTACTTTAAGAAGTACTTATGAACCTAATATACATTATAAAGATGATGAAGGAGAATGGAGAGAAACTAGTTTAAACTTAATTCAAGATCCAGATAATCCAGAAAATTGGTCTATGGTTACTCATCCCTGGTTTAAGGTTGAGGGTAATCAGAGTACCATATCTTTCTTAAGTAGTGATGGAGAATATGGAGGTAGATGGTATACTCCTACTCCTCTTAGTTATGAAGGAAATACTGCTTGGTATGAATATGAAGGACTTAAATGGATTTATACATTAAACAATGCTGGAATTAAGTTAACTGCTGAAGTTACTAATCCTTTAGGTCAACAAGAATATGATTTCGTATTCCAACCTCTAGGATTTGGAGTACAATCTTTAAGACTTGACCTTCAGGGAAATGCTGTAACAGGACATACTGACGTATTCTATGAGCCTATAGACGGTCTTATAACTTTAGATTGGTTTACAGAGGAAAGCGAATTTGGAGGTTCGGTACCTAGACTAGTAGTTCCTAAACCTGTACTTATAGGTTCAGACCAAGAAAGATTTGATGCAGGTTCTTGGGAGATATTGGATGAATATAAAATAAGAATGAATTTTGATGATTCTATAGTTCCTGAAATTTCTTATCCTTACCTTATTGACCCCACTGTTACTTTCAATGTATCAAGTGGTGCTGATGATGGTACCGTACACTGTTATACTGCTGCTCCTAATGTAAGTAGTTGTGGAGCTAATACAACTTGGCCTGATATGGAAGTTAAATATAGTGGTGGTAGGTATGACTTTTCCCATGTAAGGTTTGATACTTCATCTTTACCTGATGATGCTCTGATTTTAGAGGCAGACTTAAAGTTAGCTTGCCATTCTAAATTAACAACTGGAGACCAGCACGTATTATTTGGAATAGGTTGGGCACATGGAAAGCAACCTTATGCTAATCCTCAGTCAAGTGAAACTGCTGGAGCTTATACAGGTTATTGGCCTATAGATGCAACAGATATATGGACAAATGAGCAGTATAAAACTTCTCCTGGAGATGATGCTCATAGATTAAGGCCTGTAACGGATATATGTGAGCAAGGTCACGACGTTCTAGAGACCTTTCCCCTTAGGTCCATGAATATGAATAACTTGGGTCATACTTCTTGGCCTAGAATGACAAATGTCCATGTAAATAGAACAGGCTGGACTGAACTATTTATGTTTATGGATGATATGCACGGTCATGCCGGTACTTCAGATACTGAAATGAGGTTCCATACTTCAGAGTCATCAGAACCTTCTCCTCAATTAGTAATTACCTATGCAACTGATACATTAAAGATGTGTCCAGCAACTCAGATGAAATTCTATCCTGATGCAGATGGAGTACCAGGTCAAGGTAGTTGGGATGGATATGGTCAAACTCAAAATGCAGGATATCCTGGTCTAACTTGGGATCAAATAACTCGTAGTAATGTTAGTAACTTTGGAAATGGGGGAGGTGATAGCTGGTCTCCGATGAGAACTATCATACAAACAGACGCCTCTTATAATTTATATGAAGTAGGCGAAAGGATGATGCTTAGTTTTGATACTTCTGCGATACCTGATGATGCTTTTATTATAGAAGGTAGAGTTGGACTTTATATACATTCTGCTTACCACTACAATGACAGAGATTATGGAGGTTTTGGAAATTACCGTTGGAGAAAACAGGGCTTAGCTTTAATTGATTTTGATCCTCAATCAGAAACTACTTTCACTAATGGGGATATGCATCGTACATCCTACATGAGATTAAGTAATGATAAGCTTATGGAGAACATGGGTCCTTTCCATGTAGCGAACTCGACGCCTAACGTTGGGTCTTTTGGTAAGGATAGAGGTGGCGGATATGAAGTATGGGACCTTACTGATGTAGGCAAAGACTATATAAAGAAAGATACTGAAAATACTAGTTTCCAACTAGCCCTCGGTATGGATATAGATAATGACTTTGCGTGGTGGCAGGCTGCTAATAGAATGAATGGTATTTCTGCATATAATGCAGAAGATAACTGGGGTCCTACTGGACTCGAAAGAGATCCTTACTTAGAAGTACGATATGTTCTTCCCTGTGCTGAAGTTGATAATACCTCTACTGTGAACAATAACTCAGTAAGTACCTTCTATACAGGAGTTAACTGGGCCCCAGGTACAGGTATGGATGGGGATATAGTAAATTATCAACCTGGTTTCTATACAGGTATGTGGAGATACCTACAGTACGGAGGTAATGGAACTACAGTTCATTATACTCAAACTGGTGGTTCAGCAATTCAATTAAGTCAGAAAGATAATACACCAGGTAGCTGGTCCTATCTATCTAAGATGTATTATGGATTCGATACTTCTAGTCTACCTGATTACTCTTGTCCTACAGGCACTCTTGTTACACAGACGTCTGCTACGCATCAAGATGGAAACTTTAGTACCTCTAACCATTCATCTGGAGGATGGAACCAAGGTTGGAAAGAGATACTAGGGGATCCTTCAAACCAGTCACCTGGACATCCTTACGATGCTCAAACTAGTATGACTTTAGGTGCTAACCGAGTGAAGTCTCAGTTAGGTTTTGAGAACAACGCCTATACTGACCGTTCTGACGTTACGCTGTCCTTTGATACATCTAGTATACCTAGCGATTCCATTATTACTTCAGCTTATATCGACTTTAAGGCAAGTGCTAAATATGATACTTTGGGAACTGCAGATTTTCCTATACATATAAGCTTAATAGGCTTTAGTCCTGGCGATGTAGCAAATAATAGTGTAGTTTCAAACTTTAGAACTGCTACTCCCTCAGGAGACCCTCCATTTGCTAATGATTTGATTATTAACGATATATCAACATCACAGGTATTTGGACCAAAGGAAAATCAATTTAGATTAAATGATAGAGGCATAGATTCGATTGACCCTACTGGTGCCTCTAGCTTTATGATAGTTATCGACCACTTTCGTAATGGTGCTCCTATGTGGAGACAAGGCGCAACAGGGTTAAATGCCTATGTAGATATTCAGGCTTTCGAAGATGGTGGTAGAGGTGCCAGACTAACAGTAAATTATAGTGAGCCCTGTGCAAATAAAGGTTACCATTCAGCCTACTTAAAAATATTCACATCGGACTCTGCTAACCAATCTGGTTTAGGAAGTAGCGTAGTATTAACTGATTCTAACATACCTGACCTTTCAGGTAATGTAGACATTCTAACACTATCAGACTTTAAAGATGGTAGATGGTACAATACGGAATTAGGTAATAGATTTCCTATTTCAATGCAACCTTCTATATATAACCAAGGTGGTCCTCATGTTTGGAACGAACATTTTCCTATGATGGCCTTTAATGAGAGAGGATTACATAGTTTTAATCCTGGGGGCATAACTTACTTTAATCTACGTTCTAGTTTCGATTTAGATTATATTGGTGGAGACGACCCTCCAACTATAAGACAGTCTTCTTATTATTTAGGTACTAAATATAATACTACAGGTGGTTCGGACTATATGACTGCTAATATGGCAGAGTATAGTGGAACTACCAGGGATCCTCAGTTAATAGTAATTCATGGTGACAATAGTGCTAGTATAGGAGACGCTCAGGTTATACAATCTGGTGGGGAAACTATAGTATTAGACCTTTGGGGTACTCATTGGGTAGATGCAGGAGCAACCTTTGATGCTCAGAGACAGAATATAATTAATGGGTTAACAGGAAGTTTAGGAGCTGGTTCTACTAACTGGAATACCTCAGTTAGAGATGATATGAACGTCTCCGAAGTAGTAAGGACTAGTGATAGTAGAGTTACTATTACACTTCTTCCCCATGTTCTGTATAATCCTAGTACACCTACAGAAACCATTAGTATAACTATACCTGGTAGTGCAATTAAACCTTTTGTAACAGGTATTGTACCAGACGATATAGTACTTCCTGAGAATTACAACTTCAGCATTGACCAGATACCTTTTGGGTTTACTAGTATATCTCCTACAATGGCAGGTAATTCTGGTAGCTTAGAGTTAACCTTAACTGGACTTGGATTACCTGGTCCTACGTTTGCACCTCCCGAGGATGTAATAATCTTCAAATCAGGAGCTCCTACTTCTCCTATAACATGTACTCCTATTTCTGGAGGAGGTACTTCAGTAGTTGTAAGTTGTCTTGTCGATGGAATCCAGACGGGAGATTGGAGTGTTAAGGTAACCGAAGCTGGAGGACTCAATGCAACCTTAACTGATGCACTGAGTATATTTGAACCTTGGTCTAGTACTGTAAATGGAGGTTCGTTTAGTCAGTCAGGATCTGACTATGCAGTATTTGCACATACTGATCTACCCTACTTTACAGTTCAAGCTTTTGATGAAGTAGACAAAGAATGGGATTCTTCTTCTAGTCCTCCTGCAACTATTCCTGCTGCTGCTGGAACAGATGCAATGTTTACATCTGATAAAACTAGACTTGTTGTAGGTACTGCTGCTAACTCTAATTATCTATGGGCTTATGTCTTCGATCCCGCAACAGGAGTTATAAGTGGTACTCCTCCCAATCCTACCTCTGTAGGATCAATAGGAGTTAATGACTTTGATATAGGTACCGGAGATAATATAGTAGTAGCAGCAACTACTGATAGTGCTGGTGTCTATATGTACGATATAGATAACGCTGGTGCTATAGCTGGTTTCTGGACTAGTACTCTAGTACCACCTACTAGTCCTCCAGGAGCAGAATGTACTGCAGTAGATATTAATGCTAATGCTACTTATGTTGCTGTAGGATGTACTACTACTCCTTACTTACATGTCTGGGCTATAACTAATGGAGGAGCAGGAGTTCCAGCTTGGGGAACTAAAGTAGCTACTGTTTCAGATTTACCTGATGGTGCAATAAACGGAGTTAAGTTCAGTCCTGATGGAACCCAGATAGCTATAGCAATAGATACTAGTCCTTATGTCGAGGTATATGAATTTAATGGAGGGACTGTAGGAGATAAGGCCTCTCCTCCTGGAGACTTACCTGATGGGATTGGTTATGATGTTGCATGGCTTAATTATAATGTTACTGGACTTACTAATCTAGCAGTAGCACATGCTATTACTCCATTTGTAAGTATTTACCCATTTACTACTGATGCAGCTGCACCAGGAACGTTTGGAACTAAACTGGGTGATCCTAGTACTCCACCTACAGGTACGGCTAGTTCAGTTGGTTTCCATCCTAACGATGATACAGTCTTCGTAGGACATGCTACAGATCCATTTGTAACTGCTTATAACTTTACTGGAGTTAATGACGATGACTATAGAGTCTATAGATACATGGCCAACTTTGATACTAGTTATCTCCCTGATGATGCTACTGGGAACATAAGTGCAGCTACATTATCGTTCTATGGAGATAGCGTAAATGGTTCTGGTTGGCAACTATTGTTTGAAGATGGAACTGCTGCTTCAGAACCTCTAGTTGTTGGGGACTATGATTTTAATAACTACTCAACCCAACTAACAGCATCTGGACATACTCCAACTACAGGCTGGAATGATGTAACTCTAAATGCAGCTGGTATAGCTGCTATCAGTACCACAGGAATAACCCAGATCCTTATTAGACATGAAGACGATATTGGTACTACTGCTCCTGCAGCAGTTGAGACTATGGATATAGAAGTAGGCTCATCTGGTCCCTTCCCAGAAGCATGTATTGCGAGTACTGAATGGGGTGTTATAGCTGCGTCTAGTACGTATAACCTATGTAACTCTGTTAATGTTCCAACCCTTAAAATAACATATACTTCGGCTACTAATCCTATAGCGGATATAACAGCTACGTTTACAAATACTACTACGCCTCTTAGTGATGGTACCCATGTTATTGGAGTTCTGAATAAGGGACCTGTATCGATTCTGAAAGTTGATGGATCAGCTAACGATGTAATAGAATTTGATTACGGTAGAGTATTTACAGATAATGCTAACGATTGGAATTTCTTAACTTCTGTAAGTCCAGCCAAACCATTTATGTTCTCTAAATATCTAATAACGTATCAGGATCCTTCAGTTGAAGCAACTGGATCACCATCTCTGTGGTATGAATTTGATTCATTACCTGGAGCTCAGATGATAGATAGATCTAGATCTTCAGAAGGAGCTGGTGATGACGAAACTAGTGTACTGATGTCATTCCCTCCTGATAG